>Ga0065711_1040977_pt1 | contig 16502 bp, 8 predicted proteins | sample Hoacrofraction12_FD_59098 | JGI IMG/M metagenome (GOLD analysis project Ga0065711, IMG submission 59098) | Hoatzin crop microbial communities from Cojedes, Venezuela - Epithelial fraction 12 v2 (version 2) | ecosystem: Host-associated > Birds > Digestive system > Esophagus > Crop | place... | reverse complement strand
GCCTGCTGTAGGTGACCCTGCTTCAGCAGGAGGGTTGGACTAGATGACCCACAGAGGTCCCTTCCAACCCCTACTATTCTGTGATTCTGTGATTCTGTGATTATGAACGTGGGGTCAGACGGGGAGTCCACTGCTGAGCACGCAAGTCCTGGTACCTGAGAGCCACGTTTCTGCCCGTTCTCCTCTCACCGCCTCTGAGCAGTGACTTGGGGCCGGGACCCCCATGCCCCATGGGCACACCGGGCTGCCTTGGGCTGAGGGAAAGTCCCCACAGCAGCAAGCGGCCAGGCATCTCCTCATCCCACTTATCAGAAACCAGGAAGAAACCAGGGGAATCTTCCTGAGTTACCAGGGAGCAGCAGCTTGGACACGGGGAGCTGACTGGGAAGAGCTCGTACTAACTCCAGGTACCTCAGCAAATTGCTAACGGTTGTCGTCGACGTACAGGTGAGACAGCACGTGCGCAGGGTACTCCCAAAGGGTTTCCCAAGTGAAAGTCTTCTCCTGCTGCTTGCAGCTCTGAGAATACAGGCGTAGACAACTCTTTCCAGAGTAAAAGTCTCATTCTCCTCTGTAGACACTCCTGCCTGATCCGTGCATTACTGCCATGTTCAGAGGAAGCACCCCGTCTCTGCAGTCCTCGTGCGTATACAGCACAAGCCTAGAGGAACTAGAGGCTGTTCAACTGCTCTGATATTTGCTTTCACTGGCACAGCAATTTGCGAAGAAGTTATTTAATAATTACTGCGTAATTATAGTTCTGCTGATCCCTGATGAACTGAAATCCACAGACAATGCCTATCAAATGAATCATTACAAATGTCTATAAATTGCATGGTGAAATGTGCCAATGTCATGATGAAATTCATAAAACATCTACAATTTCTGTAAAAGGAGACTTAATTAAGCTGGAGTTATGGCTGCACATCTCTATCCAGAGTTTAAGACGGAGCACATTCGAAGATTTGACTTCAAACTTTCCAAAAGAAATAGAGAGCCACACAAGTCAGGGGAAAAAAACAGAGGGACAAGATGGTGAACCTTAATGTGGATTATTCCAGTTACAAATGAGTCACGGAGAAGTACAACAGCTTCTCATTGGGTGCAGATGTGTGTTGGAAAATAGGCAGAACAGGAGACCAACAGTACTTGGCTAATCCATAGAACAAGTCATCATGCAAACGCTCAGAGGAAGGAAATGCATTTATTGCCTAGGGAGCTCAAAAGCTGAGATCAAGGAACAGAATTCTGCTGCAGATAGCCTACAAGAAAACTCCGAGAGGCTCCACACACACACATCAGTGGGCTAGAGTAAACAACAAACTGTGCTTCTCACAGGATTCACTTATCTCCCGCAAGGCATTTAGATACATCAGACTGTGATAGCAGTTGTCAGAACCAATAGCTTTTTCCTGGTCAAGGTAGTGAAATTCAAAATATTAGATTACCTTTTACTGGTGTATTGGGATCCCGCCTCTGAAGATTACACCCAAACCAAGGATGCCTCCCTGCCAAGGTCGGAGGCAGACTGGATTTTCTGCTGCTGCTTTTAGTGCAGCATCAGCACAGCCCGAGAAGGTAAGTGTCACGCTACAGCTGAGAAACTTGTTGCACAGAGGAACTACTACTACCATGTTATAAACATAATAGCATGCAAGAACTGAATGTATTATTTCTGGAAATCGACATATCTTCTCTGACCTTCTGGATACCAAATCCACCTAAACCTGGCTGAGATAACCCTGGACTGGCCTGAACTCCTCTTGCAGTCCCTCCTCAGTACCAAGGATGCCGACACTGACCCTCTCTGCACCCTCCTCTCGCTGCTTTAATAACATACACACCAAACTGGCTACTTCTAATGTATTGAAAATGAGATAAAACTTTATCTGAGAAAGACAGACAGGACTTTTCTTCTTAAACTCATAACAATAAAAACCACCTTAGCGAAATCTAGAAGCGTGAGTAGCTAGAAAGAGGACAGTAGGCAGGGAGAGACCCAGGCCAATTGTCTTCATTAATGCCAACCACATACCCCTCTTGCTAAACAGGATAATAAAATCAAACCAGCACTAAATCCCCGGGTGAAACTAGGTTTCGTTTAGCTGTGCAGCAAGGTGTTCATTAGAACAGCAGAAAGGGAATTTTACGTGAGCGCTGCACCTTCTTTTTTGACTTTTTAATATGGAGCAGAGCTGAGGCTTTCGGTTCATTTCTTTAGCACTGAGGACAAATCCCTTTGATAAACTCACTGAGCTTCACTGCCAAAATCCTTTGGGTTGCTTGCCCCACCACTCTCTGCTGAAGACTTGCAGAACCCAGCTGTTCTAAGGGATACAAATCCCCCTCTCTCAGCCTGGATTTATGCATGGCAAATTCAGACCCATGCATTTTCGGAGCAGCTTCATCCCTTGGCCTAAGCCGTTCTTCTCCCAAGCAGCGCTTCGTTGCATTGATCTACGTGTAGAAACCACCCTCCTCCAGCCTCTGCTTTGCTCGACTGGAATCGCACAAATGTTTGCTCAAGGGCAATTTCCCTTCACTCTGTCATCATGTGCAGCATCGCAGCCAGGCACCGGTTCCAAAACCTTGGGCAAACTGAGCCATGATGAAGAGTCGTTGGCCGCTCCGTGCTGAGCTCCAGCCGCAGCTCCGTCCCGCGTCAGACCAAGGAGACGAGGTCGGGCACGCCACGTTCCTCCTCACTCCCCTCCTTCCAAACTGACAGTGTCAGTAACTACAGATGTGCTGAAAGTGTTTTCATGTTCAAGAAAAAACCCAGGCACTCTGGGAAAAAATTTTTATAAATGGGGGAGCAATGGTTCCAGTCCCTGGACTGGAAATTTCATTTGAAGTAATGCAAATTTTGTAGGGTATTTTATAGAACAACTATTAACAAAGACCGTGAAGAGCTGAACTACCCGTCTCACTTGCGTTGACACCTGCGTGTCCTGGAGATGATGATCTGCCTGCTCACGGTGCACACTGATCTGTGGAACAATATTTACAGAGCCCAGGAGCAGTTTCAGCGACTGCTGGTCGAGAGTAAATGCCGACGGGTCAAGAACAAGCCTTTCATCTGCAAACAGAGATGGACCGGCTGCAGAACTTCTGCGGTAGGAGAACCACGCGTCTGACGGGTGACATGCTGAAATTCAGACAGGATGATGGCAAGCAGTGCAGGGAGACTTTAATCCTGTTTTTCGCATTGCGTCCTAATTTAGAAGCCTGAATTCAGGGAAAGCATTTTGTGATTTTGGAAGAAGTGCTATTTTCCTTCCAAATGTCAACCACTTAGTCATTAATTAAAAGTACTATTTTAAAACAGCCATACTTTATACAATATACTGCTCGATATTAGCAGGAATCTAGTTTTCAAACTCAGCTCTAGATTAAGAAGAAGGGTGAATCACCTTGCTGAAGAAATGCACAGAAATACCTTTAGCTGTAAAGTCATAGTCTGGAAAACATTCAAGTCTCTACTGATTTAGGTAAGACATTGCCGGCTCCCGACTCCACAGTTGGTCTCTCCAGTCTGACAGACATTTTCTCATATGCTTGCGGCGCTCTGGAAAGCTCCGCAGCAACATTAGCAAAGAAAGGGGGCTGGTACCAGATGTACATTTTATTGGCTAAATCAGTAAAAGCTGTGCACGACTGCTATGTGCCTCAGTTCACAGGGTGGTTATTCGTGAGACCTGTTGCGTTCTTCCTCACATCCCCGGTAATTTAAACATTTTATTCTTTTTCTCACAATAGCATTTTATCTCAGTAAATTAACAGGATTTAAGTTATAAAATTCTCAGGTTTTTGTTTTATCTTTGAATAAAGTTAGTAAATCTAAATATTGCCTAGTCTAAAAAACCAAATATCTTCTTACTGGTCAATTCATAAGAAAAGGTCTAAAACAGTAACAGCACTTTACAGCACAGTAAAATTTAGATTACTGTTGTAGACGCTTCATAGCAGAGCATTTTAAAGTCAAGATATCAGCTTTGTTACTTGAGATAATACGTCTGGAAACAAAGTACATTTCTCAAAAATTCATCATAGGTCTTTCTCACTGAGTATTTCTGATATTGCGAGCAATAGCGAAGCCTGAGGCTTGGAAAAGCCCTGAGAAGAGCAAGCTTTTATACTCAATTTATTATTTAAAATCCAGCCAAAAAATCTCAACATACAAACCTGTCGGTAGAATTAAGGACAAGATTAATTGAGTTTTGTATTTTAGATGCTTATTGAAATACCTCAGCATTTTGTTACTTATGTGATTCAGTACAGAGGTTAATTAGTGTTTATACTGTGGGCTCTCTGAAAATGCTCTCATTTTTAAATCTCTGAATCCATTTTTGGCTTTCTCGCAGCCAAAAAAGATTTTTTTTTCTTTTTAATTTTCTTCAGCTCACAAAGTGTTCAGACACTTTTGAACACGGAGCACCTCTCAGGCAAATGTAAACAGAAGCTGTGGAGACCATCTCTATCTCTGGTTTTTTTGTAATCTCTGAATTAGAGGACACTCAACACAATAGAATCACACATGCTTTTCAGATAAACGTTGGGTTTCAAGCAACTGCTTTTGTTAAATAACCTAGAATTTAATTGGTAATTATCTCAGTTATGGCATTTTCCAGCCTGTTGGGCTATTTGCTTAAATGCTGAAGTCTTGGGTTTAAAATCTATTCTGCGATCTTCATGAAAATTCTTGATATCCTCGGTCAATAGCTAATTCCTTGTTAAAGGCCCATGAGCTTTGGTCTCAACAACTTGTTATGAAAATAAGTTCTACGGTTAATAATATTTTAATGAAGAAGTACTTCGCATTAAGTTTAAAATTTGCCACTGATTAGTGTAAGTGAGAGCTCTCTTGGGCTTGTTTTATAAGAAAACTTCCTAATACCTCGTCTAGACTAGCCAGTATTTCAGGAAGCCTCTTTTCCTTCAGAAGATAGACAGTAATCATCTCTAATCTCTTGACATGGGAATTTTTTCATCCTTTGTTTCCTGTCACCCCTTTATGAACCTCCCCCTCCATTCTGCAAAATTTTTGAGGCCAGGGCTGAAGTCTGTGTCCCAGACTGAGTTGCAAAATGTATTTGTATCATTACTTTTTAGCACTTCTAGTTTTCATCTCATTTGTTACACATGTTGTTCTTCGGACTTTCAATTTTTCTAAACAGTTAATTTACTTCAAGGTTTTCTACCCCTTGAAAAGAAACACAGGTTCAAGAAGAGCTCTGACCACCGGTGCTCCCTGCCCTGGTCGGGGCACGGGCAGCCGCTGCCTTCAGCAGAGCGCTGAAAATAAGTTCCACAGATGACCTTGAATGTTTTAATCATCATAATTAACTGACACATAAGATGGACGTTTAGACACGCTTCTGGACATGCTTCGACCTCTCTGATTTACCCAGTGCAGTAAGAATAAGTGTCCGAACACTGTTAGCTATGGTTATAATTGCACAATTTGAGAACATGAACACAAACGTAACAAAACATAACATAAAGGCAACTTTGGTAAGGATCCAGAGCAAAGATGTCAAGGAGAAACACACATTACTGGCCTTGCTCACACGGGTTGTTTCTGCCTTGTCCCATCTCAGTCCCTTATTGTCACACAACTCATAACAAAGCTTGAGCTGGAAAATGGATTTGGAGGAAATTTCTCCTTAACTCTCAGTAATTGCTACCCAGAGCAGCAGCTGGAATCCCTATGGAAGGATCTCAAACCCAACACCTCACAGAGTTATTGAGACTTACATAAACGAAGGATTTGGCCATTTATCCTATTCTATATGAATACATGAATTTAAGGTGCTGAGTTTTTAACTCTGCTGGGCTCCTTGTCTCAGCAAGGTCTTATGAAATTAGTCCCCCAGGTGTACTCGTGATGTAAAGAAGACTCTTTCAGCTGCGCGCTGTTCAGCTGCATTGTACGTCTGCATTTCACCCTGTGTGAGAACAGGGAGAGAAGAAAGGGATTTACCTTGCCTATGAATCCCATTGGGGATGGTTGAAAGTTTCCAGAGAGCTATTTTCCATTGGAAACATGATCACTCAAGTAAAATGCCCTGGATGAATACACCTTGATCTCCGAGAAAGGTCCCCGAGGAACCCACTCCCAGATTCGTAACCCTGCTTCTCCAGCTCCTTGAATTTCAACACGCTGACAGGGAGCTGGGTGTCCATGCCAGTCTCCATCTCCAGGGTGGGTTTTTCTCATGATGGATCACCTCTCCTGCAGCAGCTGGGCCTATTGGACCAACTTGGACATGGTAAGCAAAACCGAGGACTTCGACCAGAAGACCCACCAGTAAAGACAGAGCGCACACAGAAGAAAAAAAAAAAAAAGCAACTTCACTTTGAGTCTGTAACAGAAGAGGTACACCACAGATGTTATGAGCTTCCAGATGGGACAACGCGTCACGCAAAGATTTGACTTGGCTTTATAAAGGGTATATCACGAAACCCTACAGGCGTGAACCTGGATGTCCCTTGCAGCAGGTCAGAAGCCATAAGAAAGCATTGCGGCTCAGACGTGTGACAACCCCTTTGCAAATGATTTGAAAGTTCCTAGAATTGATTTCAAATCTGCTCCGTGTCCATCACCCCTCCTGAGAGGTGGAGGAAGAGACCTGCCCTGCACGCTCAGCAGGAGCTGGATGAGCAGATCTGGGCGATGGCTGCACCCCTGGGGCAGGACTGAATGCTTCCAAAGAAAAATGAGGTCCATGGCACCAGTTCTCTGCACAGTGATGTCTACAGGAGACTTTGGGCTTGATTCAAACCTTATTTCGTGAATAAATGTCTTCTGACTGACTGCAGCAGACTTCGAATAGGCTTCTAATGAGTACAGGAATTTTCATTTAAATTTTTATACGTATATAGATATATCTACCTAACTTGGGGTTTTTTTGGTGCAGACCAGCCTGTCTGGCTGAGACATAGTGCAGAACTATGCAAATTGAAGTTTGATTTGCTTTGCAGGCTGGTATTTGAGAGACAAAATAGTGAAATCTTTCTTAGGTAATTGGACAACAGCTGAAACTGTGGACACAAAGGGAAATTCCCTGGAGAGCAGATTTCTTTCCAGAAATGTCAAATTTGGTAGGCTAGGCAAAGCTATTGAGCTAAACCTCAGCAGAAACCTGTCACGTATCCGAACACACGGACGCACGATTTCTCAGTCAATAAAATGAAACTGCCGAGTTTAACGACGACACCAAGCTACACGAACAGGAGACAATCCAGGCAGTCTTTGCACGACAGCTCAAAGCTAAATAAATTACTGACAATAAGGACCGGGCCCGCGCGCAGCCTGGATGGCAGGGGACAACTCCCGCGGGAGCCATGGAGGGCAGTGCCAGGGAGAGGGAGATGCAGCCCAGACCCTGCCTGCATCAGGAGAATTTTACTCCAGGCAGAATAACAAATGCATGGCCTGGAGGAGGTCTTGGGCTGCCGCCGGGGCCATGCACCGCGCGCCGAATCGCGTGTCTGACCGCCGGACCTGATGCCCCGCCAACGCGAGCCACCACATCCCTGCAGCACGGCGGCATCGCGCGGCCCCTCGGCTCCAGGTACGGCACCGGAGGGGCTGAGTGTAAGAAGCTCACATCCCAGCTCCTGGATATGTTTGGGGAAAAAAAAAGGAAAAAGGAAAAAAAAAAAAAGAAAAAAAAGGAAAAAAAAAAAAGAAAAAAAGAAAAAAGAAAGAAAAAAAGGAAAAAAAAAGAAAAAAAGGAAAAAAAAAAAAAAAAGGAAAAGAAACTAAAGCTTGCTAAGGCTGGAGGAATAGGTGCATACAGCAAACCTTACAGTTTAAGAACAGTCCCTTCAGGAATATGACTGCTGCTCAGGTAGCACACAACATTAAATCACCGTTGCAAAATGGGGATGGAAGGGTGCCTGTCCCAGCAGCCAGCCTGCTTGGCCGCCCCATCACCACTGCTACTGCCGACGGCTGTGCAAACGCGTGTGTTCTATCACTACATGAAGTAACTCACTTTGGATCACACCCTTGCTTGCTTCAGGACAGGCTTCTACAAACTTGGAGACAATTATTTTGCCATGGCACTGCCCTTCCCTCCCTCTGCCCAAATCTTGTGTCTTCATACTCCTGAGAGACCCTGCTCTCTCTTCTTCTCATGGTGACTGATGGGTGGGAACAGGCTTCAGCTGCAGTGAGAAAATGTTTGGTTTACATGTGAAGAAGTTACTAATGTAGGAAAGAAGCATGTCTAGAAGATGACTGCAATGGTGGAGGGTTACTACGGATCGACAGGAGCAAGTCCAACAACCGCCAGGAATGATGAGCAGCATCAGGAGTGTGCCCTCGGTCCGATGACCGAGGTGATCTCCAAAGTCCCATTTAAACCTAGTTTTCTTTGGTTTTCGTGACTTGGCACAGCAGGAGGCACTGCTCAGAAATGACCATGGAAAATGGTTGCCTGTCCCCTTATTTAGAAGATGTGTCATCGCAAGGCCATGGCACCACTCTGCAGATGCCCTCGATACCTCCGGGTCTGTGACGTTCCGGTAGATGTAGCCAACGCTACACCAGTGCTACACAGTGCCACTGAGGAACACGCATATTATTACAAGTTCTGTGCCATTTACAATGAGTGAATTTAAATTTTTGGGAGAATTATAATTTTTTTTGCATTTGAGACATGAAGCCCAATATATTAAGAATATTAATACAGGAGTTTAATTAGGAATCTTTATGTAGGAACCAGGACACAATGCAATCAACCCGCATAAATTGAGGGCACGGTCTGGTGCTTCCTGGCATGTAGAAATGTTTGAGACAAAATTATAAGCGTGTTGCACTAACCGTGAGTTCACAGTTGGATGCTTATTCAATAAAGTAGTTCTGTTTAGCTGCAGCAATTAAATTAGCACAGAAAATACTACCACATCTCTCACACACCTTGCTATGCTCCTTCTCCTTCCGAACGTCACTACCGACCTTTTCTGCAGCTCCTCACGATTATTTGTTTGGTTTTTTTTTTATTTTTTTATTACATTTTTGAATAATTACTGACAATATATCTAAGATTTCTGAACTGTTACTGAACATCAGTAACACCGGTGGATCGATCATGTAACCGGTCATTTAGAAGAAGTAATTTCTTTGGCAGCTGTTAGTAACAGACATGGATGCTTCCTCTGTATCGCAGGTTTTCCTAAGAAAGGTACCACTAGGCAAGTTATTTACAGCATTCCTAAAAGTACTAGGGAATGTATAGGAGGTGCTCTTTAGAAAATAAAAATATTGCCTTTACTTAAGAATAAACACACACATGTATGGTCTAGAGAAGCAATGATCATTTTCATCTTCTGCAAAACGGTGCCCTCCGTGAATCCACGCTTGTGCGGAGGACAGAGCTTCAGGGCGCACACAGAGACCACACAAGCAGCAGTGAATTTAATGCTTCCATGGAGAGTCTTTTGAGTAGATTTGTAGTTTCTATACATGTATAGAGTAAATCTACACGCAGATTAACAATGCAGGATTTCAACAACCACCCAGTTTCCTGCCCTACTTTAACAAGTGCTCAGGCAGCGGAGATGAGGGCAGTTGTTCTTGCTGGGCTTGGCACTGCACCCCTGACCAAGCTAGGGTGCTAAACCGATGCTCCCTACAACCTGACTGACAGAGCCTGGATCTCGGGTGGCACGAGCAGAGCTGAGCCCCCCATGCCTGGCCCAGGACGTCCAGCAGCTCACTGAGGTCTTGCGGTGGCAACATCTCAGCTCACGTCCCGCTGTGGGGAGCAGGGGCCGAGCAACAGTTCCACCTTTATCCTCATCAAGAAAAGGTAGGAAAAACCTCCTGCCAAGACTCAGCTTTGGTAAAAGAAAGTAAGAAATCCACTACCGACCGTGGCTCCTGACCAGGAGAGCACAAGGCCAGGAGACATCTCGGTAAGGACGCCGCTGCTTTAGCAGCAATGGAGACCATCTCAGCTTTGGCTGCTTGAGAAAAACAGCTGAATAAAGCTACCTCGATGCCAGTGGTTAATGACAACTCCCTCCATTCCCAATGGCTTTGCAAATTTATTGGTAGGATAGCGCCTTTTGTCTTGAATTAAGGTTGTGCTAGTTTAAAAGCAAAATCTGCTCAATTAAAAAGAGGCTACTGCATTCCCCATTGGCCCCTCACTGGAACCTCTTACCCTAGGCACACACCATGACACCTTGACTCCTGGGTTTCGCGAATCAGCAAATCCATGCTTTGTTTACAGGAAAGGACTACATTCTTCTTCGTCTTAAGCAGCAGAAATTCTGGGAAGAGCCAGCGCAGGCAGCGCTAAACATCTGATCAATCAGGCCCATAGATGGCAGGATGGGACTGTCCAACGAGTGCTCCTCACGCGGGCGCGCGGGGAGGATCATGTCCTCCATAGGCTTACCCACAAAAAACAACACATTTGGATGAGACGGAGGACTTAGCCATGCATAATTAGCAAATTGCATTCATTATTAATTTATTGGAACCACTGCTTCTCTGTATTTTTCCCGCAAGGCTCCGTCTTTCTATTTTACAGCTGCTGAATTTATTATTAATAGCTGTATCTTAGACACTGCCAACAAGTCTTCAGTTAGGGACATGATAAATTTTGTTACATTCGCGGGGTCTGGGATGTTTGTAACTCCCCAGACACGAGGTTCTTCCGTGCACTGACCTGTCCGTCTGTCCCTGGGGCAGAAGCGGCTCTGGGCAACCTTCTGCTGGCCGTCCCTGGCTCACGGCAGCGGTGGGGTTGTTCTCCTCCTGCCCCACCCACCCCATGGGCACTGCCTCCATTAACCTACCGTCTCCTTTGCTCGGTCCACCTCTGCAGCCACCCAACGTCAGCTTTTACCTTGTCCTGACATCCCCTTACCCACTTCACCACTTGCTAACAGCTCAGTGTTGCATTTATGGATCACTGAAAGCCGGAGCTCTCTTGGTAGCAGAAGTAATAATCCTTTTTCTGATATCCTTGAGTTTTATATCTGCATAGGATGCAGACACCAACAACGGAGAATATGCTTAGCTCTGTCCCCAAGAAAGGCTCCCAGCTGTGCGCAGTTACGACATCATTTATTTATTACATGGGGACATGCAAAGAAAGAAAATAGAGATTTTCTAACCCTGCTCTAAACATCTTTCTCTAAAAAAAAGCCCCAACAGCAGACAGGAACAGTCAATTAGCAATGACCATTGCTGTATCACAACATTGGGCATGGTGCCAGCGCCCAAGAGCGGCGGTGTGCTGGCCCCCGCGCCCAGGATCCGGCGCGCTCCCGCCGTGGCTGCGCGCCGCGGCAGCGTTTCGACGCCGACCCATGTGTCTTGCTAACGAAGCTGTTCCAACCACGCCGCCTCTCAGACTGTATTGCACTAATGCAATTAACAGTTGAAAGTATACGTTGGAAGAAGACATCAACATCTAATTTTTAACATTTGTCAAGTAACACGATGATCACGTTACACTCAACTCTATATTTGACGATCAGATGTCGCAACCAACCATTAACTGCTAACACTTCCCCCACACATACCTGAACCAGCGCATATGTTCAGCAACCATTGCCAACAAAATCAAATGCAAGCAGCTTTTCACAAGAGAAGAATCTCTCTGCAGCATTAAGGAGTCCATACTTAATAAGCTGCTACACTGTGATTATTATTTTTTTTTAAGAGTGGTACTCTTTCTAGGTAACATTCGTGCAAACTATGAGTGAGGAAAAAACTCCACCAAATGATCTTAATTCCCAACTGAAATCTAGGTCATCAGCTTCTGGAAACCTCTCCTTGTTTTGACTAGATTTAAAAAAACCATTGTGTAACATAAGACGCTTCATCTCGGTCTTTCCGTCAGACCTCTGGGCTAACATCCCCCCCAATATTTCATTCTGTGAGGTCAGGATCAGACCCAGATTTCAGAATTTTCTCTCGGACTGTTCTGCTTCGCACATCCCCTCTCTCTCATGATGGAGGACGTCTCTTTTTGTGATTCGTGACGATGTACTTGGTACTTAGATGACACTTTCAACCTCTGCATCTCGAAGTGCCTTTCAAGGGTGGCTACATGGTGCCTCAGCAACCGAAAACCGATAAAATCCTGCAGCAGCTAAGAGACAGGCTCAGCTCTGCTCTGTTCAAAATTAAACCCAACCTTCATTCTACCTTCGCTGAACTGCAAATACACCAAACCCTATCCGCTCCTGCCATGATGGTCCTTGGCTTTCACTTCTTGCACTTTCTGTTTGAAATAAGTGCAACTTTGTTTCCACTTTGTAAACGATTTCTCAAATATTGACTAAAATGGCAGCAAAGGCTTCAGGCTATTTTCTGCTTATTGCATCTTTTCTGCAGTAATGCAGAATATCCTGACAATGCCTATCACATAGGAAGCACACTCAGAAGGAAGTCTCATGGCTAGAATGCAATAACTCTAGGATTTCAGCAACAGAAAAACTGCATTTCCACTCAATGAAGAATACCTTTATGTAGAGAAAAGCGTGTAGGACATATTCTAAGCTTTGTCTTTCAGTTTTACCAGCATTAGAACAGATTGACACCAAAGTTCAACTGCAGACCTCTTCGGATGCCCCTAGCAGATGGCTAGGTACTCAACCCACAGGAAATGCTACCAACCCACAGACAAAAATATGTTTCAAGCAGGACCTTTGAGACCCGTTCTAGGTAACCATCGTGCTAAAGCTCTCAGTGCTTTGCTTTGCCCGGTACAACACTTACTGCCCTTTCCAGAAGCTTTCCCTGCCCGTCCCCGCGGCTGCCCCGCCGCAGAGGCCGGCGAGCGGCGCTGGAGCCCGCCGGAGGAGTCTGTGACTGCACTCGCAGTGGGGCCAAGCGAGCGGTCACTGCGGTTCTGAGCAGGAAGGCTTTCTCACCTTAATTCTGTCTCTACACCGCGACGGCAGGTTAAGTGTAGCTGTGGGGTGTTTGGTAGATTCATAACTGGTTGACACCCCCAAAAAGCGTCATCGCTCTCCGAACAGAAACCCCTCTGCAGCGCGGAACGAGTAACCAGGTGCGTTATTTCTCGGTACTGAGGAACGCAATGGTATTTACACGCCTTGTGAAGAAACCATGGAAAAACAGAAAACTACTTTTTTTTTTTGTCTTTTGGATCCTCCTATGTGGAAGCAAACAACCATGAACATTTGCCCCATGTCCACGTTACTTACGGTTGAGAGGCAGGCTGGCATTGGTCGTCCCTAGCTTGTTGGCAGCGACACATGTATAGTTGCCAAAATGCTCTTCTGTCACATTGGTAACAGTAAGAAGTGATCTTGTACTATAATTTTTAATAGTGATTCCTTGTTGACCATTGATCAGTCTAGAAAGCAAAAAGAAAATGTCTATAACTCATGTACCATAAAGCAATAATTCTCTTTTTTTAATTTCTTTTCTTTTTTCCTTTGTTACAGACATAACTGGTAGCACAGTGAGCTGTTTGCAAGCTGCCGATGTAGCAAAATTATCATCGCGGCAGATCGGGGAGGCCATGGGCAACGCTGGAGCTGCGAGGTGTCGAGAAGAAAAGTTTCTGCCTGTGTCTCCTTCAGTCTAAAGAAAATAAAGGCTGGTACCCACGGCCCTGCCTGCCTGGTCATAGGGCAGGATGTAAACTCTCAGATGGAGAGCTTAGATTTTAAATTGGGCAAACTTCACTAAAAATTTAGATACCCTATTTGGGGAAGAAAAGTGTGATGTTAAGTCTTTCAGAGGGTGTTTCTTCAGACTCTGGAGATTTCTTGTGCCCTTACACACCTCCAGCTGACAGCAGATGAGGATTAGGCAGCCAGAAATGCACAATCCTAAGTAGTTGTACTTAGGATTGTGATCACAGTTTATTTCAAAGGCCTCTGGAGCTACAAACGAGACTTGCCATTAGGGAAGATGTGCTCCAGCAGCACCGCATCCCGAGCCAGCGACCTGAGCAGAAACCAGGCAACGAGGCGCAGGGCAGAGCCAAACCAGGGCTCCTCTCGCCCTGCTCCGTCTCCCTGGCTTTGGGCTTCCCACCCCGGATTTCACGGGAGCTGGGCAGGTCTCCCCAGGCTGCTTCCCCAGCCAGGTCAGAAACTGCTGCTGCACTGGGGGAGGGGAGGTGGCCAAACCTCGCCGGATCGAACAGCGAGAGGAGAAGGGTAACCGCCCTGTTAGAGTACCAGCTACAGCTGATTACGCTTAATTCCTTGCATTTCGCATAAAGAGCAGAGTTCTGGATTAAGTACACAATTTTTGGTTGTTATATTGAAAGATATAATCCTATAGCGTAGGAATGAACGCAATCTTTTAGCATTCTGCCTAAAAACATCTCAAGACTGTCATTAATTGCACTTCTGCGTACTGTGGACCGTTACACGCTCCCGTTCGATCGCTCCACGCGGCTCCACGCGCGGGGGGCTTCTCTCCCCTGCGCAGTTCGTGCCCTCAGCAGAGTCACCGCGTGGGACTTCGGTCCCCTCTGCGCAGCCCACCGATGGGGAGAGGATACCGAGCATCCCACGGGTACCGGCGGTTTTGCAAGGAACGTGGAAGGGTGGGACTGAAGCGCCTGCTTTGGGGCGCACGCTGCAGTGAGAACGGTCACCTTGTCTTCAGGCTCGGGGAAGGCACAGCTTTGTCCTTTCAACCGATGCACACGCCTCTGGGCATGGGTGTTCTGCTAAAACTGCCGGGGTCTGTCCCTCCTCCTCCTGCCTCTCCCGCAGAAAAACCCAAGAGCACCCTCCGCTACGCAGCGTGCCCCGCTCTGACGCTCACGGCTCGCAGCCGGTGACGGCGTGGCAGCTCTCGGCAGCACGCCCCGGTGACTGCCCCAGCCCCGGGTCAGATGCTGGCCTCGGGACGCTCCTTCCCAGCAGGGAGGGCACGACCTGCAGCCACGGCCACCAGCCCTTCCTGCTGCCCTGTGGGGTTTGCACCCCCCGTCCCCGCTCCCAGGGACCTCGGGGTACCCGAGCAACAGCTCCACTTCCACCTGCGGCTTATTCCCACTGGATCTTCCCAAGCCACCTCCATCCTTCTGGCCCATAACTGCAGTTTGAACTATGGCATCTCTGAGGTTTGACCCATCTTTTTGTCTGGACAGCAATGGGTGTTGGGATTTCTGCCATCCCCACGCCCCATCCCCACGGCCCTGCCAGCAGCAGCGGAGATGGGGCATCACCTTCCCTCCACGTCCCTGCTAGAAAGTGCCTGGCACTGGGGGCCAGAACTGGAGGTGGAGTAAATGGAACAGGATAGGTATGCACATCCACAAGCCACATAGCTAACAGACCAAGGAGCCAGCATGAGTTAGCATAAACTGGGCAGTTCTGCGGATTTCCATTTGCAGTTGTAGGAATCAGCTGCTTTTACTTTTAAATTAATTACTGCCGTGTGCCGCTCTGCTTAGCTTATTGACTAAACACAGCATTTATTGCTTGTCTGGGTTCTACCGAGTTACTTCTCAGGCTGGAAAGGCGTTTTAAGCTGTGTGCGGCCACCCTGCACATTTCTGCACCTTATTGCTCTGTACCACTAGTTATAAAGGGCAGAGTGATCTCCTTTTTATTCCAGAGATGATGCCTACGCAGCCAAAGAAGATCATGCATCAGTGCCAGCCCTGAGGAGGGTTATGAAACCTTTGGTTTCATATTTGAATACCTTCACGTTATTATAATATATTAAGCCGCTATAATGAGTTTTGTTATTTCAAATGTAAGTCTTGTTTGCTTTGTGACGGGTAAGGGAATTAATATTTTTAGATAGGTAACTTTTGGGCCTCTTCCCTGCGGCTGTTTAATGTCTGAGATCTAATTTCTGCGTAACCCAGTAACAGAACATACTTGCACAGTTGTGAGTGTCAGAAACTGGGAGTCATCGCAGGGAAGCCACCATCCTCTCCGCAGGGAACCCTTGTACAGTTTTAGAAGCCACACACTTTTATAATTTTAAGATGCTTTTACTAACTTTTCCCCTGAATTTCCAGTCCCTTTCCCAGCTGAGCCCGCAGTCCCCATCTCGGGGTACCCTTGGCTCGGGGTCTGCGCAGCCACCTGAAAGCTCCCGCGTGGGGTTCAAGGCACCTCTTCTGATGAGCAAAGCGCTAAATGGTCCGAAGCCTGCCCGCGAGACCTCTGCTCGCCGTGCCCCAGCCGCAGCAGGAGAGCCGCGGTGTCCAGCCTGCCCGCTGCCTGCCCCGCAAAGCCACCCGGGACCCCTTCGGGCTCCTCGCCTCGCGCTTGGCCGGGCACGCGTCTGCGCCCATGCGTGCGGGAAGCTACCGAACGGCAGCTCTCGGGAGCCTGGCGACGAGGCTGAGTTAGTCCTGCAAGCTCTCCGCCTCCAACACCAGCCAAGAAAGCCAATGGGATCCTGGGGTGAATCAAGAAGAGTGTGGCCAGCAGGACGAGGGAGGTTCTCCTTCCCCTCTACACTGCCCTGGTGAGGCCTCATCTGGAGTACTGTGTCCAGTTCTGGGCTCCCCAGTTCA
>Ga0065711_1040976_pt1 | contig 16503 bp, 10 predicted proteins | sample Hoacrofraction12_FD_59098 | JGI IMG/M metagenome (GOLD analysis project Ga0065711, IMG submission 59098) | Hoatzin crop microbial communities from Cojedes, Venezuela - Epithelial fraction 12 v2 (version 2) | ecosystem: Host-associated > Birds > Digestive system > Esophagus > Crop | place... | reverse complement strand
GAGGAGCGGCCTTCGCCCCCGCCGCGGCGGCTGGGCCCCGCGGAGAGGCGCTGGCGTGCCGGGCGCAAGGGAGAGCGCGCCGGGGTGCGGCCGAGGGGCTTCGGGGCCCGGCGGTTTCAGCAGCGACGTTGGTGGGGAGAGGCCGCCGTGGCCGGTCCCGCAGCGGTCGTTCGCTCTCCTGGTGAGCGCGGGTCGCTGCTGTGAGTTAGTGCCGTAAGCAGTTTGGCACAGGTAGTGGGGATGGACTGAGGACCGTTACCAAAAAAGAAACCCTTAGTTGCCTGGAAATAAAATGAAAGACTCTGTGTCATAGAATCACAGAACGGTTTGGGTTGGAAGGGACCTTGAAGATCATCTGGTTCCAACCCCCCTGCTATGGGCAGGGACACCTTCCACCAGACCAGGTTGCTCAGAGCCCCGTCCAGCATGGCCTTGAACACTGCCAGGGAGGGGGCAGCCCCAGCTTCTCTGGGCAACCTGTGCCAGTGTTTCACCAACCTCATGGTGAAGAATTTCTTCCTAATATCTCATCTAAATCTGCCCTCTTTTAGTTTACAGCCATTCCCACTTGTCCTATCACTGCACAACCTTGTGAAAAGCCCCTCTCCATCCTTCCTGTAGGCCCCTTCAGGTACTGGCAGGCTGCTCTAAGGTGTCCCTGCAGCCTTCTCTTCTCCAGGCTGAACAGCCCCAAATCCCTCAGACAGTCGTCATAGGAGAGGTGTTCCAGCCCTCGGATCATCTTCGTGGCCTCCTCTGGACCTGCTCCAACACATCCATGTGCTTCCTGTGTTGGGGGCTCCGGAGCTGGACGCAGGACTCCAGGTGGGGTCTCACGAGAGCAGAGTGAAGAGGCAGAATCCCCTCCCTCGACCTGCTGGCCACGCTGCTCTTGATGCAGCCCAGGATACGGGTGGCTTTCTGGGCTGCAAGTGCACATTGCCGGCTCATGTTGAGCTTCTCATCCACCAGTATCCCCAAGTTTCCCCCACAGCTGCAGCAAATATTTGTGTTTCACTCAGCAAGAAAAGCAGAAAATTTGGAGCTCCCGTTGCAGTGGAGAGAAGCAGTGACCCTGCAGAGTCACGATGGTAGGGAGCACTGGTGACCACACAGCGTGGTGAGGTGTGGTCGTGTCTTCTGTGCTTTCTGTGGCCAGGCGGCTTGCCTGGATCCCAGGGGCTCCCAGCGAGTCCCAGGGGCAGAACCTGGTGAATCCTGCTCGGCGGCCCTTCCTCCCAGGGAGCACCTGTCGTATCTGCACCCTTCCTGACAGATGCCCATCTAACCTGTTTTAAAACCTCTAGTGACAGACGCTTTCACACTGTTCCCCGGGCAATCTCCTCCTGTGCTGTGTTACATGTATGGCTGGAGACAAGAAGCCAGATCTCCACATCCTGTAGTTTTGTTCTTCTCCTGCCTGTTTCTGGAGGACGTTGGTAAAACATTTAATCCTGGAGGATTGTACAAAAAAGGAGCTGCAAAGCTGGAAACTTCCACGTGTCTCCCCAGTCTTCCCTGGATTAAAAAGCACTAGTTCTTTTGGTCTTTCCTCACGGGCCGCTTCACACATACAATTCTCCTGTTCTCCACTGAACTCTCTCCAGCTGCTTTACGTTTTTCTTGAAATCCGGTGTCCGCTACTAGGCCCCACACTCACATTGTCAGTGCTGAATCGGGCGAGAAGGGTATGTGATGCGCCAGGATTTACCCCTCTTTCTACATGCCCCAAACGTTTGCCTTTTTTTTTTTTTTTGCAAGTGTCATGTTGTTGATGCACCTGCAGCTCGTGACCTGTCCCACCTCAGAGGCTTTCTCAGATCGCTGCTGCCTAGCCAGTCTTTTCCCACCGCAGGTTTGTACTGAAGATTAATCTCCTTTCTGAATACATTCCAAACATCGCATCTCCGAGGCAGCAGGAGATCCTCACCTCCAAGCATCGGCATCGACTCCCCGAGTGATGCTGATGCCGTTGTTTGTGGGCCTACACTATCAGCTGCAGCAGAGAAACAACTGGGTCTAACAAAAAACAAAGAGCGGGGGAGGGAAGGACAAAGGCGGTCTTTGTGTGCTTTTTTAATCCAGACCATTTTGTTGATCTGATTTACAGAGGAACCCTACAAAACCAGTTTCTTGTGTTTGAGGTCACTGAACATCTCATTAGCCAAGCTGGACTCTCACTACCTTCCTGCCCTTCCTACACACTGGGATAATTTCCAGCGGCGCTCATAATACCGTTGAACTCCTCTGAGCTACTTTCCTCTTACACTCAATTTTTCTCTTCTGCCACCAGTCCTCAAAGTAAGGTCTGTTTTCTTCGAGGCCACTGTCATTGGTCTTCCACTCTCCCTTCTCCTTTACAAAAGCTTTGAAAAAAACCTGCAACATTAAGCAACAGCTATTTTCCCCCCTGGCTTGAAGTTAACAAAAATTGTTATTTCTTCAGACTTTGCATTAACATTTAAAATTGTTCAGTGACAGGAGACTGTAAGGAGCCTGCAAATCGCAGAGGGATTCTGACATAGCTTGCTGGGTTCCTCAGCCTGCTTTCTTCATCCCTCTGCTCCAGAAGCTTGCCTCTCTTGCCTGCTCTCCCTTGTCCATATTATCCCCTTCTCACATCTAATCCCCTGTCACTCCCAGAAAACAAGGCAGTTTATAAAGCTGTGACTCCAGCTCAACCATTTGTAAAGAATCGGGACTGCACAAGCTTCCTCGGGCCACACGTATTTGGTAAGATCCGTGTGGCGTTAGGCAGTGGCTCGGCAAGCGCAAGCTCGCACGCAGTGCCAGAGCCCCGTCTCCTCTCAATGACTGAAACTTTACACCAAATCGGGCAGACTTCCCCTGTTTAACAATCCACAACTCTTAAGATTTCATCTACCCTTTCAATGTCAGCTATATTTCTTCAAAACACACCTGCCGGAGCAAGATAATTCATGTAAATTGCAGCTTACACAAGCAAGAAATCGGGCTTTCAGAGCTGCAGAGGGACACCTGAAAACCAGCGAGAGTGGCATCAAAACACAAGGTAAACCTATGGGTTTTTGCCTATGTAAAATACCGTCATAGTAGCTCCAACTCATTTTCTCTTGAGAGAGACCTGTGGCTGGCGAGGGGAAGAGTTCTTCTGTTTGCAGACATCTTCAGTTTCACTCCAGCTCACTGGGTTAAAAAAGGAAAAAAAGCAAAGTCTCTAAGCCAGTTTACATTCCTGCCTGTGAAACTAAGGAGTGGATGGGTAGGTTTCAAAATAGCAAACATCAAGGCACTGTCAAGGCTCTGCTTTTAAATGGCAGGCTTACAGCAGTCTTGACTAAAGGCAAAGGTTAACCTGTCTCCCTAATTAGTGTCGCCAACGCAGGGTTGCAAAAATTATTCTGTGGGAAAGCAGTAGGAAGATGTAGAGTTTTTCCTTGCCCCATAGGAAGACAGGAATTGCCAGATCTGCTGCCAAGTGCAGCTCTGCAAAAGAGGTTCCCACCTGAATCAGCCTTAGAAGCTCACAAAAAAAAAAAAAACAAACAAAAAAGATATTGCTGTTTCTTTTAAAATCTTGCTTTTCAGATTTGAAGGTGCTTATTTTTTTCTGTATGTATCTTCATACAGATGCTTACACATTTCAGTACTTCATTTAAAGACTCATTTAGCCAGACTGCCTCAGTCTAAAATAACTTCAGTTACTAGACATCCCTGCCAATTTCTTTGGGACAAAGAAGCACATAAGCACGTGTGTGTGCACACACACAAGCCTTATCTTTTCAAATTCCTTAAGTAAAAAGAGGCATGCCTCCCTTTGCTGGCCTCTCCGGTTCCACCTGGAGCCTCTGGCGGGATCTGAGGAATCTGTGTAAGCTTTTATAAGAGCACCTGTATGTCCCTTCCTTTGGCACGGCAAGTGTTCTGATAAAATCCTTCCAATCAATATTTATATGTGTCTTGGACAGCAACTTTTGTGGTAAAGGTTTTTTTAGATTAATTTATAACTTTTGGGTACTTTTTGTTTATTAGAGTGGAAATGAAGGTGTTGTTCCATTACTACTTTTTCATTAAAATATCAATAAGGTAGCAGAAAGAGCACAATATGATGTCAGTTGCACAATGCTGTATGAAGGCAATTTTTTTAAACACAACATGGTAATTGTCTTGTACCCTAAAGGACAAAATAAGATCACTGGCTTGTATCACTGCAACAGTTCCTACAGAGCACAGGAAAAATGGGGCAGAAAAGTAGGCAGCGGTGTTGGGAAGTACGGTTGATTAACTATGTGTGAATAAATCACTGCAGAATATGCAGAATGATGTGGGTGAGTGTATAAGGCATGGAAAAAAAAAAAAAGGCAGGCATCTATGTACGCGCTACTGACACTCAGTACTGAGAGCAAAGGTTTCTGGAACAAGGTCCACAGTTCTTAGTGCCATGGTGTATCCTAGCCTTCATTTATGCTGAATATTACTTTATAATCAAGAGGCAATAGGCTTCAAAAAGCCACCCCATACAGAACTTCAGAATTTGTAATAAATAAAACCATTTAGTCTGCGACAAAAAAGAGAAGCTTGAAATTCAAAACTGCAGAGAACCCAACAGAGAATTGCTTGCCACGTGTGGCAGTTCAGCAATTTTTTTTTTCCAGGAAAACACATTTTATGGAGTTAAAACAAATAAAATGAAGAGCACAGAAGTAAAATGGAAGCAGATACTGAAATTCAGCAATGTGAAGAAAAGTTTTGTAAAACATTTTACACCTTCTGAATTTAAAATATCACCTAATGTTTTTTACAAGAAAAAAAATGCTACAGACCTTCTTAATATATATGTATATATACACATATGAAATATATCTATTTTATACATATATATAGTCAACCAATTATATATTCAGACAAATAAAAATACTAAATGAACAAAATTATTTCCACCTATTTCTCTTACTTCTGAATTAGGAGAGTACAAAACAGCAGGTGGCAGCCTACGACCCCTGCAGATCCCCCCCCCTTTTTAATAAACTGTGTACACATTCCCATTCATACACAGCTCTAAACAATCTCTCAAAAGAAGAAGTGGAGGCACCCTTGACCCACAGAAGCCTGGCAGAGGTCAAAGCTTTTTATTGCCACTGAAGTTCAGGCTCTACGTTCAACAAGTACTGCAGTTGTCACTTCTCAGACTGGACTTGAAACACTTCATACAGGTATGAAAAGACTGATAAATGTAGTTTTTTCAGTAGATGGAGACCAGACAAGAAAGTGTAGGGGAAGACCATGTTTTTATGATGACACTAAATAATAACCAACTTCGCATTAGAACGCTCTATAGTAAAAGTGGCCACACGCTAGATAAGACATAAAGAGGTGAATGCCAGAGTGCTCTTGCTGGGTGCTGCAGGGCTCTGCCCTACCTCACAGCTCAGTAGTCATTTTGATGACAACAAATAAGGATTTGAAACTTTCTCCCATAGATGCAGAGAAATAATTTAAAGGTAGCTAAGAAATTAAAAGTGAAAGGATTTAGAAAATGCAAACTAATCTGTATGGGAGAAGTTAAAACCTGGAATACAGCTATGCTAGAAGAAACAGGGATAAATGTTTTGCCCAGTAGGTGGCAAGTGCGGGAGATATCAGCAATATAGAAGCTTCAGTTTGCACAGAAGGAAATAAAAATCTGTCTGCGTTTGAAGTCTCATTTAAAACATTGCATTCCGGTTCAGCAACTTCGCTACAATCAACAGCCTGACAAATCACAGACAGTTCTAAGAAAATCATCCAGGAAACAATGACTTGTCCAGGAGCAGGAAAAATGCAAAGTTCAATGTGTATATTATTAAGGTAAAAATATCTACAGAGGCAAGATAATGCTTTGCAAGTATCTGAGGATGGAAATGCTAGGGGTGGAGGGTGAAGGACCTGGAATACAAAAAGAGGTGCACAGCTGAACAAGCAGGGCTGACGGTGACCAACACAACCTGCTCCTCACAGCCAGGGAGGCGTTGGTAAGGGAATGAGACCAGCGGTGTGATGGGTGCCCATGGACAGGACACCTGGAACTGAGCGTGTAAGCAGGCGGGACAAAGCACCAGCATGTGAGCTGTGGGGAAGCCATAGGCTTCAGCAAGAGTAAGCGAGTGACTAGACAGACCGCCTGCTCTTTACTGTCTGCAATTTTCAGTATCAGACTGGATTGTAAAATTCTCTAGCCACCTTTCCCTCAAATACCTTGTGAATATAACAACAGAGTCTAACAGTTCTTAAAATATTCCTTGCATCTTATTTAAGCAAGGTCATTATATAAGGAAAATATCTATATGCTCTAATTAGCTAAACCTGCTTACAGGCAAAAACATATAGTTCCTCAATGTTATTCTCTGTACTCTACCGAATTTAGTTGCCTACAGAACTTATTGGGGGCCAGGCAGGGCCTGGCCCCACGCCCCGGTGCCTCCGTTCAGTGCATTTGAATCCTCTGTCAGTGTTCCTGCGGAGTATCCCCGAGTGCTTTTCTTCTTTCCGGTTGTATCCTCTCTGTTCACACACAAAGACGGACTCTCAGACTGTCCAGTTTTACACATTGGCAAAACCACGACCACCCATTTTTTGTCACATTTATAGATCACAGCTGAACTAGGCAGGTATTAGTGTCCTCAAAAGCCTTGGAGCTGTCTTTGAATTGATAATACAGTCCATCTTTTGACCTCCAAAGACTTCTTTTTCCCAGTACTGGCTTGAACAGCTCCTGTGTGAGGCCGTCTATCTGCTGCATCCATCTCCTTTACATTCAGCGTTAGGAACAATGGTCCTTCACAAAACACTGATCTTCATCCCAGGAGCTATAGCAGCTCCATGCAACACTGTCTTGCTCACTTGCATGTGCTCACTCTCTTCTTTCTCACTCACTTTCACACTCTGCTAGCAGGGCACGTAGCTATTCCTTCTAACCCTATAGCAGTTTTAACACCTTTGTGCCATCATAACTTCCATCGAAGCCACCCTCTCTCACTAATACCACGCCCTCGTGAAATGTCAGAGACTGAAGGGAAGGAAAAGATGCAGTGGTGGAGCTTTTCTCCCTCTTGCTCCTATGAAACAAAGTGGGAGAAGAGACCACATCGTTTAGTTTTGCAGCTGCTCTTGCTGTGTGTGGATGTTTTGTGCAGGAGAATTGCTGCAGAGTTTTGGGGGTGAGAGCAGAATGACAAATGTCCATGCTCTCAGCCACCATACCCTGCAGAGGTGTTTCTGTAGTGAAAGACAAGTGAAAAGCAACGCTTCAAAGCTGTTTCTTTTGTGCCTCCCATGTAGCCACTATTCAATAGCCCTTAACTGAGCTTCTCACAAGATAGCTGCATTGAACTTAGATCTGTCTGTAATACATACAAGGGCAAGATGTCTTCCCTTTTCCTTGTAGGAAAGATCCTAACAAATCTCTAGTGTCTGTAATGTTGGAATAGGGCGCATTTTCCAGAATATGCTGCTCACAAATATGAGATTTTCTCAGAATTGCCAAGGAGTGATCAACTATGTCCTTTTGTCCATTTTGTAGAAAGCAAAAGTTTAGCTTTCAGACCACTGTCTTGCCTCAGGACTGAGTTTAGAGCTGAGCAGTCAGCACATGTCGCATTTACTGTGAGGATGGGAAGAACAAAACCACAACATAATGCAGAGACAGCAAATTCCCCTCATTCTACAGAGCTGGTCTGCTCAGCAGTGTGCAGGGCCAGTAACTTAATTTGAGAAATACCAAAGAACCAAATTGCCCTATGACACGGGGAGTATATGCAGTGCAGCATGCTTTGCCGTGTTCTTGACGTACCTCCAACGCCCCAGGTGACTCTTTGCAAGGCCTGTGCAGAGCCCTGCATCGGTTTGTGTCAGGACAGAGCCTCACTTACCAACACCGAGACAATGCTCTCCCGCTTCTCTGAATTTCTGGGGTAACATCAACGTGTCCAACCTGGACTGAGAATCAGTTAAAGGCTGTACTTTAGTAACACAATCTTACTTGTCACCTACAAAGCTTGCTCAACTCGTATGAAATAATGAGTTGACCATATTAACCATTTTCACTGCGTCGCTGAACACGTGCAGGGTGATAAGTGTAAAAGGCCCCAACCTGATCTTCTCTGACCTCCTGCTGTAACACCTCCTCTTTAGCAGAGTGGCTAAGGCTGTCCTAGGTGGTTTGGATGATTTTTCTAACTCATACTAGTATTTTAGTGTTCTCCACCAAAAAGGCTCCCAAGATGTGGCACACAAACTTTTTTACACATGTTTTTTAAAGCAAAAATCAGCTTATGTGGCAGCAGTAGCAGATTCCAGGTCTGCTGTGTGTTTGAACGAGAACAAATACCTCCATGTGAACATTGACTGCGTGATGTGGGGAGGACTGCCTGATGACAGACAACTACCTGACCACAAGGGAAGCACATTTATAAAGGTCTTTATTCATTAATCACTTCCTGAACATTAAGTAAACACTTTCAGAACAGCAATTACAGCCAGTCAACAGAACCTCACTGCTGTGCACAGTGCATTCGACTGCTCCTCTCCAAATGCCTCCAGCAGCAGCCCAGGTGGGGCCAAAACCTGCACTTGCACCTCAGGATGGCGGAGCAAGGGAAGATGAGGGGAAAGAATATGATAAAGCACAGGGTACTGGTGAAAACTCATGTGCTTTAGGTAAGCGAGTGGATTAGGTCGGAAGCATGCAGTAGATGGGCAAAGGTGAAAGGCTGGGATCTGAGTGAGGTGCATTACTCAGACGGGAAAGTAGAGGGTCTGAGGTAGATACACTGGTTTTTAGGAGCAGGACATGCAGCAGAAGGGTGTCAGTACATGGATCTGAGGATGTAATGAAGGGGAAGCAGTGTACTAGGAGGGAAGAGGCAGGCAGGAGGGGAAACAAACCTCTTCTGACCCCTGTTTGTGGTCTAGAAAAAAGTATTCTGGTAGTACCTACCAATGCTGACAAAGAAATTAAAGTTTGAGACTTCTGCCTGTCCCAGTTCAGTACTGCTTTGCAAATTATCTGCAACTGAAAGCTCAGCGTGCTTTTCATAATGCAGGCTATGTTGTTGCCCACACATAAATGCTGAGTAAATCAACGGGAGAGATTTACTGAGAAAACACAGGACAAGTAACAGGGCGAGGTGTAGTAGCTCCTTGCTAGGCTCAGAAATTGTGTCTGAGCTCCCTCTAGTGAGATGTGTTGGTTTTCTGCGCTCAAAGATCACTTCCAGCTACCATATACCTACTGACTGAACAGCCAAATTCAAACCCAAACACTTCTAAAACAAATAAACAGACAAAGGGTCTTTGCACCTGTCCTGTAACAGTTCATATCAATTCTCCTTAACAAAGCTAAGTTCTTCTTTTCAGAAGTTGCCAGAAAAATAAAAAAGAACAAATGCAGTTTTAATGGTGTTTGTTAGAGACAAATTGAAACTAGACAGTTTCCAAAGCACCTGCAGAACACAAGCAGCAGGCTTGTATGACTTCCTACTGTAGGTAACTAAAGTAGCATTTCCAGAAGGAGTGTGGTAGAAGGGATTTTTGCCATCACGAACGCAAAAAAACCACCAGACATAAGGCTGGCCTATAAATCACGTTCACTTGAGACGTTATGGAATAAGCAATGGGAGAATCACGAACTTCTTCAAAATTCTGACTGCTCAATTTCCTACATGACATATGACATGAACTCTAACACGTGGCACTGTAAGCTACTGTAAGGAAACTGTACAATTCATTTAAGTGTCAGGATATGGGGTCCTCCTCCAATAGTATCTCCTTTGTAAACTTTAAACAAATCTTTAGAATTGATGAATTTTTGAAGTTAAATTTTTAAAAAACTAAATTAGACATGTTAAAAAATTCTCATGGAACATCCAGCTTATGACATGTATGTTCATCCTCATGGCAATTCTCTGCCTGCCAGTTTAATTATTTCCTCCTGGAATGAGGGATGGAAGGGACCTTTTTGTGTGCAATGAGCTTAAGCTACAGAGGCTACGAAGTGTTGCCCCGGCTCCTTCACACAGGCACACACATCTACCTATGTTTCTCCTCTCAACAGGAGGAAAAAAGAAATACTTTTATCAAAACAACACTCGGCTATCTTGTAGTCATCATAAGCGTGTCCTCCAGCTCTGCTGGTGATTTGCTGTGAGGCTGTACACAGTGTACTTCACCCGTCTTTGCAGCATACGGGCCCCTCATCTTGGCTGTAACCTCTTGTCTAGGCACTACTGCTACAGCAGGCCGTGGACATCAGCATTACTGCTTCCTGACATCGCGGTTCTCTGGCTTGTTATCAGTTCTGCTGTGCTCATGGGACGACATTTTGTTGCCTTGTCTAGTCAGAAGCACAAATGAACTGCTGTTCATGTATTCAACCTTTTTCAAGAATCGTGTGCCACCAAACAAAATCCCTGTCTCCTAGATCTATGCCACTAACAGCCTTTTACGGTCCTACCCCTTTCTGGGTACACCAGAGAAGTAGTTCCCTCACAGTTCCTGTCCTCCCACTGCCCTGCCTGTGCTCAAATCCAGGTATGCATTCAGGAGTGGGCAGGACAGCAGCCACGAAGTTAGTCAGAGCAGGGTGAGAGGTTGTAAGCCATCAGCCAAGGAGGAGTGAAAGCTGTAGAGGAAGTTAATTTACCCAAATGAGGAAGAGAAGGAAGAACTGGAGCTTTGCATTTAACATTACTGAGTAGCAGTATTTCCCTGCCCACCAGGTCAGGCTCATCATAGGCTCACCAACAGGAGGTTTGTTCTCTGGTTTTAGCAAAAGATCTCAGAAGGAGGGGAAGCACCCAAAGGCTGTGGTATTAGAAACCACTGCACTGTGACTCCACCTATCAGGCTAGTTCATGACTGGATCATGCACTAAGCATTTGAATGGAATTTTTCAAAGCACTCTATCCTGTCCTACAAACACGGTGGTAACTGAGTCTTCCAAGGAGAGTAACAGCCCCACTGACATCTGTGCTCAGTCACCAGCTCTACATGCTGCCTGCAACATGCAAAAGTTTCTAGGTTTGATTTTAGCTGATGTGACTAACGCTGAATGCACTGGGATACATAACAAGAAATATAGCATGTGGAATGAAAGGTACCTTACAGGTGATTTGGAGCACCCTGGTCAGACTCTGTATCAGACAGAGGAGGTGTATAATGCTGAAACCATCTGGCCTGTGGCTAGGTAAACATAAAAGAGGCATAAAACCAAGTTAATGGCAGCATGCCAGGGCCTTGTTAAAAAACGACACATCACTAAAACAAAGAAAGTGCTGATGTAGCACCACCAAAGGCTCTTTAATGGGCCTGGAGACAGAGTGCCCTCACATTTCATTATATACCTAACAGCAACACCTGCCTCCGCACAAGACAGGTTATTTCTAACTATCACTCTCTTACGTCTTGTAATGATTCCATACCCATGGTAAATATTAAGAGCTCTGGTTGTCCTTCTTGCCCTTTAATTTTTCTATACAACACACTGGAACATGACTTTTTATGAAAAATGACCAATCGTCTTTGTAGGAATAAATAGCAAGATTCAGCAGGTGAAGCTGAAACTGAAACTAGGACATTTTAGCTTAAAAATAACTCATTAGGATTTAAGCATGGAAGTCACCTGAAAACAGGCCACAGATGCTCATCAGAATTACCAGTTAAAAACAGATGCTGAACCTGCATGTCTGGTTCAGCAAACATTACAAATCACCTGTAATTTACTCCCAAGCATTAATGAGATAAATGGACGATCACATGGCTGTGCACTGAAATCAGCCCGAGCAGATAAATCACTCAGCATTGCTTAGATATGAGGAACAGGCTTGTGCTGCTATCAGCTATTACAGCCACCTGATGTGGACTTCTTTTCCTCTCGTTAATGCTTCAGTCCTTTCCTGTGTTTTTATGGGACCAATTTGTAACATAAACAGACAGAAACAAAGAATAACGTTCCTTCCAGCAGTTTTGTTTCAGCTGCAGCCACTGGTCTGCTCCACTGAATCCAAGCCACCTGTCCTCTCTCAGCCGGCCCCCGTGTAGTGATGCTGGGGCCAGGGTCTCCGCGCCCCAGAGCCGAGCCCAGCCGCCAAACCCTGCGGGTGGCACTGCTCGCTCCTGCCGCCTCTGGGTTCCGACCATTTACCCCTCATCTGTTCTGCCGGCGGTGGCGTGCAGACCGCACAGGTGTGCTCTGTCCTGTTTGGGATAGCTTTCCGTCTGTAGGGTCAGGACTGCAGACCTGTTGTTCTTTCTTCTGATGTAAGTAGGGAGGGAACAGGAAAAATCCAAAGAACAGCAAAGTCTGTAAAGGATTCTATTTTTGAAGCAGCAGTCTGGAAAGTACTTGCTGCACAGAGGTCAATATTTGTTTTGAAATAAAAATCTGGATGCTGGTTTGGTTTTGAGGTTAAAACCAGGCATTAGTGTTTTACTCCTTAACAGCGTTTGCAGATACTACGGTTAACTTTCTTTTTGCAGGAGTTCTCAATATTTTCTGCTCTCAAATCATCAGCCCGCACACATGCCCCGTTTTCTCTCTCTTAAAGGGGCAGCAGAGAAGAGGAAAGGAATGAAAATGAAAATAATTTTTGCCAAAAATATGACTGAAGATGTATACACAATTCAACTAAACACAAGGAGAAGGCACTGTTGTATCTGGCCTCCTGCTTAAACAAGACTGTGTCTAGCTTTTCCCTCTGTCTTCCTCCAGTTCCTGGAAGCGATTGAACTGTGCCCAGAGCTCACTGCCTCTGTTTCCATCCTCCACCTGTGTCCTCTTCTAATTTGCTTCCTCTTTGCATTGTCTCTGGTGGACCCGAAAGTGTCACATCTGCAGACCACATGACCTCACACAGTTACCCGCATTTTACTGATGGACAAGGAAGGAGCAGACATCTCCTCAGTCGGATGTGGCAACGTATTACCAACAGTTGTTTTTGATTCTGCACAAGTGTCTTTCAAAAATTGGAAGACAAATTTTTGCTTGCAAATAACTAAAAAGTCCTCTTGCGTGCATGGCATCTTCCTCAGATGACACTTGGAGGATCTCCCAAGGACTTTGAGGTTAGGGTTTGATGCAAGACGTCTTCATAACCTCTTAATCTTAGCAATATCTGTTTTGCTGGCTGACTGATTTAACACTATTTTATGGATATAAGCAAGTAATATCTGTGTACACTGTAGTGGACAATAAATACTGGTCCTGAAATATTCAAATACAATGAGTAGGTACTAAAAACAATCAAACAAATCTAGTGAAGATGAGGATTTTTATATTTAACTTGTCGTTTCTGAGTCTTCAAGCTTCTTGAAATGTTTCTTTCTCCACAGCCACGAGGGACAGAAATTTTTATGTTAAACAATTCAGACTCTAAGAATATCCACCCAGTAGTTGAGACTACAAAAATACTGTTGGATCTGGCATAAAACACGAAGATTTGGAAATACACAACACGCAGGAGGCCTTCAGCTCTCATTGTCAGTCTCTTGGAAGCAACTGATTGCATAAAATGTCCGAAATCTCAACTAACATATTGTGTAATCGCTTAGCAGCAGATAAGGATTCTGGACTGCAAAAAGGATCTCCCTAAACGACCCTTACAAATAAGGCCCACAAGGAGTTACTCTCTCATTCAAATCCAAAAGCCATAGCTGCAATATTTTCAGTTTTATTCCCTCCCATTCCCCCGGGCCCGCAGGCTTTCTCCCAGGCTGAGCAAGCTTCGCTATTAAATACAGCTGCCTCTCTCCCACACTCACATAGCTCTCTACGGCAGCCAGACAGAACAGCAAAGGATGCCGGTGGGTATGGGTGGCACAAAGGTCTCCATGAACTGTTTCTGAATACATGCTTAGAAGGGAAAACAGCAGAAACATTTATAGCGAACGCGTTATTACAGACTTCGTCATTAACCACCGAGCAGCTCCAGGAATGCTGCTCTGTGGATCTTGCCACCCGAGAAACCTCCTGGAGGCGCTTTGGGAATTTGTCCAAGATTCCACCAAGCTTCTGGCCAAGCAGCAATACCTTGGACCTGTGTCCAAATCTCAAGTGTAGTAAACAAAAGCTGAACTTAGATGAAGTCCACTGGAATTTATAACTAGTAACAATTTAGTTTTCCTTACCTACACCAGAGGTTTATGCTGGCTCAGCTGTCCAGGAAATTAGTCACACATTGAGGGAACTGGGGCAAATTCCCCTTATAGGTGGAACCAAATAAGTCGTAGCCATCACCCTCACAGCTGCAACTTCTTGTCCAAAGTCAGTTGGATTCAGCTCCTCCTAAAACCTGTCAGAAGTCAGAAAAATTGCCAAGAAGCTGTAAGAGAACCGATTGCTCCTCCCAGGACTACCAAAGTGAGAGCAAGCGAGCAAGAATCAGTCGCATGGAGGGGATGGCAGGACATGCAGGGAGCTAGCAAGAATCACTTAGACAACCTGTTTTTCTGTCTCTTCTGCTTTTGAAAAGGGACACTCATTCTGTGCAGTGTAGCAGAACCGATTACACAACCTAAATTTCAAACATCTACTTACAGTGGGTGCTTCTGCCTCAATATTGCTGGAGGGAAATATTCCTGCAACGAGGCCAGGATATCTGTGACAACAACACGTGCCATGCTGATCAAATACTAGTCCATGGCTAAATTTTACACCTTACGATAAAATAAGAATCATCATCAAGTCAAGGCTGTGTACAAAGTAAATGTTTTCATATGAAACAAGTAATTCAGTGAGGAAAATATGGTAACATTTGTTAATAATCTATAGCGTATATTTTCAAAAAGTATAATTATTTTAGGGGCCAAAGGATAAAACTTCTGTGATAATGAATCATCTAATCTTTCACAACTGGAACTAGGTCAACAACAAATTAAATTAACCAGCCAGCATTAAAAAGATGAATTGCAAGAAAATTAAAAATTGCTATTAAAATCGATTTCCAGCCTCTCTTGCTAACATACCTGGAAGGGAAAAACCAGTAATATCAGGATGTCGGTGTCATGAAAGGGAATTATGCAGTGTCATGCTGCTTTCCAGTTTCTGAATTGCAGTGTCAAAGTCCAATGTCAAGTGTTCACTTGCAAAGTGTCATGTGTTCACTTGCAGAATCAAAGAGATAAAATTTAAACCAGGATAAACAACATGAAAATTATAGCAGCCAGCTATGCAATTTGTTCAGTATGTCTTTTATTGAAAAAATATGAGATGGATAGCTTGAAATTAATTCATGTAGGTGTCAAACTGTAATGGTAAGATCTTTTTCGCTTTTTTAGCACTTCTGTTTTTAAAAGTCAAGAGTGTCTCAAAGCATTTTACTAGTTGTAGGTAGGTGACAAACCTACTGGAAACGAAATTCCTCTACAAGGTTGCACTGCCACGGTGGGAGGGAAATTCTGGACATTCACACGCCAGCCATCTCCTGTCCAAGTACAGGTCAGAGGCGCAGCGTTTGTGGAGCAGAGTTGCTCTTACGCTGGTATTCCCTGTAGGTAAGAACAACGTACCTGGGAGGTGGAAGCAGGGGGAACAAGGTCTGTCTGTGTACTCAGTGGCTAAGGTTTATAGAGATGTAGACATATACTAGAAGTGAAGCATATACAGATGCCTCATGATAACAGGACCTGTGCACCGCCAAGTACTGATGACACCTCCTGTGCTTTAAACGCTAATTATAATAGTAATAAAATGCATACCTCCAAAATTACAAGACCAGTAACAAATCCGTACAAGAATTTCTGTGCAAGAAGAATGGTGAGAATACAGAAATCTGGCTTTATTCTAGCTAGAAGTGGTGTTGCAAGACTATCAAAAGGCTTTTTTCCTATTTTGCTATGATGTTGTTTTGGAAGAAAATAGCCTAATACTCAAAGTGTTCTGATTTTGATGGAGCTGCATATTTTAAACTAATGCAGCTCTGTTGCTACTGCTCTGCAGAGCGCTATTTATTATGATTGTAAAGTCAATGCCTCAAATCCCAGAAATAAGGCTGCTTGTACATTGTGATTTGGGCTTTTGGTACCTATGTATCATTATGTTGTCTTTAATTACATTAACATATCCTGTTGTCTCCAAGGATTCTTATTCATGCAGTCACAGGGAAGCTATTCAGTATTCTTTTGCCTGCCTTCCTCAATGAATGGGTTCAGGTCTTAGTTAAAATGCCTCCTCTGCATGAGGTTCTGCTTACGAAACTATTCACTCGAAGTGACAGAGTAGGACTAATTTAGCTACAGTGTTTGAAGGCTTTCTTGTAAATATTGAGGTATTACCTTAAAAAAGATAGAAGACAATCTCTTCTATCCAACAGGTGGAGGCTTGTAAGAATGACGGAGACAAACTTTTTAGCAGGGCCTATAGCAATAGTAGAATCACAGAATCACAGAATAGTAGGGGTTGGAAGGGACCTCTGTGGGTCATCTAGTCCAACCCCCCTGCCGAAGCAGGGTCACCTACAGCAGGCTGCACAGGATCTTGTCCAGGCGGGTCTT
>Ga0065711_1007529_pt1 | contig 16503 bp, 14 predicted proteins | sample Hoacrofraction12_FD_59098 | JGI IMG/M metagenome (GOLD analysis project Ga0065711, IMG submission 59098) | Hoatzin crop microbial communities from Cojedes, Venezuela - Epithelial fraction 12 v2 (version 2) | ecosystem: Host-associated > Birds > Digestive system > Esophagus > Crop | place... | reverse complement strand
GTTGCCCAGAGAAGTTGTGGATGCCCTCTTCCTGGAAGTGTTCAAGGCCAGGCTGGATGGAGCTCAGAGCAACGTGGTCTAGTGGAAGATGTCCCTGCTCATGGCAGGGGGGTTGGAACTAGATGATCTTTGAGGTCCCTTCCAACCCTTAGCATTCTATGATTCTAACCTTAGCTAGTGTGCAGCTAGGGAATGTGGGCATAAGATTTTTTTCATTCTGTCTTCTCCTCTGCATAATTGTTTTGAGTATCAGTATTACAAAACTGCAAGTATCCGTTGGAGAAAAGTATGGTAGTAAGGAAATATTTTTTTTTAAAATAACTTGAAACTACATGCTGTTGTCCAGATGCCAAAGGAAAAAACCCCAAACCTAGCAATATCTTTGCAATTATTTAAAGAGAGGGAAGGATTAAGATACATTCATTAGGTGTTTTCAAAGTAAATCAATAATAAAATCAGACCAAAAATTTTCTACTGTGTTTCTCCAATAATCATTAGTACTTGAATTCCACTGTATAAGATTATGCATCCATCTGCCTCTCATACTGCCCACCTTCTACTCTGAATAGCGAGAACAGTGAGTATCAGTATATTTCTAATCACGTCACAAAACCAAGTAACAGGAGAATGGCCAAAATGTATCCTATTTTGAAAACATATGGGTGCTATTTAATATAAAAGGCAGAATATGACAGCCAGGTATATTTATAGCAGCTTTTCTTTGGACGAGGTGTTTTCAGGTGAATGCATCCTGTACTTGTGGCTTTCATTGACTTCCTTGTATATATGAGTGAGATAAGAGTTTAAAAAACTTTTCTTTAATATCACAAGTACTTTGCAAAGATGAGAAAGCAATGCCACAGTCAGCTCAGATGTAATCAGAAGAGATTTTTGAAGGTTAAACTGGCAGTGAGAATGTAGATGTTAAGTGCAGAATTCGCCTCTGCTGGCACTGGTGAACACCCGAGAATAGGAGACTCATTTTTACTTGCAAACTTCAGTGTGGGGTCAAAAGTAACAGAGTAGCTCATTCACTCAAAACTCGCCTCATTCTAAATGTAGAGACCATTGAACTTCAAACACTCCAGGGACAAATCCTCACTCAAAATCCAGTCTCTAAAATAACTGCTTACTATAGAAAGAAGCTGACCACCCAGAAACACTGTGGAAGTGATTTACTTCATTAGAGAAAATACTTAACAGAATCCTCCAGCCATCTGCAACCTGGCGTAGGAGCTGAAGATTGAAGGCCATATTTCCAGCAATTGCTCCAAAAGCACCCTGATAACTACTTAACCTCTGCTGGTGAAATCCTAAGAGGCACTCGCAGCTTTCCTCTTTTTCCAGCTTTCTGCTTATCTCTTCATACTCCGTGCTACTTGGACAGACAAAGAATAACTTAGACTAGCTAAGAAGATGAATGGATATACACACCTCTGAGTTCGGACTCTGCTTTGGAGATCACAGCAGATCACTTGAAGTACATTGCACCTCTTTGTCAGTTTTCATTGAGATAATCTCCTGTTGAAGTCAAAAGCAAGAACGATTTTGGATGTCAAGATCTCTGTTTCCTCACCAGACAAGGCAAAGTCTCAAATTTCCTTCCTGTCTTTAGTTTTGCTTTAAGTGGAGAGGATCAATGAAAAATACCTAAGCTTCTTTCTAAAGCAACAGCTGAAGTACACAATTTTTCTGTGTTGATGAAATTACCTCCATCTGAAGACAAGCGTGTTCAAAGGCTTGGTAAGTCTTCTGGTTGTCTATTACTGCACAAGACCAGTGGTATGAATTTTAATTTAATTCGTTCAGCTCATCTTTTGGTGAAGAAAACTTGATGTACAAGTTTGCCTGTGTACTGGTCATGCTTTTCAAATTAGGGTAAATGTTGTCCACCCTATTTTTGTCCAAATATGGAAGGTTTATGAATCACATGCTAGAGAAAAATCTGTAGAGACTAATGGTGGAAGGTCCTCCCTGTGTTTCTAAGGCCAACCATTTCTTCAATTTGCATCATGGTAGCATCTGTGATCTAGGTAAGTCTCAGCTGCAATACAATATGTGACTTGATGTTAGTCTGAGTAAAGATAAAGACACTTGTTATTTTTTTACCACCTACTTATTATATTCCATGTTGAAAGAATAAGGTTGATGCGTCTTGAGAAGAGGCATTATGTAATGCAGTTACCCCATGTTTCTCTGATGGCTGAAAGCACTGCGTCAGATTCAACTGTCATTTCAAAATTAATAAAAATACTAAATGAGTCTCCCCGCTTCCACATATCACAGAATCACAGAATTACAGAATCACAGAATGGTAGGGGTTGGAAGGGACCTCTGTGGGTCATCTCGTCCAACCCCCCTGCCGAAGCAGGGTCACCTACAGCAGGCTGCACAGGACCTCGTCCAGGTGCATTTTGAATATCTCCAGAGAAGGAGACTCCACAACCTCCCTGGGCAGCCTGTTCCAGTGCTTCATCACCCTCAGAGGCAAGAAGTTCTTCCTCATGTTCAGACAGAACTTCCTCTGCTTCAGTTTGTGTCTGTTGCCCCTTGTCCTGCCACTGGGCACCATTGAAAAGAGTTTGGCCCCATATAAGGAATTTGATATCATCTTCCGCATAAGGTTTCAATGAGCAAGTATTTCCCCTCTTGTAAAGGGAATCTGCATGTACAGAATGCACACCAAAATACCCCCAAAACAGAATAAGGTATTGTAGACTTCATTTATTACTCCATGAAGGATTGCTTTGATTGAACACAACTCGCTTTGCACTCGCCATATATCCCTAGATTTGCCATTTGAGGAAAGGTTCAGGCCTTCACAGTGGTTTGAATGTATCAAAAAAAGACTTTAAGGGTTTTTATAAAGAACAAATTTTGAGGGGAAATCTGGTATCTAAAAAGCTTCACTCTATGTAATTAGTAAGTCACCATTATTTTTCTTCTGATTCCTCACCATAACCATTTAATAACAATGCACTAATCTGTGTCTGTCATGGGTTTATTAGCTTTAGTTCATTTATACGGGACTTTAAGAAACTATCTGAGCTACCAAGAAGTTGTATCAAACACATCTTATAATCCTGTATAACTGTATCTACTTTCATCTTGAACTCATGGGTTTCCTTCTTCCACTACGTCTTTAATTCTTTCAGTCTTTTTTCTAATAGCCATTCTAAAAGTATCTCAAATTAATTATAATTAGTTGTTCCAATACAAACATTATACTTTAGTTTACATCATTTTCTCCTTGCCTTCTACTCCCTTGATACATTAACTTCAAACAAGTATATTCCCTTCATCCTTAGTTTGTTAAATTAAACAAGCTGTTCTTGTCTCCTTTCTTTGCGTAAACACGCCTTTCCTCCGGCATCTCAGTCATTCTGTAAACCTGTTCCAGTTTGAGTTCATCTTGCTTAGCATGCACAGTTAGAATTTCACATAGTATTCCAGGGCTGGCTTGTCACGTTAGAAATCATACTTTTCCTCTCTAGTAGGAGCACTATGCCTGGTAATTTTGCAGGATTGCATTGGCCTTTTCCGCAGCATTCTCGTATTGGTGACTCTGCTACCCTATGCCTAACTAACACTCAAGATTTGCTACCTTGTGTTTCCAGAAGACAATCTCCTGACCTTAGGCAATTTCTTCCACTGTCATGCTTAAATCAAATTGGATTAACACACTTCTATTTCCTGTATGAAAGCCATTATAAATGCTTTTTTATTTGCTGAAGTAAAAAGCTATGTGATTGGCTAGATTCCTTTATCTAGAAAACCAGCGCTCTGATAAATTGGATATATTTAGTTTGATCTCTGAACTTCATGTGAACAGCACTATGTTTTACTCCCGTTTTCATGTCCCCTTCTATTTTAACACAAAATATTGCAAAAATATTAACATTTGAGAACAATATTCAGATTGTTTCAACGCTTCTTTTGAAAATAAATATGGAATTCATAGTTCTCCAGTCATATAACAACTTTGCTTTTTAATATTTCCTTCCTAATAGTCACATAAGTTAATCTGCTAGTCATTTCAGAAATGTACAGTAGAGATTTTGTTTTGTTTAACCTAACTAGAGGAAGCTAAACAGTTTGAATTTTGTTTTGATTTTGAAAGGAGTAATTTCCATGCAGTGATTCTCCTTTAAGATATTGTTCTGATCAGCAATTTTTTGCCAATATTGAGACTAATATCTACCGAGTTTTTTTGCCAGCATGTGCCTTGCTGAGTTAAAAACAAATCAGCTACTGGTCATTTTCTGTTTAACCTTCCATTTACTTTAATTTATCTTTGCTCAATGGTTTTGTGCTATTGGCCAAAGCTGGAGGTCTGAAGATGCTATGTCCTCTTGGTTTAGCGATTATTTAGTGGTGGATTTTTTTGTGTTACAGACATGTCTTCAGAACTTCCTGTCTGAAAGCATAGGTAGCTGCCTATTCAGTATGTTAGGGTCTTTATGCTTTTTGTATATATTGGATTGCTACGCTAGGCACTTTGTAGTGATGCTTAAGAAGTGTTACCATACTTAGCAGTGTGACACCGAAGTCTCTTTGTGCATTCAGCTCTTATTCATTAAAATCACATAGTGCTTGAATGCGTGAAGTGTGCCCACTAAAATCAATTAAGCTGATCTTCTGATCGCTTTCCTACGACTATAGAACTACTACAAACTTATGGGGCAAAATCATCAGCTGATTTTAGTGGAGTTTTGTCTGTCTGCAGTAGCTGAAATTCAGCATAGAACTCCCAAGTGAAATTATTAACAGACTTCTAATGAACAATTTCTTCTCAAAGAAGCTTTATAGGAAGTTTCTGTCTTAGAAATACATAAAGAATAAAATTCTACAATATGAACAGAATAGGTTAGTCAAAAACCCCATGACATTTAGCTTTGCAGGTTATCTGTCATTCAGAACTCCATTCCTCAAATGTTTCTTCATGACATCCATTATCTTTACTCCATGCTATAACAGCATCTAGCACAAATTCAGTGTAGCTTCACAGCTTATACAAATAAGACTAACATACACACTAAACTAGTAAAGGCTATACTTCAGACAAGCAGTTTTTATCTTAAGCAGCCACTTGAAAATATTCTTAGGGATTGCCATACAACTTTGACATTTAGTTAAAGACCAGATACACTAAATTACCAATTTCCACATCCCTAGAGTTGTTACTGAAGATATATTTGCCTGTATCATTTTCTGAGTTATTTATAACCTTAAAGATTTAAAATAAATGTTTTTATTGTGGCTATTTGGCTATATAATTTCATGCTAGAGAGGGGCAAGACAAGAACATTCCCCAATTCTATGGTGCCATTTTGGAAGTGTCTGCATTGTACTCTTTAGTAAGATACACTAAGGTCAGTTTTCCCTATTGATTCAGGTCTGCTGACCAAGGTAAGCAGGACTAAGGATATTGTTTTCCAGTTGTTCATTTAACCATGTCCACATCCTAGAGGAATGCAGTACTGCTGCTGCCAGTAAGTACTCTGAATCCTCATAACCTGAGAAATTTTGTATTCTCTATCCATCTCCAACTTTCCTGTTCATCCATCCATGTTCATACACAGTCTGGGCAAGTTATGACTAACACTTCTAAGTGACCTATAATGTTTTGTAAAACTTTACCAGAGTTTTGAACAGAAAAGTGTGTATCTTTTCTTATTTTTAAGATAAAACTCCTCACATGTTTTCACAGCTCTTCTTCCTTACTAGCATTTACCTATCAAGTTTTTCCTTTTTTTATGCAGCTTCAAATTGCAAATGTCTTGCTAATATGCGCTCTTCTCTCCACTGTATCAACATGCCATTTCTAATAGAAAATGCTGACAACCTTGTCAATGTTCTGTAACAGAACATGTTATTCGCTTGGAAAGAAAGAGTACTGTTTGTCTTTAAGTAGCATTTCTTTAATCAAGTAGTGCATGATCAGAATCATGCTAATGTTTGACCTACGCTTAGAGACAGAATACCTTGGCTATCTACACTATCCGTTTCATCAAAGACAAATTCTTCTTCTTGAAGGAATGAAAGAAAGCTGGCAAGAGAAAGTAGCCATAAGTCGTTCTTAGGTAACATGTGACCATATATGAATAAAAGGAGTTAGGGTACTTCGTCCAGGAGGACCAGTGAAGACCACCAGAGACCCCAAAAAAGGAGGAAGACATGCGCAGAGGGGTCTGAAAAGGAGCCAAAAAGAATGATGCCATGTTGTTGCACAACTTAAGTAGACCAGAATGACTATGTATTAGATAGGTAGAATAAGCATGAGTTTAATGTACAAATGTAACAAAGAAGCCGGCATTGGGTGTACTTGATTTGTGGAAAGTCCACAGAGCACCCGGGCCTGAATAAAACAATATCTCTCCTGAGTGTGTGAGAATTGGCTTATTGCACACCAGGTACAAGAATCCACTTTTCTTACAACACTTAATCATTCTGCCTCTGTACAGTACAACATAACGCTCTATCCCTCAGCAGTAGTTGAGATAATACACTAAATCACTCCAAATTAACCTGCATTGCACCAGTACTTTATCACTGAATTGATGTGACACAAGTGGTGATAGACATACACTGATGTACAATGAGAACAAAATATTGGGGAATCATACTAAAAGTTTAAAGCCATGATGAAGTTGTAGTTTAGTTTTTGGGAGGTTGTTTTGGCTTTTGACTATTAGAACACTGTCTTTTTGTAAGGAATTGTCTCATTACCTTGCAACTTGTACTGAGCTTCATTTCATCTCATAATCAGATATTAGTCTTAACCATTTCAACTGTCTCCTTGCCTTCAAAAGTCTATTTTTTCTTTTTACTCATAAAAAGAAGAAACTTTACAGCAAGCAAGAATAAAGGAGGCCTATTCTAAACCCCAGTATTATACTCCACAAAAGAGGTTGTGGAGAAAGGTTGAAGTTGCCAAACTAGAGCAGACAGAGCAAGGACTTAGCTTAGAAACCTTCCCACTACTTAGTGCAATGACTAACAGCACCGTCAGCAGAAGCCAAGATCTTTATCATACACATGCATCATCTTACTGGCTGCTTTCACCAAGATCTACGTGGATTTGATTTTGACCAGAAATTCTGTCTTGAGTGTGAGAAATGTTTTTGAAATTAATATTTTGTTAAAACAGAATAATCAACTCAAATACTCAAGCAAAACTTTAATATCAATAAATTCAATGTCAGAATAAAACCTGTCATCATAGATTTCTAAACTAGGTGTTCTTTTGTGAAGATCTTTAAAGCACAAGAGCATCACATCAACTCACTCAGTCATTTATTCTATGTCACAGCTCAATATTTCCTTCAGAAGAATAGTTTCTGGTTTGAGAAACCTTTTCCTTCACAGAATGAACAAGGACATGAGAGCTTTAATATATGTCTAACTGAGAAATAGCATTCCTACTAATGAGATAAGTGTTGTCATCTTTGAAAATTGATCCATATTTCTCTAGTGAAAAAATACTTAGTCCTACAGAAGGAAGGAAGGAGCATGTTTGCTGACAGACTTTGTCCTTTCTGTCATCAGTTTTTGCTACCCTTTTCTCTGCTGAATTCCCAGCTGTTGTGAGTGTCTGCAGCTGATGCCAAGACAGAGTAAGGCATAAAGCATGAGTTGTTCCAAAGTTAACAGGATACCTCAAAGCACCGGTAAAAGGGGAAAAGTACATGTAACAAGCATGTTATTCTGTACTTCCCATGACAATCATGTGTTGATGTGTTGCTGCACAGATAAGCAATACATAAGCTTGGCAGGGCTAATAAAGATTGGTTGTATCAGAGTAGCTTTCCAAAGTCAGCTTGGAAAGATTACAAGTCAAAGTTAATTCATGCATAACAAAACCACTGCCAGATGGATGGATTTTTAAAAGTAGCGTAACTTCCCAAAATCTTAACTCTGACATTATTTTCTTTCCTATGAACTTCTTCGGTTTAATATTTATTGTCATGGTTTTTTTCTGTAAAGCCTTAAATAGAGGCATTTTAAGAGTAAGTATGTCTAGACTAAAAGGGCACATGCATAATCAGCACAAAAAGAAATAATGAAAAAAACACCAAAATATAATTCACCCATTATGCATTAGTGTTATGAGAGTGATATAACTGTAGCTTTGTTGCAAAATAAGACATGATACAAAATATTAATGAGTGTAAATGGCAATAAAAGAGGTAATGATCTGTCCAATTGGTAAAATTTCTGGCAAGTTGCTAAAATTGTGCATTTATCATGAGACAGTCTTTTTTAGCACTTCGGTATTTCATCTGTCCTTTTTGCTCATATTATTTTCTGGTGAATATAACCAGTTATGGTCTTATCTTGTTATCTTTATTCCTTTTCTGTGTTGCAGATCAAACTGCGTAGAATTAAATAAAAAACGTACTACTGAGAATACACCTGCTGTTACTCAGATGATATCTTGATAAGAATCCAAGACTATTCCTATGTTCTAGTAGAAAAAAAGATCACGTATTTTACGACACTTCCCTTGATTTTTTCATGTGTATTTGAGCTGCAGAGAATTATTCATGCCTGCTTTGGACCTAGCAACAAAGAGAAATTCCTAAAAGGTGCATTTCCCTGCAAATGTAAAGGGAGCATCCTTTTTAATGTGTAAAATGTACGAATATTCTCCTACAATCATCATAAGTCATACATTACATAGCCTTGAGGTTTAAGGTACAAGAAACTCACATGGCTCTGTAGCAATAGTTTTCTGCCACCCTTTTGGAACATCTCTGGACAACTTGATCTCATTCAATTTGTTGATGTTGTCAGTAAATACTTTAAATGTAATCTCATCCCTGGCTGCCCAGGGAGGTGGTGGAGTCTCCTTCTCTAGAGATATTCAAGACCCGCCTGGACAAGGTCCTCTGCGGCCTGCTGTAGGTGACCCTGCTTCGGCGAGAGGGTTGGACTAGATGACCCACAGAGATCCCTTCCAAACCCTACCATTCTGTGATTCTGTGATTTTCTTCCTTTGCCATACCTTTTCCTTTTCTTTTAGGAAGATGATTCTTAGGTGAAATTGCTGACCTACATGGCATAAACAGAGATTTAAAGAGGGAAAATTTGGGATAAGTGTGTCTTGGGACATACAATGAGCAGTGAACTAAATCCATACATTTTTGTGCATTCATTATTTGAAACTTTGTACATGAATGTTTATGCCTAAGAACAGTTTGGAATTTATCTGAGCTTTTTCCACCATTATTATGCTAGGCAATATCTAAGAAGCATATCAAATGCTGGGAACTATTAGGAGAATACAAAAAACATAACCTAACTACTATCTGTGCCACTGCGTAAGTGTTGGCAGAGCACAATGTCATGTCCATTTTCCATCCCCTCATCCCAAATGCAATAAACTAGAAAAACTAAAAAAACAGACGTTAGAAGCAATCTCTGGAGATCATCTAATTCAACACCCATTTCAAAGCAGGACCAGATTCAATGTTAGATTAGGCTGTTCAAAGCTGTGTCCACTCAAGTTTTACACAACTCCAGCAATGGAAACAAACAAGTTCTCTCCAGTGCTTAACCACTCTGTGACTTTTTTCCCTTATGTAGAAATGGAATTTTTCTTGTTGCAACATGTAACTGTAGCCTCTGCCCTTTCACAGTGTACATTGGAAATGAGTCTTCTCTATGAACCACCCTTAAATACTGAAACACTGCAATTAGGTCCTTCCTTGGACTTTGCTTCGCCATGCAGATCACTCAGCCTGTGCTCAGATGTCCTAGCTGTCTTCGTGGCTNTCCACTGGACTCATTCCAATTTGCGTATTTCTCTTTTACACTAGAGGCTCCAAACTTGACACAATATTCCAGATAAAACCTTTTAAGTGCCAAGTAGAAGGGAATAATTTTATTACTTTATTTCATTCCATTTTCTTGCTAACACAGCCCAATATGTGGTTAGCCTTCTTCATAAGGTCAAACTAACAACTAATTTTCAATTTATTGTCCACCTTAAGCCTGAGGACTTTTTCAGCAGAGATACATTCTACCCAGCCATGTGCACCCATGTATTACTATAAGGGATTTATTTTATCCCAGGAACTGGACTCTTTTGGATTTGTCCATGTTGAACCTTGTAAGCTTCCTGCCAGCCTGTTCCTCTGTCTTGTCAAGAGCTACCTGGATAGCAGCTCTTCCCTCCAGAGAATCAATGGCTCCCCCAAGTGTGGTGCACCTGTACGCATGCTAAATTCTCTCCCGTGATCCAGATCGTTACTGTTAAGGTGCAATATTAAATACACCATTATTATTAAGATGTTAAGGTGCTCAACATTAATGGCCTGGAACCATCCCCTGAGGAACATGACTCATAACCACCTGTCAGTCAGTGATCAATCACCGATCACTGTTTTCTAATTCCAAAAATGCAAGAAGATTTTTAGGAACCTACCAAATCCATGGTACTACCACAGACTACATCAAAACCTTTGTCAAAAGGGTAATTGTCTAAAGAAGTATAGGCCTTTTAGTGATACGCAGGGAGAAGAATATTTTGAGATTGTGTGAAACTTGTTATGGCATGTTTTAAAGGGACTGTGGTGATGTGCGAGACTCATTCTGTGAAGTTTCCCAAAGATGAGGAAAGGGAGGGATCAACTGGATTGATGAGTAACAAGCAAGGGAAATGGGGATAAAGGGGCCAGTGAAGTATGAGCAGGCTGCTGGTCAATATGCTTTTCTGTCTAAACCCTGCACTTTTTCAGTGCAGTCTGTCTTATATTCTCATCAAAACCTCTTTCTATCTGTATTTTGTCTGATTGCACTCCTTATTCTGAATAAGTATGCATGAATGCTAGGAAATTTCTAGCTGGATGGGCAGGAATATAAGTGGCCTGACTACCAGCAATTGAACTTGGAGCATGAACCTCAGGGGCTCTTAGATCCAAGTGCCAGAAACTCAGGCAGACTGCGGACCTTGAAGTGACCTGCTGGATAAACTGGGTATCTTGGGTCAGCTGCTGGAGAGATCCAGATTGTGTAGGTTTGTGTGAAACTATCTGATGTCTGAGTATCAGCACTTGGAGTGGGACTAATATATCTTAAGGTTAGATGTCAAGAGGATGGGGCCAGACTCTTTTCAGAGGAGCCCAGTTGCAGGACAAGGGGCAATGGGCACAAACTGAAGCACAAGTTCCATCTGAACACAAGGAAGAACTTCTTTACTTTGAGTGTGACAGAACAATGGAACAGGCTGCACAGAGGTGCTGTGAAGTCTCCTTCTCTGGAGATATTCAAAACCAGCATGGAGGAGGTCTTGTGCAACCTGCTGTAGGTGACCCTGCTTTGGTGGGGGGTTGGACTAGATGATCCACAGAGGTCCCTTCCAACCCCTAACATTCTGTGATTCTGTGACTACAAACTTCAGGGGCTCATAGTTCCCAGAGCCAGCAGTCAGAGGAGACCAGGCAACATGGGAGGCAGTATATGTCCCGTGTTTAAGACCATCTACTGAAGTAATAGCGTACGCATATATATTCCACTACTGCCTTCAGTGCTAATCAGCCAGAGTGGAGGAGCAGGATTAGCCCTTCTATTGTGTTCATGTTTGCATGAGTTCTGTGTACATTTCTGTGTGTGCTGAAGAAGGTGCTTTTTTCAGTCTGTGTTCTTCTGCATGGCTGCTGTATGCATAATGTTTTTGTGTGTGTCTGAGTATGTACACACTTTTGGAGGATAAGTGTTCAGCCTTGCTAATCGCCTGACCTGGCAACACAGAGCTGCAGAAGCCTCACATCTGTCAGGCTACACAATTCAGCAGCCTTCAACAGGACTGAGGTCAGGCTGACCAGACTGTAGTCCTCTAGACATTCCTCCTTGCCTTTCTTGAAGAATGACACGAAACTTGTTTTTTTTCCAGTTATTTGGGACTGCTCCAAAATTCCAAGACCCTTCAAAGGTATTAAAGTGGCCTTATAACGGCATCATCCAGCTCTGTCCGCCCACTCAGGTGCAGACTCTTTGATCCCATGGACTTGTACACATGTAGCTATATGCCTCTGACTCCTTCCTCTCCTACTGCATGTAGTATGTCTCCCTCAAACTCTGCAGCTAGATGCAGAGATTTGGGAGGCTTCAAAGGAGACCTTGTCAATAAAGACCAAGATAAATAAGACACAAAGTATTTCAGAATTTTCTTTACCGCTAGGTCACCCAACCCACTCAGAAGCAGGTCCACATTTTCTTTATCTTTCTCCTTGTGTACTGCAGGTGTAGAAGCGCTTCTTGTTACCCTTTACACCCCATATGTCAGTTTTAACTCCAGCTATGCAGTGTTTTTTTCTAATTCTATGAACAGGTGTTCAATTTCAAATGCTAGGAAATGTTCAGAGAATGGCAATAAAGATAGTCAAAACTAATTATTTGCTTACCTGCAAAGCATATTTAAGCAGTATGGGACTCTTCACGACAGCACAGAGGTAACTTAGCCAGAGATGCAACAGAGAGTGAACCTGTGGAAATCCTTGCCAAGTGATGTTATGGTTCAAGGGGAGAGCTTGACCAGTATTTTGAAGACTGGTATTTTGAACATTACTGAACACTCTAATCACTGTAGGCTCAGGAAATCCTGTATGCCGAGAACAGTTAGAGAGAAAGTGTCACGTGTGTTTGATCTTTTCGTATTTATCCCCACTTCTACTTATGACTACTGCTGAGATACTGGGCTGGACAAATCCTGGATCTGAACAAGCACGTACTTTCTTACGTTCCAGCCCTAGATAATCCATCTCTAAAATTTCTTTTGATTATTATGCTGACCAACAGGAAGCAACAATTAGTATCTTCAGAGCATTAACACAGTGATAATTTTCCCCATTCAACAATTCATTGCTGCAGTTCTGGTTTATGAACAGAATGCCACTCACCCTCTTTTAACCATCTTGACTGTACAAAACAAAACACAAAAGGTAAATGAAGGGAAAAATGTGCAATCTGATTCAGAATATGTGAAAAATCAGATGTTTCAAGTAAAAATATGCAGATTTTTTATAATATTTTCAAATTTTCAGGTTCAGAGGATCGTATTTCTAAGAATAAAGATGTACCAAACAGATACAAAACCTATAACGAGTGTTTATAGAAGAATTTGATTACTTACCAGATTATTCATCAAGTGGTTTTTAAAAAGGCTATCCTTGTCTTTATGTGTATGCCTGGTTTGTTATTCTCTTCTATTTAACTTCATGAAATATTTGTGAAATAGTTGGTTAATAAAGATGGTCTGATAAAGTAAAACTAATGTTAACATATTCTTTTTTTTCTTTATAAAGAGAAATCTTTTCAATATTCAACAGTTTCTGAATAAAAATGTTAAATAATTCATGAAGTATTCAAACTATTGTTTGCAAATATATTAGTAATAAGCTCTGACATATTGTACGCTTGAATATCTGATTAAGTCAGTCTAGAATTCTTTGCAGTGATCTCAGTTTGCCATTGGATTACAAGAGCTTTTGAACAATGACTCCTGGAATCTGTTACTTACTAATACTAATTTATATTTGACTATTAAAATAGAAGAGCTGAAGTAACAGAAGAATGTGTCTCTTATCAGTTTTGAATGACATGAGCACCTCTCTTTACAAATGAGGTTAAGCTGTTGAATTCTAAAGGATTTGTAGGTGAAATTTCTTTAAGCAGTAGATAAAGAAAATTAAAGTAATCTATGTGTAAATGAGAAAAATATTCTGAGAACATATGGAGATAAAATTGATCCAATATACAGCCTGTACTGAAATGAGATCATGGGAAGTACTTACGTTTTACCTTTTTTCCCTATAGCTGTCCTCGGTTCAGGAAACAATTCTTTGTTTCTTGCAGTTTCTTTCTCTTATAATGAACATCCACATTTTCCAGCTTTTCAGAAAACTATATCTACACTTCTAAGGCTTCTACAAGAGCAAGAAAGCAAAGACATTCAAAATCATAATATTTTCATTTGTCTAGGAATTTAAAAGCTGCCTTGGAAGTACAGCTGAAAGCACCATTTTGCAGTTTTGATGTGAATTTCTGTGCTGCATTGCATGAATTCTGACATGGTGAGAACTGCTTATTTGTAGGCAGGATATTAAAAGTAGATTGACAAGCACGCATTAGGTAACAGTGTAAAGATTTGTAATAACAAAAGCCCAAGTACATACCTATACTTTATGTCACAAGAGCAAAGGTCAGGGCAGGCTGACGTAGGCATCAGAAATATTCTTTCATTGTGCCAATTGCTGATGCTGTCTAATTCATTACAAAGAGAAAAAAAAAAAGACACGATATCCAAAAATCTCAAGTCTTGGAAATATCATGTCTTAGCAGTCACAGTAATAAATTTGTAGAAAATGACACAAATGCTGTCTTTCAAGTAATCTGTGGGCACTTATTATTCCTTGAATGAGAATTAAATGCCACTTGCTGTAATCTAATATAATTCGGAAAAAAAATAACTCTTAGGGAGTATCTCCATGAGCCAAAGACAAAAGTTATCATGAGATGCACACTGTATCAACCTTCAGTTAAAAGTATAGGCTTTCTCAGAAGCAGAGATTACGTTCCCTTCACCCCTTTCAAAAATCCTTATCATGGTTCAGCATATACGAATATAACCAGGGAATCTCTTTCATAGAGTGGAGAGTGTATTAAAGAAATAGCAGGCTGTGAAATTTCACAACTTTCAGTCGGACAAAGTCTCTTTAAAGTCTGTGTTTTTCTAGTTTAAAAAAAAATGAGCAAAACATTTCTATCTCAATAACATCTTCTAAGTGATCAAGACCTGTATCTTAAGTTCACATGATTTTGAAACAGAAGATGCAGACAATGAGCTCATTACTGTACAAAAAAAGAAAAAAAAAAACTAAACCAAAAGCAAACAAACAAAAAAACCCAGAAAAACCCAAACAAACCCTGAAACGGATGTTGTCTGTACTGGATCTGTCTTGCACTGAACACATTGCTGTAAAGTTTAATTTACCTTGGATCAATAGCTTCATTTGGACTTTCTCAAAGGGAACAGCTCTTTGGGCTCTGAGTTTTATTGTGAAACTTTTTTCAAATTAGTTATATGGGACATTTGACCACAATCCTAAAATAAGATCTCTTTGAGTCAACACCAGGAGCTGGGTGTAGTCTCATTGCTGTTAGCTTTCTTATTCTACAAGCAACTAATATGATTCTGATTTATTTTTATCTTATAGGAAACTTACTAAAAAGGATATGGTAAATGTGTAAGAAAAGCCTGCTGTGACAGTTCTAGCTTATTTGGTTAACATCTATGAATAAATAAACAACTGAGCTGGTGCCACCTTTTATAGCTATTCTTTTTCTCAGCTGGATACTAATAGATTATCTCTTTTCTCTGAGCTTTTCCTTTTTATGTGCTCTAGACCTGAATTAACAGGTCATTATTACATGATTTTTTTTTCAGGCTGATGGTACAATACAATAATTGCACAGGCCAGCGTGCACATTTTAAAGCTTTTATTTTGTGTGGTTTCAGAGAGAAACAGACTTGACTGTGATGTGTCATTAGTGTAATATTACTATAAATAAAAGTGCAGAGACATTAGTAACAAATCAACCAATATGGGTAATGCAGACTTTAAAAAGAGATGGAAGATTCCTTTACTGAAAAGTAACCATTGCTCATTCTTCCATTGGAATGCACTCTAATCTGAGTTTAACAACTGAGGCTTCAGTAAACAGCAGTTGGTAAGACTTCTGCTTACCCTTCACATTTATCAATGAAGCATAAGGAAACATGATCCTCCGCTTAGTAGCACTCCCTGCTTGCATTACAAAAAAATGAAGGAAAACGAGGAAATGGAACAAAACAATGACATAGCCCCAAATGGAGAAGTATCACCTGTAAAGCACCTAGATAAATCTTCAGAACTGTACTGCCAAACAGAAAAAACAGATTCTACTGCTGCTGATTCTGGGCCTTTAGATGACAAAGACGCCTCAGGGGGAGATGCAGCACAAGGAGCCTTAGGACAAGTTAAGGCCAAAGTTGAATTATGTAAAGATGAATCTGTAGGTATGTGTGGAAAGTGGGGTCTTTTCTTGGCTGGAGTTCGGGTAGTGCTGTTTGGGATACATACGTTTTATTCCAGACTTGGCAGCTGAATAATACCCTGCCTGAGATCAAGCGGTCAGTTGTCTTTCTGCATGGTTTTTCATGTGTAGAGATCTGGAGAAACAGATCCAGCAGACTGGAGCATCTCTGCTATGAGGAAAGTCTGAGGGAGCTGGGCTTGTTTAGCCTGAAGAAGAGAAGGTTGCGAGGGGACCTTATAAATGCTTACAAATATCTGAAGGGTGGGTGTCAGGAGGATGGGGCTAAGCTCTTTTCCGTAGTGCCCAGCGACAGGACAAGGGGCAATGGGCACAAACTGAGGCACAGGAAGTTCCACCTGAACATGAGGAAGAATTTCTTCCCTCTGAGGGTGACGGAGCACTGGAACAGGCTGCCCAGGGAGG
>Ga0065711_1008032_pt1 | contig 16507 bp, 5 predicted proteins | sample Hoacrofraction12_FD_59098 | JGI IMG/M metagenome (GOLD analysis project Ga0065711, IMG submission 59098) | Hoatzin crop microbial communities from Cojedes, Venezuela - Epithelial fraction 12 v2 (version 2) | ecosystem: Host-associated > Birds > Digestive system > Esophagus > Crop | place... | reverse complement strand
GGGGGGGGGGGGGGGGGAACCCACCACTGCAAGACTTGTTATGGATGGATACAGTGTGAGCAGAGATTCATCGCTTTTTCTTACTAGGAGGTAGAGGGAGACTGATGGTTGTCCTTGCAGGTGGGCTCTGCTGCTGTCCCTCATGGGATCCCTCCCTGTTAGGAGGGGGACCAGTGTCCTGGAGGATATCTCAGAATATCCACACTGTCCTTGACAGAGGCCACTCAGCCTCAGTGAGGCAAATAAATACCTGGTCTTCAGCTGCCACGCTCAGTGCTGTGTGCCCAAGAGTGTGCCTGTTTCTTTTGGATGCACAAGTCAGTGTAATGAAAGTTACTGCATTTTCCTACAAACTGTGCTTGTTTTAGGATTCAAAGGGCATTTGAAGAGGAAAAAACAATAAGTTGGCTACTTCTGTCTTTAACACATGTCTTCAGGCACTATACCAAGAAATCCAGCCTCCTCTTGCTTTATTCTCGATATGCCTGTCTGAATAGAAATTACTGTAATTAACTCCAGATTTCAAAATATCAACATGTGGAAGTGTTTGTGTACCCTCTAAATGAGCGTTGCTGGAAGAACACAGACATTACAGGATGCTGAGATAATTCCCATTCACTAGGCAAAGGAAAATATTAAGGAACTGAAAATAAATGGAAAACTAGATCTCTAAAATTATCTTGAATGGGCAAAATATTCAAGTAAATTGAAAACATTATACTGATATTGACACAGTTCAGCTTAATGGGGATGGCCTTATTTGATTAAAAACCAAGCTGAGCCGCGATATTCATTATTGCATATGCTATTAAGGTAGTAGTGAGTGTATTTACCTCGAGTGCAGCCAAAGCAATGGAGCTGAGCAGCTGATCAGGTCCAAAGGATTGCTGTGTTCACCTCGGCGGAAATATGTGATTTTATAGCTGCTGTAGATTTGGATCTGAAGAATCAACATGTAGCTGAATAGGGCTATGGCAGGGGGAATGGGCAGACATCCCAAGCTCTTGCACAGAGTCCCTGAGCCATCAGCCAGCTCAGGCTGGTCAGAAAGGGGCTCGTGGTCAATGGCTTCAATTTGCTTTGTCTTTTCTTTCTTTTCTTTTTTCCTCCATCCTTTCTGGAAGTTTTCTCGGACCCTCAGAATTGACCCAATGATTTCATGCCCTACTGGCTGGTCCCAGCTCTTCAGTGTGTCTCTTACCTTACATAAAATTGTAGGCTTAGGGGCTTGTACAGAAACTACACCATCTGAGTACAGCTCACAGAGTCTTGGACACCAAAATCCTGAATCCTGGCTGTTGCAGTCAGAAATAACAAGAGTAGAAAATGTAATAATAGCTGTTACATGGTTGCTTTTATACTAATCAAAATATTAGCACAGATAATAGATGAAATAAAAAAAATTAAGGAGAAATAGTGGGCTGAGAGAACAGAGTTGGCTTCCATCATTGGACTTAATGGCTAACATATTTTATTATAAACAAAACAAAATTAAAGCTGTCTGATATGTGTGCTGCTCATGACTGGGCATAAGGATTCCTCTGGTGTAAGGCCAAGTATCAGTTAGAGGAGCATACTATCAACTTTGCTGTTAATGGTCTGGCTAGAGTCACTGGCACAGGAGAGCTGGGGAGCTCCATACCTGAAAGGCAGCAGATGATGGCTGGATTAGCTCTTACTTGGAAGGAAAACAAAATAACTGAGATACAAAAAGGATCCATCCTGTTTTCGCATTGCATTCCCTGTTGGAAGGGTAAAACTCACCATGTCGATGTCCTGGATTTGACTTTTAGGTAGTTTACAAGCATAAAAATAGCACTGAGTGTTGCACCAAGCTTTTTACTGTGATTTACAGAGCTGTTTTATCAACAGAAGTATCTGAAACATTTGTAAAGGCAAGTAAACCGGTTTAGGTAACATAATGGAATGAAGGATGGGAAACAAATGCTCCATGCCCTCATGTATCTGCTTCCCTTGGTCTGCTTTTGAGCCTGACTACTAATTCCATAGGCATTCTCACCAGTTTCCTTCTCATACTGATTTTTCAGCACTGTCCTACCAGAAGTTTCCATGTCCTTTCTCATTGTAAAGTTTCTCTTTCCTGTGCGTGCTGACCATCTAATCCAGCAATCTGCCAGGCTAATTAAGAGGATTGCAATGCCAGTCTGAGGCCACCTGATCTCATGGTATAGTGCCTCAGATGGGAATCAATTTATCAACAGAGCCACCACCGGCAGCTACCTAATTCTCATCAGTCACCTCTGAGACGAGTATACAGGGCACCAGTGCTTAAAGAGGAGATTTTGCATGGAATACAAGTGAATTCTACAATCCAACTTGCTTCGGTTGTCGTGGACAGCGTGTGGCTGCAAGGCTTGCACTGCGTTGCATGGAACGCTCAGTGTGTCCCTTTTCTGTTGAGCACTGTCTGATGTAACCACGGTGGAACCCAAGGTCCACCTGGCTCCAGGGGGCAGGAAGACTGTGTGTCTGTGGGACATGGCATGGGGTCACCTGCTTGTCCTGCCAGTGTCTTCAGGGCACATCAGAGACCTGCAAATGCAATATAGGGACTCCAGATCTGAACCCTTGCTCTGTCACTGCAACGCTGTGGCACCTTAGCCAATTGCTGCTTCTGCTGTATACTGAAAATTAAGCCACCTTAACAATACTGCAATGGTTTAAAAGTGCAAGTGAAGGACCATGCTATGTAAGTTCTAAGCAGAGTAAACCAAAAAACCTATGAGCACCTAAGGTGCACTTCTATATCTTCATCAATAATAGCCAGGGTTGCTCTTTCTTTACACAAAACAAAAAATAACGGCAAAGAATGTGGCTTATATTTCATGTTGAGGAGAAAGATCTGACTTAGGCCACAGTGTTTCAGCCTGCCAGTGAAAACGGTGAGAAAGAATTTGTTAAAGAAATCCTCGGCCAAACTGCAGGACCACAGAAATGTGCTGTTACAGCTCAGTGTTGCTGTCTGAAGCACAGGTGAGAAAGAAGGACCAGGATATTTGTTTAATTGATAGTATTAAGCACACAAGAGAATAAGTAGATTTACTGCATGATAAAATATAGCTTTACAAGAAATAAACACAAAAACTTCAGTGTTACGTATTCCTTATGCAGCAGCTACTGCTTGTTCATAGAGCAGGTTTAAGCAGCGCTGGCTGTGACTCATGTCCGATTCCCACAAGTCCCCCAGGAACCTTTTTACAGAGCAAGTGATGGCATTGCTACAAAGCTCACTGCCAAGCTGATAACCAACAAAATGAGGAGCGGGCAGTGAAAATGCACCTATGATTTGCCTAGCTTAACCTGGGAACTCTGTAGCAGAGGTGCTTGGTGGAATATGAAAATTGAACAAGGGGGGTGGGGGGAACTAACAAACCTGCTCTTCATGACCGATTTAAACATTTTAGGCAGTGTTTGCCATAGAAAGTTACTCTGAACGCAGGGGGGAAATATTGTTCTTCTAGCCATGTTAAGTTTTAGTGTATGAAAATGTGGACCAAATACCTCTAGCCTCTTAAACGAGGTTGTGGTAACATGATTTTTTGGAGACTAAGGTTTTGTGTACCATCTGCCCAGCTATTATCAACAGGCAGTGTTCTGCATGTATCAAGAAAGAACTGAGCATTAAAGGATGAGATTTAGCCGATTTGAACAGCTTTGGAAGTTTTGTTGTTCAATTCACATGCATAAGTCCAGGGAAAAACTTCAGGATTTTAACATCCACACAAACTAAAATAATCCTAAAAAAGAAAGATGCAGAGTTTGTTTGTTTACTGCTTTACCTCTAATCCTCTTAATTAACAGATAGCTCAGAAAATTAGATCTCTTCAGTGGTTTTCTAGGTTTAATGAGTTTTCTTTTCCTTGCTACAAGTATCTCTCTATTGCTGTCGATGCTGTGGATGCTCAATAGACCATCTAAAAGTCATGGTGTAATTAGGACAGTATCATTTGAAAATGTTGGCAGAAGTGGCTGACTCAAGGGCACATAAAAAGCTCATGGCAGAAGAGGGGAATGAGCACAGATTTCCAAGCACTTTGCTTCCTGCTTTCGGGATAAAGAATCCTTCCCTTCTTGAAATAAAAATGAATGGTTTGTATCCAAACTATTCGTATCCTATCTGTTGCTAGCCACGTTTTGGTTAATGCTTTTCATTGGCTATTTTTTATCTAAACCATTTACTCTACCTTATTCTTCTGCATTTTGATGTCAAGTCTTTCTTCCAGCCTTTTTGCCCATGCCAAAAATTCCTCTTTAGCTTTCAGCCAGGCACTTTGTCTGCTGTGGTCTCATACCCGTCTCTGTAGTTAAAACACTGGACTCTTCTGTTACCCAAGCTCTCCAATTGCTGTTCCAATCTTTTCTTCTTCCACACCGGCTCTTCTCTAAACTCAGTATTAATTTTCTGAATCTCTGGTATTTATCACTAGAGTTCTAAAAGGACAAGTTTTAATTCCACCTGCTGCTGCTTTCCTCAATTAAATTTCTTTTTCAGTGATGAAGAGGAAAAGTGCCAAGTTTTATGGTAATTCATGTCAACTACTAATTTAAACCTGTTGGTGTAGCACCACATGTCAGCATAGATGTACCCCTGGGAAAATCTTTGTCTGCTTATGTACTGAAGACAAGAGATGACAAACAATAATGAAATGTATACTGTTGTCAAGAGCGGTCACGGAAGGTCATCTGTTAATTGTTTCCTTCCAGAAAGCATTTTAATTTTTGTCAGACAAAACAATTGATTCTAATTGGCTGCTGGATGGAAACAACTACCTGATACCTGTACAGAAATACCCTGATTAGAAAATCTAATATTCAGATCAATATATTAAGGACAACCAGGTGGATGGAAAATGCAATTAAATATTAAAAAAAAAAAAAAAAGGCAAGATAGTTTTCTGTTCCATATTTTGACCTCTTCAACTGGCCAAATTTTTCTGATAACACTGCATAGGCAGCCGCAAACTGTGGCAGGAGATGTAGGCAGGCAAGACAAAAGAAGGGGATGTCGGGGCAGCTTTCCTTCCCAGCTCGAGTGCTTCTCCTGCAGTACAATGGCGATCGTGAGCTGTGGGAGTTGGTCCAGCAAATACAAATGTTCTGAGCAGCTATAGAAAAAAAACTATAAAATACCCAACTGTACCAAGAGCTGTAACAAAGGTTTTCTTTTCAATCAAAATAATTAGTAGCAAAAGAAAAGCCCCAAACTGCTGCAGCAGAAAGTTTTTCATCTGCCTTAATTACTTTCCATAGGGAAGACATTTAAAATCCAAATGGTTTTTGTCAGAGGGTTACAAAATGATGGCATAGGAGCGCCAGGCAGCGATATGCGAATAGTTATTCAAACAAACACAGCCTGATACAATGAGATGGGGCTTTTTGTCTCGAACATTTCTCTTTTTGCCGTAGATAGGTGTGTGCTGTTGGCTTTCATCCACGCAACAGCCTCAGCATTTGCTTTCTGTGGCAGGCGGGTTGTGATGAACTGCATTGGTACTGAAGAACTGCAACTCTCACTTTGTTTAAAGTGAAAGTCCATCATCATTAACAAAAGCTATATCTCAGAGAAAATGAGCCATGGAAATAGATATTCTGATGAGGAGCAATCAAACAATATTCTGAAAATCTCCATGGTGGTTTCGAGCGCTGTGTATGAAAAATTGAATTTGGCTTGTTCAGTGCTGTTCAGAAAGGGAAAAGCTCTTTTTCAGTGATTTCCAGCGATCCAGACAAATGTGCCTTTTTCAGAGAAGTATATTTTACTACATAATAAGGGGCAAAGAAATGCATTAATTAGCCATTGGAATTGCTTCACTGCCACAGTCGGAGCGCATTGGAAGTGAAATCTTCCAATTGCAATTAAAATATAAGCTCCCTCTTAGTAACTTTGATAGCTTTCCAGAGCCAAGTAACTAAGGGACAGCAGGGAAGGGATATAATTAAACTTTACTATGTTGCATCTAAATTGGGGAACGGAGGCTGTTTGAAGCAGAGGAAGACAATGAAGAGTGCAGGCTAGTAAGACACAGGTAGCTAAATCAGAGGAAGCACATGAACTTTGACAAACGTCTGTGATGCCCATCCATCTCATGGGGCCACCTGAGAGCAAAGCAAAGGCCAGAGGCAACCCTTGTCCTCCCACCTCCAGTATTTCCATGGCACGCTGATGGCCAAAATCGGGGACAGGATATTTACTAGTCCCTTCTGTCTCCCTGGAAGAGTGGGGTTATAGTACAGAGGAGAGGCTTCTTCTGAACCATTTTAAATTGTAGAACTAGTTAAGATTGCAGAACCACTGCTAAGACCACTTTACTGTTGAACTCCTTCCCATGTCCGCACATCATGAGCCATGAACATTGGGTTGGAACCTCTGAAGCCTAGAAGAGAATTCTCCTAGTATAAATGAGCCACCACAGGAAAATCTCTGATCCCTGAGAATAAATATGCCAAAGCCCTAATCACATCTTGAAAGATAATTTTGTTTTTTTTTTTTTTTTTAATGGATGCCTGCAGGAGATTCAGGAGAGACTAAAAGCTTTAACTCTGCCATTAATCCCTATTATGACTGCCACTCTTATTTTTTCCTGATCAAGAATCAAGTAAATTACGTTGTATGAACAATGCTTTGGACACATTCATCAATTTATTGGCTTTGATGGATTCAAACAAAGACAAGAAAAAAAAAAACCAAACACCAAAGGAAACCTTATTCATAATGAGCCTACAACCATCTGTGGGCTATTTTTGTGCGTGTTGCTAACGATTCCATTTATCTAGCAGTCCAGCATATCTCCTCGCAGAGGTGTGCATATGTGGCTGAGGACAGTGAAGGTGGCAGACAACTTCTTTGAGGCCGCATGCTATGCAAGAATGAACAGAAAATATGGGTCTGGTTTATGTCACTTATTGGATCCAGTGCATGTTGAAGCTATAAAGTAACTCATGTATTCTTTTGCTATCAATTTTAACAAGTAAATGAGTTATGAAATAATGATATTTGCAGTTCTGAATCTATGTACCCTAGATTATAAACCCCCTCAGCAGAGCACTTCTATACCTGCTTGTGTCAATTTTGGCTTCCATCATACTTCAGCATGTTTAAATTCAAAATAAGCTGAAAATCTTCTCTATTTCAAGAAATACAATTGTTAAACTGATAATGAACTATGATTGCTAATTAAAACACAGCTTCCTCTTTGTCTTGGTACTTCTATGACTCCATACTATCTGATCACCTTAGGTTTGATATCTCCATACATTGCTGCTCTGTGAAAGAACATGATGATGTTTTTATTTTCTTGAAGAACAGAAGTAAATAGTGAAAAAGAATATTTGAAATAGGCAAAGATATTCCTTTAAAAATAAATATATTTCTTTAAAAATAAATAATTTGCCTTCACATTTGAAAAGGTACTTTATTAGCATATGTCCTTGGCACTGTGTGTGGTAGTCATGAACCAATGGCACGTGACTTTTGCTTTCAGTTAGTATCTGATAACTGGAACAGCAGCACTGTAGCTACACGTGATTCTTCTTAGCACCAGTGAAAGATGAAACTTGGGTTTATTTTTTAAATTTTATTTATTGCTTAATTATAATGACTCCACGCATTAATTTGAAAATAGAATCATGCATATGCTATTGCTTAAAGGGCAGAAACCTAACTGAAGGCAGTGAAGTGAGAGTTGTGGTGAGTGGTGTTGGGAGTCAGGCAAGAAATAGATGTTTTGCTCACCCCACTACTTGGGCCATATTTTCTCTTTGCTGTTGCCCACAAAGACAGATGCTGTGAACAGGAGCCAGTCTTGGGAATTCTGGGATTCAGTGAGCTGGTTTTTTAAGGTAGTGGAAAAGGGCAACATCGGGAAACAGAAAAACAAATAGGAGAAGTGACATACTTGTAAAACAGTGTCCATGATCCGGCTCCGGGAAACTGCTTGTACGGAGTTTAAATCTTTTCAGACTAAGAAAGCAGGAAATGTTGAAAGTGGTAAGTATGTTCCATCCTTTCATAAAATAGAGTACAACACATGCTGGTCTCCCCATTCATGTTTTCAACCTTTTTTCTCTGCTTGAACACTTTCTGTTGTTCTAATTTCCAATTCTCTTTTTCAGTCTAATTTCCCCCTCAGGCTATTTTTGGTCTTATGTACATTCTCTTATTTCATTTTCTTTTTTCACAATCTTTCAAGTACATACGATTTCTCTTGTAATTTTTGTCTCTTTTTAGCAGCTATTTTTCCTTTCAAGTATTTTCTTTTCCTCCTTTAATGAGATTATTTTAATGGTCATTTTTAGGCTTTCATTCTAGATCCCCTTCCGTTTACTCTCTGCGCTATGCTAAGCATTTTTTTGCCTGTGTAATTTTTATTTCTCTAGCATCTCCCTTTTATCTTTCTCCTTTTTTTTTTTTCTTGTGAGGAATTTTGTTTTGCCTACACCTAATTTATTTCTTTTCACTGCACTCAGGTAACTCCCATGTTCTTTCCTTATGCATCATGGTCATCTTAGATGGAAATTGCATTCAGTAACCTAAAGATTACTTTGAATTCCACCTCCCTCTTCTGCATTCTGTCCTGATGCTTATCTTACGCTATAATTAACAAGGAAGATAACTCTTTTCTAGCTAAAGGATACGTTGGTATCCTTATCTAAAGCATGTTTCACCTCTCTCTCTCGGCCTCAAACCCAACCACGGAGAGGCACTTGTGTGGCACCTAGTTCAGGCCATTTGTGAGATTAAGACTCTAAATTATCCTGGAGAGAGGGGAAAAAAATAATGGAAAAACAAGCTGTGGAAATTGTAGACAAATGACAGTTGTCTTGTTTTTTGTAAACCAGTAAGGATTGGTTAGCCAACAGCCTGAAGCATAATGTTGCAGGTGCAGAGTGTGAGAGAAGAAATCTATTGCATTCGATATGTTAGCCTTAGTTGTGAAAAGAACGTTTCTTTCTTAGACCTAAATCCAGGTTTCTCCTGGCCGCTGTAAAATGCGGCTGATGAAGAAGGGTGGTTTGATATGTAACACAGGGAACTTAAGGATCCAGATGCAGACTTGATGCTCCAAAAGGAAAGAAACAGTTTCAGTCTGATCTCTAAGCAATTATACGGTTATTTTGTTTTTCATTCAGTGTACCAAAACCTGAACAAAGTTCTGAGCTTAGCTTTATTAAAAACAACATCTCTCAGCAAGTTTCCAAATGGAGCATCTCAGCAATGGTTCCTCATGGTATGGTGTGAGTCAGTGATGTGAATACATGGTATCTAGTACGTGCCAGGGCTTGTATCAAACCGAGCAATTTTCTTTTTCTTTCTTTTTTCCTGAAAATGTAATGATCAGATTCTTCCTTTAGAGTGCTCTACCTGCTCTTATAAATGTCACTTTAGGCTGTGAGACCTCTATGTCGATCATTTTTCCTTAGTTACCCTGTCTGGATGTTCCTATGCGATAAGAAAAGCCATTCCACCTCATTCTCTCTTTGATGTATGTAACTTGTGCATCAGACAGCCTGTCCTTCACTGTGCCATTTAAAATGTGACATGGTTGTGTCTTTACTGATGTGGCCAGACTGTGGTATTTGACAAGCTGCCACAGATATACCCTGCCTAGCTCACAGGTGAAACCGTATCTTAAACCTACAGAGGCTGATGAGATCCTAAGCTTATGGATATCTGTGTGACAATTTTTGTCCTTGAGCTTCTTGACATCTTCTTCATTTCAGGTTTAAATTAAGCCACACTATCATAAGCACCATCGGCCTGTGTTTTCTGTGGGGACTTCTGGTGACAAAAAAATACTTATTTCAAGTGTAATCCTCAGGAACATTTTCATGATCAAAGGAAAAATGATGGTAAATTGGCTATGCTGCTTTCTGCTGAATAACCACCCATATGTTGTCCATATGGAAAGTATCCCCTACTGCAAGGACTGAGGCTAGGGAAGTGCTGTAACAGAAACAGCTCCAACAATTTTTATATGGGAAGGGCAACACCCACACTTTTGACTTTAGTTATCAGTAACGGAAGAGGATTCTTGTCTGCTGGCAGACAGGCAGTCTGTGTTGGTTTGTTGTGCAGTGTACAGGACCAGGATATTTGTCAAGGAAAGCAAACATGGCAGTTCTCACCACTATGTTGTTGATGCAAAAGATTCTCGATTTTCATCAGAGCTGGACAATGCAGAGTTGTACTTCCCACTAGGAGGTTCAATGTTGTATTGAATGTAGTGAGGCTGAAATGAGGACTGAGAATATTCTTTGCATGAAAGCCCATTTACAGTCAGGTAAAGATGAAGATGCTCTATTGTGCTTTTTTTTTTTAACCACTTCAGTTAAAATTACTGAAAACATGTTCAAACACAACACTTGGGGATTTATCTTGCAGGAGCATTAAAATTGTCTGGTTCTGTCAATGAAATGTACTGGCATCAGCTCTATGAAGCTCTTCTGAACAGCAATTTCTTCTTTGATTATTCTTTGCTATATAGCAGGCACTTCAGCATACTTGGTACTTACACTTCCACCATTGACGCAGTAGAGTAGCTTTTATATTACCTTGTCATTCTTCTTTAATATTCATATCCCTGTGATATCTGCTCATCAAGGCTCTTAGCTGAAAGCTAAGGCTGTAGTTAGAGAAGTATTATTACCACTCTCTTAAAAAGAGAGAAAACATACAGTCAGTGCTGATTTCTCCAAGGTCGGGGAGAAAGTCGGTTTACAGGGGATGGGGAAGTACTTTAGAGATATTTTTTTATTTTTTAAATAACCCAAAACCTACAGCTGCAGTTAGATTGTCCTGTTAAAATTATGAATCTGCAGCATTGCTCATGCCATTCAGCCTCTATCAAAAAGGCTGCTAATGGTATCGCTCACTGAAAGCTCACAGTTACCCTTTGAGACTGACCTTCTGTTAAACCAATTCTCCCTGACTCAGATTGTAATGCATCAACATTTCCCATTTCAGAGAGCTTGATGTAGAGTAAATAGTCTGGAAAATTAGTAACAGTGGAAGAATCTCCACCATCAAAAGGCAAACTTTATTTAATTGCTGTTCACTTCTTTTCTACAGGCAGGTCAACGTTATCATTTTAGTTTAGGTCAGGAGTGAGCTTTCGGAGTGACTTGGACTTATCCCCCTTCACCACTTTAAAGTTTGTGTTGTGGAGTGGTCTTGGAGTTCAGTCAAATCCTTTTTGAAGAAACTAAATCGGAAGATGCATTCCTACCATTAATGGGTGTCCATTCCATTGGACCGGACCAGTCCAAAACACAGAGCGAAGCATGTAGAGTGAGTACAGATCAGATCCTCAGACCAAATGTTCTGCTCTGGTTATTGTCTCCCACTTCATGATACTAGTCGCCAATGAAAATGCAGACTCTGAAAAAAGAAATCACCTGACCTGAATCAGATATTGAATTTACAAGTGAATGGTGTTCTTTAGGCTTTCTACTTTGGTCTGATCTGAATTTCAACAAGACCAATGTCTTACAGAGCTTCTTGGCCTGCATGGTCAGTTATGTAAAGAGCAGTTTCCAGTGGAAGCTATTTCTTGAGCAACATGTTTTTCTGTACGAAATGGTGGCTTAAAGCACTCATAGGTTGGCCTTGAAGTCTCCACGCTGTGTTAAGAAGTCAGCTCAGGATATCTATTAAGAAGAGGGCTTCATGGTTGTTCTTCATCTGGCCTGTCCAGGTTGCATAAAACAGTTTCCCTTCTAGTAAACTCAAAGGCTGACGCAGTCTGTCCTGTGTCCATACTATATCTGCTGTGGGTAATAAGTAGTATTTGGCTCAGGAAAGGGCTCAAACTTCCTTTTAAATGATTGCAGGCATTCTCTTCTTAAAGACTCTCCACTGAAGCATTACGTAAAATTGGAATGCAAGAAATATTTTGATCCAAATAAGACAAAAAGAGGTGCCTGCAAGTATGATTTTGACAATTCTATAAATCAGTATTTGCCCTTTGGGATGTATCTTTGAAAAATTAATCTGACATATCTACAGGAGTTAGGTGAGAAGGACTGGTGGGGCCATCTGTTTGCCCTTCCACAGCAAATTACAACAAACCTCACCAGTGGGCCTCTTCTGTCTCTGAACTCTGCTGCGAGGAAGGTTGGCTGGCTGTCAGGAAGCAGCCACAGCTTTGCAGTGCTGACCGAAATGACAACGCGTACAGTGCATTTTTATTGTAGATGAGTTGGTACCTTTAAGTTCTCATCACAGTAGTTCTGGAGATCTATGAGTTATTACCTGAAAAAGCCATTCTGTCTGGAAACTGCTTTACAGCCACATAATCCCCTGTGAATCTATAATTCAGAGAATCGTATTATAAAAATACCAGATTTCACAATGATATGATGAAATAGGAACCTTAACTAATAAATTCCTATAGGTAACCTGTTTTACATTCAGTACTTCAAAGCACAGCATATTAACAAATGTCTTGTGTGCTATTTGGAACTGCATAAATAATAACAATAAAAGGGATTAAAAGAAACTATAGTAGTAAAGGTCACGTGTCTGAAATTACATCAGCGTGCAGAGCAAGACAATGTTCTAAGGTTGAAGGAATACATTGTTTTAAGCAAATTGCCCTGGAAGAAATGACAAATGTATAATTTATGAATAACTGGTGCTATTTATAATCTTGTCTGTAAGAGAGCTGTAGCATGTTAAAATATTACCACAATCACAAAGTTTGGATCTGGCTTGAGACTGATGGAGTAAGGATGCTTTCTATGCCAGCATTCTGTTGTGTGGGTCCTGATTTCTGCTGGCAGATGTCCATTTTTTTTAATTTCTTTCCTGTTCACTAAATAAGCATTTCTCAGCTTTTATGTACATTTGCAAGCTGTTCTAAAATGCTCTGGAGTCACTGGAAGTGTTCAGCAGGCATCAGATGAGACTCACTTGAGACAGGTTCTCAGCTGGTACCTTTGCAGGATGAAAGTCTAATACTTTTGGGAGTTTGATTCTTAGTGGGGCTTACTTGGCAAGCCAGATTTGGTGAATCAGCCTCATTTAACACACCAGCTGCTTAACTCTCAACTGAGACTGTAAGTCCAACACTGCATGTTTACATTGCTTGAGGAGCACAGCCACAAGGCTGGCTTTGCTGTCCCTACAGCCAGCAAGGCTGACTCCAGACACGGCCGATGGCTTGTTTGCACATACGGTATGGGCTCAGAAACTTAATATGCTTTTAGGTATCAGGCACAACTATACTTAGTGCTAGTTTGTCAATGCTGTCACAGCTGTGTGGAAAAAAAAAAAAATCAGCTCTGCAGTCAGGAAGCAGACAAACTGCAGAGCACCCTGTGCTTTATGAGCACTTTGAAGCCCACTCATCAGCTTTTGAAAATGAGTGGTTCAGGCCACTTAAAGGATCACCATCAAAGGTATTGGCAACAGTGATTTTAATATGAATTTACAAAAATGTGATTTAACAAAGTTTGATGGCAAGGTTCACTCTTACTAAGTGGATAGAACATATAAAGCAAAATCGAGGTAGGATTGAGGTAGAATGATTTATACAGCTAGCAGCAGTCTAAGGTTTATTCACAGTTTAAGGGGGATCATAGGATTTTGGCAACACTTAATCACTGACTAATTTAAAATTTACACAGTGATTCAATAAATTTACTACAACACAACAGTGGCTTAGAGATTCGAGATGGCAACACATGCTATACTTGCTGTAAATCAGTTCACACACATGCACAGGGACACAAAGAGAGAGATATGTATAAAGGTATATACCTGTTAGAAATTCCCCTCAAGTTCAGTGAAATATTCATGTTAAATGTCTCAGCATTTCTCAACAGGTGAGGGTTGAGCCTCAAGAAGTGAAGGGTTTCAGCCCAGGTTGGATATTTGGTGATAGTCCTCTAAACTGCCAGTTTGGGAGTCCAGGAGCTCTGAGAGGTGTCCCACGCAGAGGGAGATGCTGGGCATAGTCCACTGCTGTCCAGGAGAGCTCAGAGGGCCTCACTTGGGGCTCTGCTGTTTGTAGGGTTGCAAGATGACTGACTTTGCTCATTCCTTCCTATTCTGGCCACAATCTGTTAGGTGATTCTGGTGTCTTAGTAGAACCATAAAATTCCAGTACTTTTCAGACTGTGCCGTTCTGGCATTGACCAGACAGGGCTATGATCCAGCAGCAGGAGCTCCAGGTGAGGCCAGGGAGTGCCTGGGTGTCCCAACTCACTGTTCTTATAACAGACACGAGAAGTGCCACCTTGTCCCGGCTCACTGCCCTTGTAACCAAGGCGAGAACACAATGTTGGCTGATTCTGAGATGACCAGGTGGTCTGGCAGGGTGGCTGCATCACCACATCGGTGTAGTGTTATTTACATTTACATCCCCAACCCAGCAGACAGGGAAGTACTTTTGTGAAAAAGTATAGCTGCAAGGACAAGGTTAATTATCTCAGTTAAGCATTATGATAATAGATGCTGCAATAGACTGAGGAGGGGTGAAAATGTATGTGTCTTCTCTCATTCTGCAACATATTTCAATATTCAACTTCTGCCAGTTCTCAGATGTCACTTGTTCAGTCCTTGCTGTCTGTAGCAATCCTGAATGCAAACATTTTGACATGGATGTCATCAAAGTTTGATTATGTTGGAAGTGTCAGAATTTCTTCCCTCTCTTGGGGAAAAGAGAATACATATATAAAAAATATATATTCACCTCTGCAGTCAATATATATTTAATATTCTGTTAAGCAAAATTACACCAAAGATATTATTGGCACGAGCTGTGTTAATTAGAAAATGCATTGAATCTTGACCTGGCTAACAAATGATCTCGACTTCTAATGTGGTTGGAAGCAAGAAATTTCATTAAGTACTAACTGTTAGTGATTTGAATAATTGATCTGAGAGAGGAAAAGGGATCAGTGTTGATACACGGAGAACTGTGTTGGTGCTAGCCCAGTAAAAATGATAGCAAATAAAACAAGTATTTGAGGAAAAAGTCTGACCTAGGAAGGCTGTGGGAAAGGTTCTTAGGTAACAGAAAATGTCCCTGTCTGCTTGTACCATGAAATAATTTTGTAACATTCTGAACATTTTACTTTTAAATTTCATATTTTGTCCAACTAGACAGGCCTGGGAGCAATGTCAGGAAATTCCAACACTGTCATGGGTGTTCTCTTCCCTTTCTTTAACTAGCTGTGGCTGTAACTCACATCAAGGAAGTTTTCTAAATTTGAACTAAAACTTTGTGGAAAAAATACATAAGTAGAAGTGAAGGTAGTAGATAATCCCCCCAGGTTACCACAGACTGCCAGCAGTTTGAATGACTCCCACCATAAAAACAGTTCTGCCCCAGTATCATAGGTTTATCCCTGCAGGTTTTGTCGGGCTGTGAAATTGAAGTTGTGCAGATCCTTCCCGTTCTCCCATAGGTTTGTCCATTGCGTGGCTGGCACTCACTTGATCTTTTTCCCACGAAATTCCCCAAAGATGTTTCATGCTGCAGTGTTGTCCTCACACCAGAAAAGCCACCACAGAGCAGGCCATCCTTGGCTTCCAAGTTCTAAAGGGAAACTAGGGGTGAGCACGGAAGTACCTAGTCCAGAGCAAGGTGTTGTGCCAGGTGGATAGCCTCAGGGCCAGTGAGCTTCCAGAGAGATTCCTGCTTGTTTGGGGAGTACCACATCTGGTGATGAACTGGGAAACGTCACTGATGAGAAAGCACAGATCCCTACCTGAGACTGTCAGACCTGCCACAGACCACTCCTTACCTTCAGCAAGTTCAGTATAGCAAAATTCATGATAGCACTGATACAGACACAGTGAAGTAGACCTTTCGTGAGCTTGAGCTGTGCTAGCTAACCAGCGCTTAGCTGCCAACCATTCATATACACACAGGCAAAATAAATCAGCACTCTGGAGTATTCACCACAGAGAACCCAGGACTGGAAGAAGAAGTACTTATTCTTTTTTTATGTAGTTCCTCTATCTGACAGCTGAGGTGTATCAGAGGAAAAATGGGATGGGTTTCACTATTAGTAGCTGTTTTGTACTTGTCTTCTGGCTAGAAAATTCTTGCTTCCAAAACTCACACTCCAGTGCCTTTTATTCGTGACACCTCTATGTAGTTGCTTGTTACTACAAGAGACATTCTGGAGAACTGAGATCTGTAACAATCTCAGCATAATTTCCTGCATGAATGACTTTGTGTAATTTATTATAGTGGCATGGATATTGCCGAGAACTGCTTAGGATATTCTCAGGTTTTACTTCTCCGTATTAAACACTTGCATACTGAGCAGTGAGCACTGTTTTATTTGTTTGGTTTTTTTTTTTGCTATGACATCTCATTTTGGAATGTTCATCATATTACAGAATGTAATACTATCTTTGTCAGAATTCCTTCACAGAATCACAGAATGGTAGGGGTTGGAAGGGACCTCTGTGGGTCATCTAGTCCAACCCTCCTGCCGAAGCAGGGTCACCTACAGTAGGCTGTAGAGGACC
>Ga0065711_1040973_pt1 | contig 16508 bp, 18 predicted proteins | sample Hoacrofraction12_FD_59098 | JGI IMG/M metagenome (GOLD analysis project Ga0065711, IMG submission 59098) | Hoatzin crop microbial communities from Cojedes, Venezuela - Epithelial fraction 12 v2 (version 2) | ecosystem: Host-associated > Birds > Digestive system > Esophagus > Crop | place... | reverse complement strand
GGACCTGTTGGAGCGGGTCCAAAGGAGGGCTACAAAAATGATCCGAGGGCTGGAGCACCTCTCCTATGAGGACAGGCTGAGAGAGTTGGGCTTGTTCAGCCTGGAGAAGAGAAGGCTGCGAGGGGACCTGATTGCAGCCTTTCAGTACTTACAGGGAGCCCATAGAAAAGATGGGGACGAGGAGTAATGGTTTTAAACTAAAACAGGGTAGGTTTAGGCTGGATAGAAGGAAGAAATTCTTTACAATGAGGGTGCTGAAACACTGGAACGGGTTGCCCAGAGAGGTAGTGGAGGCCCCATTCCTGGAAACATTCAAGACCAGGTTGGACAGGGCTCTGAGCAGCCTGATCTCGTTAGTGGTGTCCCTGCTCGCTGCGGGGGGGTTGGACTAGATGAGCTCTAGGGGTCCCTTCCGACCCAAAACTTTCTATGATTCTATGATTCTATGTGCAGGCATTACCAGAGCATAAGCCAGTGAGGGAACAGCGTAGGATTAACATGGTAACTTATTCTGGCAAGTCCTTGTTTCCAAGGTCTCTTGATAGTTTTAACCACCAACTCATTAGTGCTGTGGTCTCCATAAATCTTGTTAGGACAATGGCTCCTGGGTTATTAATAAGTGGATAGCAATTACGCGTGTTAAGTACTGTTCCTGACTTGGGATGTTGAATGTAGAGTACTTCCCATCGCTGTGGACTGAGCAGTACTGAGTTGTCCTGGTCTCAGGATGCTCAAGTTTCCGCTGGTAACTTTGTTTGCTTACAGGGTCTGTTTTTCCGTAGCTGTGGGTGCTGAGTGCATTAGTAACTCCATCCCGTTCAGCAGAGCAATGCGGCCGCAGCTTGGGCGGAAAAGAGCCAGTTGCTTTTTCAGATTTGATTATGTCTCATGATGAAGAAGCTGACTTGGCTGGAGTGAGGTAGCCTTCTCCAGAGATCTTCCAAGTCTTTTTGAAGGAAGTAATCTGTGCATATAACCTTCCAAGCAGCAGAGGCTTTTAATTAGACTTTGTAATTGCATTCATCTGTTCTGGAAAAAAAATAAAAGAAGCTGTGTTGTGTTGTTTTTTTTTGCCAGTCAGCCTGTGGACCCCTCCTATGGTGAGGTGCGTTCGGGGACATGGTGGGAGCTGGATCAGTGAAGAAAGAGGAGGAGCCTTACGGGCGAGCTTGCGGGAACCTGCTGTGCCAAGAGGCTCCCGGCGCTGGAGCTCAGCTGCTCCCGGCCGGCGGCGGCGCAGCCAGTGCTGTGGGCAGCAGCTTAGAATGCATCTTTGCTAGGTGTTGCGGTAAAGAAGTTCATTTTGTAATGCAATGCCAAGTATAAATTTTGAATTAAAAATTTTTCAATAGTATTTGATTTGACTTCACGCAAAGGTTATTAAGCACAAAACAGCACTGTAAAATTTGTAGTTCCGTTCATTCCTGCCCGATTCTTTAGTTCAAGTTCTTTATCCAGCGCTGTTACAAGTGTTGAAGGAGTACTGCCAAAATACGCAGACCAAGAGATGAGACAGAAATAGACCTGGCCTGAACTGGAGCTCAGTCTGGAGAGAGAATTTAAAGAGCATCATGAGCTGAATTTTAGTCGGTTCAGATTGTTGCTAACAAGGGGAAGTAAACAAAACCAGAAAGTGCTGTGATGACCTCAGCGGCGCGGTGTGAGCGCCCAGCGCAGTGACTGAGTGCCGCTCCCACGTTGCGCAGCGAGGCGGCTGCGGCGCAGGTCAGCTCTTCGGTCTGCACTGCAGGCTGCGGGACGCGAGTCGGGCAGTCACAGCTTGCAAGCTGTATAGCATCCACAAGTGCTTTTCTTTTTTTCCTTGTGTCTGCTGGTGCTTTGGCTTGTTGGAAAAGAAGCAATGTGAACTTCTGTACTCTCGGCAGGGCTGGATTAACGAGCGTAAACCCAAAGCCTCTGTGCACGGAAGAGATGCAGCAATTCTTTCTGTGCTTAGCTCCCTGGGGTGGCTCAGCCTTGAACATGGGGGACCACCTAGTTGCAAGAGACTCGCAAGGTCTCGTGGCTCTCCCAGCCCTTCGGCCTCTCCTAGGGGCTGTCGGCTGGGTTGCCAGATGTGGCTGTGGTTGCTGTAGTTTGGCCAGTCCTCTGCTGAGAGCTGGCCAGAGTCGTTTCAGAAATGATGGCTGCTGGCCCCTGATGAGAACAGAGCTCCAGGGCTGGTCAGAGGGCCCAGGGGAGCGAGGAGGGAGGTGGGGCTCCTCCTGATGCCAGGATTCTGTATGCTCGCTTGTCCCCAGAGAGGAAAAATCGCTTGCTTTGTGTCAGTCTTGACCTTTGGGGCTTTTAATGGCCGCTGGCATTACTTTGCGTTTTAACCACAGGGAGTCAAGTCTTCTGGTCTCTTTTCTGGCCTCTTATTTGTGCACCAGCAACAGACAAAACCTTCTGACCCGCTGGGGGAACCAGAGGGGATGTTCAAGTCAATTCTTTCCTCGGAACCAAAATCCACCTGTAGGCCTGTTTAATTCAGGCTGGCCTTTTCTGATTTCCAGTAGCTTTTCTGCCCGTGGTTCTGCCATGAGTGTGGTGTGGTGCCAGCCATGCTAGGGGCTGGAGGGGCTCCAAGGCGCTCTGTGCATCCCCCTTTAAAGAGAGAATTTGGAGCAAACCGAGATTTATTTTAAAGCTCTTTGGGTAGAAGAGGTTATTGTGTGCATCCTGTGGTTTGTGACTGTAGTTCTTAGAAGGCAGAGTTAACAGTAACAGCGTTGTTACTGTGCTGGGCAAAACAGCGCCGGATTTTTATGATTTGTTATTGCATTTGGCTAGTAACTTTTGAACAACTGCACTTGAGGCCCAGAAGCTAAAGTTAGCACTTGCTGCAGTAGACAAAAGATGACAAAATTAGATTTTGTCCACTGTAGGTCTCCAAGCTAGCTTTTCTTTTCCAAGAAATGTAAATGTGTATATATATATATAGTGCCATTTTTACCATTGTTACTTTCTTTTTAAAAATAGAGACACAGGCCCATAGATATTATAATGATGGGAAATAACAATACAAATATGCTGCTTACTAAGGCACATTTTTAGTAAAACTCCTGTTAAATTTTTGGTCCCTAAGTTTCATCTGGGCTTCAGCCACTGCCCTGAGATGATGGGTGAGGAACTCGATGTACAGGGGCGACGACCATCGCCATCTGTGAGGATGGAGCTTTCCAGCGCTCCACTGATGCCGTGTGAGGCACCTTGGCAGCCCTGCGCGGTCACGTGGGCTGTCTGAATCGCGAGCTAGGGAAAAACTCCGTGTGCAGTCTGACTCCTTCCAGTCGGTTGTTGTCTTAAGCCGAAGTTTGCATATTAAAGTTAATAGTCATAAGTCATGCGGCTGACAAAGTATTTAATAAAAAAAAGTGACGGCATTAAGGAAACGTGAGCTTTTGGGGTTCATTTGGCTTTTTTCTGTCTGGTGAAGAAGCTGGTAAAAGTTGCTCCCTGGAGTTGCTGGGCTCTTTAAAAATTTAATTGTACCCAGGTAGGAGTCCGAAAGCTAAAAGCAATCGAGTCCCGAGGGAAGACCGTTTAGGAAGAGGCTTTAAATAGCGCATTGCATGTTCTAGCGCTGAGCATCTTGGCTTCCTCCAGAGATGCCCGCGTCCGCTGGGAGGGCCTTTCCCTGGGGGTGAGTGAGGGGCATCTCCAGCGCTGCGGGTGCCTCCGGAGAGGTTCAGCCGGGCACTGAGCCGCACCGCTCCCATCCCCTTGGATGCGAGGGGGGGCTGTCCTTCACTGCGGAGTATGAAGCAGAGGGCGGGAAGCTTGTGGATTTTTCTAGGTGGTGGTTCGTAGTACTTACCTAGTTTGTGTTTTCAGAGTCAGCTGCTTGGGTTTGGCGGTCTACTGTAGAAATCTGTAATCAGTTAAAAGCGGAGCTGCATTTTAACTGCATTAATGGTTAAAACATAGTGGTAAGAAAAAAATCTTCTGATTCTGTGTATGTATGTTAGCTATTTGAGGAGTAAAAATGTTCGCTATAATTTGAGAGATGGCAATTAAAAGTATTTTTCTTTTATTTGGTTGCTCCTGTAGCATCACACTCTGGTGCTGGATAGGACAAGAGAGCAGGCTGCCAACACTGCCGATGGCAGCTCGTGAGCGGTCTGTGGCAGGGCGATGTCCTGGTGTGCAGGACCCAGTTTGCTGTTAGGAAATTAAAGGTGTCGACTGATGTGCCCTTGGGACAGACAGCTGGCTGGAGGCTGGTTAGGAGTAACTCTAGCATTATTCTTATTTTCATAATCCTGGACAGGTAGCTACTCCTGAAGGTCTGCAGAAGAGTTATAAGCAGAGCTTTACAATGAATGGGATACAGAGAGGGAAGCTCGAGAAGAGAACATTGAATCAGGTAACGCTCCATGCTCAGCACGGTTAGTAAGCAGCTCTTGCGGAGTGATTGTGCACCAGTTTCCTCTGGCAGCAGTCCTGGCTTAGGCATTTTAGCTGTCCCAGCTGAGCATTCCCAGTCCTTCAGCATCTCTTCACTTGTGGTGGTGCAAGTGCTGGAGAGTGTGTTCAGGAAACAAGACTGGAAGACAGAGCAATAAAAAACAATATTTATATAGAAAATAATGTGGGCCGGCAGGGGTATGTATGTGTATGAAACCTGTATTAGTCTTCTGATCTCAAAACCTGTCAAAACTGCCATAGCTGGGAAGCAGCACTCGGGTGGAAAGGCGAGATGGGAACTGCTTAAACTGGCGTTGCTGGTGAGATGAATGTGTGTAACCACGCCCAGGGTGAGACTTTTCTTCCCCCCCGTCACACATGTGTGAAGAGGTCAGTCTTGAAGTGTGTGAGACATGTATGCTGGGTTACTTACGCAGGGTTACAGAGTTCCACATCACATCGTCTGAAATCTTACCTTTCTCCCTCCACCCCCGGCCCTTTGCCGTGTGCAGTGAATGGTGCAGACAGTGAGTGCTCTGGGAGAGCAGCTTGCTGGTGAAGATGTAGTGACCTTATGTGTACTCCAGCGCTGACAATGATTTTTTTTTTTTTTTAATGAGAATATCAAGGTTTTCATGGTACACATTTCATTTTTCAAGGTATGCATTCAAAAAACACGCATCTCTTACCAAGCACAGATCCTTATTTTTCAGATGCCTAGTGCTAAACTCATCAGTCTGCTCTAGAATAAAAACCAATGTGGGAGATAATTGCCACTCAGGCATTTTTTGTGCTGTGCAGTGGATGAAACTAGGTATTTCTTGAGCTCTATCCTACATGATGAAGAAATAACTAAAGATGCTTTGATCTGCTCCGTTCCAGGCCACGGAGGGCTACACTTCGTGGCATCGCAAAGGTGCAGCCCTGATAAAAATCGGCACGACTCTGACGTTGTACCAGTAAACTCGTAGAACTGGGGTGACGCACCGGTATGTGTAGCGAAGCAGGAATGTAGTACAAGGCTGTAGCATTTGTTATTAAAATATCAGGGGGTTGTTGCTGTTGTGTGGGTTTTTTTTGTTTTGTTTGTTGTTTTTTCATTTGTAGTGTGCTAGTTCTGAAGTTTTTGTTCTTTGGAAGTGTCCGAAGGTATGGTGGCTTTCTGGGGGGTATGGTTGGTTGTTGTGTGGCTTGTTTTGGTGGGGTTTTTTTTGTAATCTTGGGTATAGTTTTGCACCAGGGAGATGTCCTTGCTCCGAGTTAGAAGAAGGAATTCTGTGGGTAAGAGTGCTCTGCAGGACTTGGCATCTCTGCCGAAATCCTTTCGGCTACCAAGTATCAATTAGAGCTTTATTTTTTCTTCGAGAACAAACAAATCCAGTGTTCTGAGTTGACGGGAGGTAGGTAAATGGCTTCCATATTCCTTTGCTAGATTCTCCTCGGACAATCAGCTGTCCAAACCAGATATTAGGTGCAGCTGTCCTATGCGGTCAGGAGGAAGGGAGTGCCAAATTTGCAGTCACCCTCAGCAGTAATTATGTGTGACTGTGTGTCACTGGGTAATTTGTGGCTTTCCCAATGTGCTGGCTGTTCCGCTTGTATGTAAACATGCAGCCATCTGAGATGTGGCAGAAAGTCATGGAAGAACATCAGGGCCGTTACCAATGGTCGGTTTCTCAGGGTGCTAGGGACTGCTCTGCTTGTTTTACTAAGGAGATGATACTTCCTTCCTGGGGCAAATTTGATAAAGAACAAGATTCTTAATCTCTGTCAGATGGACTGGTACTCGGTTTTGTGTTGTCGTGTTTGTTTAGCAGCTTAGGTACGAGCTCAGACACCGTGGTTGTTACATTGAGTTTTGGCTTTTCAGCTTCAGCAGTCCAGGCTCTGTCCAGCTGTTCCTTTAAAACGCTGCCTGTCCCGTGTCACCAGTTTCAGGTGTGTGCATGTGCTGTGAAGTCTTGGATCACCAAGCGAGTTTGAAAGAACTGACGGTTGCGGTGTTGGCATCGGGTTTTTCACCTGTCGCACAATCGCCGCTGGAGGACCGGGGACAGCTTTGGGGTAATGAGCGATGGGGAGACCTCCGTAACAAAGTAGGCCCAAATATTCCAGTATCGGTGCCTAGAAATGGAGTACTGTTTCAGCATCAGAACAGGCATTTTCTCTTAAGCACAGATTGACACGTGAAATATTCTAAAGAACTAATGAAGAAAAAAGTGTTTTTTCTTCTGCTTTACTTGGCGTGTTTGCAGGATCTAGTTTCTGAGTAAATATTCTGTATTTAGAATGACACATTTGTAACTATGCTTGATCTGAGGAATGTCTGGCTTGTGTGTTTGACTTCTGCCTGCAGTTATTGACCCTTGGGGCAATTTTGGATGTGTATAGACATGCAATTAGACCTAGGAGTTGACTGGCTATATTAAAGCTACTGTTAAAGATGCACAGAAGAGCAAAGTTGTGCCTTCACTGCTTTTCTCGGACACCCAAAACTAGTTTGAGTACAGACACATTGGTCTTTTTCTTTTCACAATGTCTGCTATTTTCTGTTAACTTGGCTGTATGCTTTTTGATGTCTTACCTTAGTTTGATGCCACAGAGCTTTCCAGCACTTGTTAGATGAAAGCTCTTGCGCAAGGTGAACGTGTACAGTGTGCTGCTGTAAAACTGTTCAGTCCTTTGAGTTCCTTCAGAAACTCCACCTGAACTCGTGCTTCACCCTTAGCATCTTCAAAGTGCTAAGAACAATTCTTCATCGTTATCTAAATAATTCTTTAAGAGTACTGCAGCTCAGCATTGCATGGGCATTGGTGTCTCAACTGCGCTGACTCTCAGACCTGCCTCCGTGTGTCTGTTCCACAGAGCCATGTCCAGGTTGATGACTGCAGCCTGGTTTAGACTTTACAGTCTTTGAGGTTCTTGTATCAGTAATTTAACCTTCTGTAAGAACTTTCTGTGGTGCTTTGTGAGAAAATCTGCCATTCTCTCTGGAAGTCGTTTTTGGAAATAGCTCCTGGCTGTCAAGTAAACTTCAAGCACTTCTGGTGATGTCTTCTCACTTTTTATCTATTCTGAATGCTTTGCAGGCCTGTGTGTACCTGTACTGATGAAACAGTCTCACGCTTTGAGGTAGTAGAGTGAGGATAAAGGAAAATGATGTTGGCAAAGGCTATTTTGGCTTTTTTGTCAAGCAGGTCACATAAGCTGGTGGCATGTGGAGGACGGGAGGTGGTCAGTGTTTTGATACAGGTTGGTGAGACTCAGTCATGTCACCACTTAGACCTAGAATGATGGATGTGGAACCTACTTGTGAGGAGTACTGAATAACCCTCATACACTGCGAGAAGGACTGGGTCACGCAGGTGGGGGAAGCGATGCCAGCCCAGAGCTGGATGGCTATTATCATTCCAGATGCCTTTGGTACCAGCAATCAGTTAGTTCTGTGTTGGCAAACTGACTGGAGATGTAGGTGAACATCAAGTTCTAGCACCCTGGCTTAGAACTGGAAGTACTCCCAGTGATGTCCCTCAGAGAAGAGCTGACGCAGAGACACGGTTGCTGCCTTGCACTGGGAGAGTTGGTGCCCTTCCTGGTGCTGCTGTTTGCCCGTAGAAGAGCTCGTTATTGCTAACGAGGTGAGTGATCCTGTTCACTCCTTTTTGGGGCCTTGCTTGCCCTCGGGGCAGGCTGGTGGACTCCAGCCTTGGCTGCAGACCTGGCCGGGTTGATCCACACTCTGTACAGCTTCCGGGAAGTCTGTGACTCTGTCCTGACAAGAGAGAACTCTCTGCGCAATGCTGCCTTGCTAACCTCCAGTGGAGGGGCCGTTTCCACGGTCTGCTCTTTGCTGAGCTCGCAGCAGAGGGCGGCCAGAGCCTTGGCGTGATCCCGCGGCGTGCAGGCGAGGGCCAGGGCTCCGGCTTGGCATCCGCGCTGCCGGCCGGGGAACAAGGCAGCCTTCTCGGCCCATCTAAACCGGGTGTGCTGGTTTAGCTTAGCTGAAGCAGTGTTGTGTTTCAGATCTTTATTTTGTAGGGAAAGAAAGCCTTTCCAAAGGATTTACTGCCCTAGAATTGGAGAATGTAATCCCTCGACTGATGGGGAATAATAGAGCTAGTGGGTTTACTATATGTGTAAACCCCGTTCTATTCTGTGCTTTAGAATAATGGTTGGCAGGGGGCAGATTCAAAGCAAAACAATTTGAAGATAGCTTTATTACAGGCATTTGCTTTAAGGAGTGCCCAAAGGAGAGTGGTGCCAGGTGGAGTGGTAGGAGTGGGAGCATGGCGGGATGAAGTGTGTGGAGGAGCAGTGAGTCCATACAGTGGCTATTTCGATGATAGTGTAGCGTTTTAGTAAGTAACACTCGCAGGTAAATGGCTCAAACGAGCTGTAAAAACCCCAAACCTTAAGACGGTTTAATGTTGTAGGAAAGGTTTTGTGTGATCTCTTGATTGACTTTCAGACAAATGAAGACCTGTGCTTAGCAAAAGGCACTCATAAATAGAGCCCCCCCCAAGCAAACACTGGTGTGATTACAGTAGACTTTAGTGATGGCTGTTATTGAAACTCCAGTGGAATAAAACTTTGGACTGTTTGACAAAGGAAAATGTCGAGATTATATAGAAGAGAAGTACATACTAACTCTTACAGAGCTTGGAAAGTGCCGTATGGGCTGCTGAGGCAGCACTTCCATGTGAGCTACAGCTGCGTTAAATTGGCACCGCTGCAGGCTCAGGCTTCTCCGTCACCCTGACTGCGCAGTTGGAGCCCCTCTTGTCTGCTGGTGCTCAGCCGATCCCTCTGAGTGGCTTGGGGCACTAAACTGGCAGAAATCGATTCACTTACCTTTTTTCTGTGTCTGTCTGTCTGTGGCTTACACCCTGCCCCAGCTTGCTGAGCTGGATGAATGCGCTTGCTGGCAAAGGACAGGGCAGGAATGCCTGCGCAGGACAGGGAAAGAATGAAGCGCGCGAGTGCCAAGCCAGATGAGGGTAAGCTGTCAGGAAATCACAGCCGTAGGAGAACAGCTGGTTAGAATCACATTTGACACCAAGTAGGAAGGCAGTTGTTGAAGGGGCAGAGGGAGCCTTGTGGTACAGCTAGCGTGTTTGGGAAGCACTCAGATATGTGCCGCTGTTACTGACACAGCCCGTCCGCAGCCCAGGCGACTGCAGTTTGATGTGTTGCCGTTTCTCAATACACAAAGACATGGCACACCACAAATGAAGTTGACTCTGCTTCAGTTCTCTCTGATAAGTGCTGCTAGATACGCTGACGCTGGGCATTGCGCTCACAGCGAGCTTTTCCACCTAGAAAGTACATATTCTTCCAGGCAAGAGATGTGGCACTTTCTTTTTCTTTTGTCCATTGGTCAGTGAATCTGGTGTGTGTTTTCTGTTCAGGGAGGCCTCTCCTTCACATTTACCTGTACAACTGTTTCTGGAAAAATACATTATTTTTTTGGTGCAGCTACATTTGTTTTGGGGATTTTTTGTTCCCCTCTGATTACTAAGAGCAGTTAAATGATTGCTCAAAATCAAATGTGAAAGAAACACGACACAGAATGCTTTATGTGCCTATAAATGTTTAAGACACCTAGAAGCTGGTAATACTGGAATGATATTAGAGTTACTAGATTTGTAATCATAGATTTCAGTGCTGGGTATATCATTCTCAATTAATGCTTTCTGCTAAATTCTTTAAGTTTGTCTTTTACTACTGGATTTTTATGAATCTGAAAAAGTTGGCTCTTTGCTTGAGGTTGTCTTTTGGTAACTTCGTGTTTTGTTCATATTTTCCAACTTTTTTCATCCTAGAAATTGGGCCAGTGACGATAACCACAGATCCCAAGAAATTTCAATTTGAACTCAGGGAACTTTATGTTCAGGTGAGTAACTTGTTCATTCTCTGTATGGTCCTAGCAAAGGCCTTGTTTCCCCCCTCTAATCTGTCCTCCTGTGTTGATATCTCTGCTACAATGCTTTGTTAGGATGTAGGCTGTCTACCTCTGTCTTTTTACCTGCACAAACTGTCACCCTCCTGTTCTCTGGTCATCTTAATTTATGATTGCGGTTAATTACTTTGTCTTGGTGTATATCATTGTATGGGAACTCAGTTCAATAACACAAGAAAGAATAGTTAGATAATGATAAAATGTATTTTGTATTTTAATTAGTCCTTCTGCTTCTTCACAGACACTTTTAGGAACTGTTTCACTGTGTTCTGGAACTTGTTTTCCATGAAAACCTTGATTAGCTTTAAGTACAAAAGGGCTTTAGGACCCATCAAGTACAACGTGGGTGTGGCCTTCACTGCGATGCATTACTTGGCGCCTACTGACTCAAAGGCGTTAGGTTGATGAACCCTGCGATTTTCTTCTGTAGCTGTGCTTAGGAGACAAGTGGCAGTTCTTGACCAGCACAGCGGGATGTCTCCCTTGGTGGAGTTTCCCTGGGTGAGAATGAACCACAGATGACATCTGGATCGAGTGATGGAAGGGTAGAGAAGTATTGGAATGCAGTTACCCTTACTGAAAGAAAATAGGATCCTATTGTCTGGTCTTTAAATCAAGCAAAATGCTTCTGATCTGTGGAGAATCTCGCTGGAGTTAGTAGTGCCAGACTGACCCTCCCGTCATAAAGAACCAGCTTTTAGAAACTGGCACATGGTGTAATCCCCATAAGAAAAGATTGTTTGAAAGCCAGTAGTGCTAGCTTGGGAAGAATGAGTAGTTTAAAGTTGGCAGGAAGATTGAAATTCAGAGAAAACAATGATAAATTTTCAGGGAGACAGAAGATGCCAGCCATTATGCTTTTCTCCTTCATAGGGAAATTGAAATTTAAAAATCCTTCTGGTCTTTATTTTTTGTTTTCTAAATAGCTATACTGGAAAGTAATTGCAGCTGTTTCTAAAAGGTTTATGATTTAGATGAAGCTTTTGGGAATTTAAAACTCTTCATTTACAAGCAAGATGTTTAAAAATTGCTGTCTAGTGAATTTCAGATTTCTTTCTCTAATCCTGATAGATTGCATATTTCATAATTACTTTCAAGATGTGCTCATTCAGCTAAATGAAGACTTTCACTGACTTGTATTCATTCACTAGTTGGTGAAGGGCCAAGATGTAAATTTAAAAAGTGATTAGAACAGGACTGATAGGATGCCTTGCAGTGGTTCTCCCAGAAAATGCGAACACTTCCTACATGTTTGCTATTAGTAGTTGTTGTGGTGTAACCCCAGCCGGCAGTGAAGCACCAGAGAGCCACTTGCTCGCTTCCTCCCCGGTGGGATGGGGCAGAGAGTCAGGAGGGTAAAAGTGAGAAAGCTCCCGGGTTGAGATAAAGACATTTCAACAGGTAAAGCAAAGGCTGCGCATGCAAGCAAAGGAAAACAAGGAGTTCTCTCACTGCTTCAGCCATCTCCAGGAAAGCAGGGCTCCGCCACGCGTAGCAGTTACTTGGAAAGACAAAAGCCATCGCTCTGAATGTGCCCCCCCTTCCTCCTTCTCCCAGCTTTATATGCTGAGCCTGATGTCATACAGTATGGAATATCCCTTTGGCCAGCTGTGGTCAGCTGTCCCGGCTGTGTCCCCTCCCAGCATCTTAGAATCATAGAATCATTCAGGTTGGAAAAGATCTTTAAGATCATCAGGTCCAACCGTCACCCCAACACCACCATGCCTGCTAAACCGTGTCCCGAAGGGCCCTATCTACACGTCTTTTGAACCCCTCCAGGGACAGTGACTCCACCGCTGCCCTGGGCAGCCTGTCCCAATGCCCGACTGCTCTTTCAGTAAAGAAGTTTTTCCTAATATCCAATCTGAACCTCCCCTGACGCAGCTTGAGGCCATTGCCTCTCGTCCTATCGTTGGTTACCTGGGAGAAGAGACCAACCCCTGCCTCACTACATCCTCCTGTCAGGTAGTTTCTTGTGCACCCCCAGCCCGCTCACTGGTGGGACAGGGCGAGGAGCAGAAAAGGCCTTGGCTGTGTGTAAGCACTGCTCAGCAATGACTAAAACACCCCTGTGTTGTCAACAGTGTTTTCTGCAGAAATCCAAAACACAGCCTCATACCAGCTGCCACGAAGACAATCAACTCTATCCCAGCCAAAACCAGCACGGGGTTTTTCCTAGGGACAGTTAAAAGGTGCGAGAAAGGATATTGTGGAGGTAGGGGAAATTTGTGTGCCTGTCCAAGCTGAGTGGAAAATGAGGCTTGCTGAGCTTTACTCACCTCTGTCTTTCCAGAAAACTTCACCAGGCAATTGTGACCATATTTAATTGCAAGTTGGAAAGAAAGGAAGGAAAATTTTCTGCTTTTGTTTAGACAAAGCTAATACATTTCTGTTTTGTAGTTTTACCTAGCTGCCTTTTGAGAATACCCCTCTTTTATATTAGGAGAATAAAAAAGTTCGTGCTTGTTCTCAGAACAACCATTTAGCTGAGCACTGCTTTTCCTATTGTACGTGGAAAATAGATGCTGCCATACAGAATATTACCTGAGACAATAATCCAGTAGACTTCAAGTGGGATCAGAGATTTTCTTGTTCCAAGTAGGTGTCTATGGAATTTAGCTATTATCTTGACTTTGCCTACAAATTAAAACTTTATGTGGAAGAGCCTTTTGCCGAGTATGATACTCGCTTTGCAAGAGCAAGAGAGAAGTAACCTGGATATGCTGACCTGTCCCATAGGACTGAGTAAGCATTGCCAAGATAAAGTTCGGATGTCTGTCAAAAAAGTTTTTGGAGAATTATCTCTTGAATTTCAGGCTGTCTGGAGTCTACCCCTTGCTCTTCCCTTAGAAGTAAGACTACACGTAGAAAAGAACAATAGCCGTGTACCTATTCTGTAACACAGATGCGAAGTTTATTGATATTCTTGCCTTGAAATGGGATTAAGATAGTGATAGATTAAAAATTGTTACGGACATGAACATTTTGTTGGGGACAGCTGAAATTCTTAAGGACTGAGCAACTGTGGGAGGTAAGGTTTTTTTCTGTTTTATGTGTCTGTGTGAATGTATAACCTCAAAACATAATTTTTGATGGCATCTCAAGAATGAAAAATAGTTGCAACAATTGCATTATCTTTTTTCTTCTTCCTTCCCAGCATGTGGAGATTCGTATGTAAGCATGGATGAAGGCGTGTTGACTGTAGAAATAAAAGAAATTACTTTTATATTTAATCTTGAAAGTGCAGAGGTCTGCTGGTGTTTACAGGGGCAGGTTTTACTGTTTGTATTCAGCTCTCTGGAAAGTTCTGTCTTCAATATACCAACTTAGTTATTATGTAAGTTAAAGCGAACTTTTATTTAAACAGTGTTTTCCCCTAATTCTTAATTTAGGAAGAGAAACCGTTCCTTTCATATAAAGTTAAATAAAGTCATCCTTGGAAGCATTTTGATTGAACACACGGTCTGCAGAACCTCCAGCGGTGCGGAGGTTTAGCAGCCCAGGTCGCTGGGACCACCTCACCTGTGCCCCCTCTGCCGAGCTCCCTGCGCTGCCTGCCTCGCAGTGTGGCGTCTGGGCCAAGTTCTTGCTGCTCTGGTGTCTAAAGGTCCTCCTGGAGCTCAGCTCTGCTTGGCTGAGATCATTTCCCATCTGCGGCTCTGACCATGACCTCCCATGACTGCTGCGTACTACCGGAGAGATTAAATTGTCAGCCAGTGAGGGAGCATGTGAGCATAGGAAACAGAGCTGTCACCAGAGCTGGAGCTAAACAAAACATGGTGCTCCCAGAAAAGCTAAGAGTGACCATGGCACCAACCATTTTTGGGGCTAACCACAACCCTTCTTTGACTTGACCTTCCCTAAGGAGTTGTTGCAGTTGTTGCTTGTGAGCATGAGTCTGTGGCAGCACTCTGCAGAAACCGTACAATGCTTGGGATAAACAAAGTGGATAAATTATTAGAAGCTGAGGAAGTATCTGTCTGGAATGTCCCAAAAGAAAGTAACTTATTTGACATGTTCTTTTTTTCTCAGAAAAATGTTTTGTATTTCTTGTTCTCGTGAGCAGGGTGGTGGAGACTGTCCAGAGATGAGCATCGGGGCAATAAAGATTGCTCTAGAGATTTCTCTTCCTGGTTCTTTCATCTATGTATTTACTGATGCACGGTCCAAGGATTATAGACTTGCCCATGAAGTACTTCAACTCATTCAACAGAAACAATCACAGGTAGGAGGGGTTTTACATCATGAGCTGGCTTATGTATTCGACGCCCGATTTTCTCAATATTGAAGGGTAAATTTCTTCTGTGTGAGATTCGGTGAAATCTTTTTACAGAAGGGACCATAATACTGCCATGCTAGGGAGCTTCTTTTTTTCTTTTTGAATGGAGAGTTAACTGATCTGGTTAAGAAAAAACTTAAAGGAATATCCTGTTCAATTAAATAGTGCAATGAACTAATGAATTAACTTTGTGCCAGTATCTGTGTTCTTGGGCACGTTACCACTTACATGGATGTTTTTACATTGTTCTGAGAAGTACTCTGTGAAGAGCAAGTGTTGATAGATGAATATCACTTCTAGCGTGGCTTTTGCCTGTTCCTTTTCTTCTTCCTTGCTTTTTCTATCAGTGGTGAGGGCAATCTGGCTGTCCTTCATGCAACGTCATGTGAACCCATGCCAATTGAGACAATTCTTTTGCTGTCATGCCTTAACGCTGTCTTTGCAGTGTTTTCCTGCAGCTTGCACCATGTGCCAAAGGAGGTGTGTGTGGTTTGGTGTTTTATTTTATTTTTTTTTTCCGAAATACAGGTAGTGTTTGTGCTGACTGGAGACTGTGATGACAGGGATCATATTGGTTACAAGGTCTATGAAGAAATTGCCTCAACGAGTTCCGGTCAAGTTTTTCACTTGGATAAAAGACAAGTTAATGAGGTAACTTTGCTTGAATTCTGCAATATATAGAGAAAACAAGGCAGGGGCTTATACTCTAAATCTTTAAATGACTTGATCATGGGTTAGGGTGCCCAAGGGGAAATTCTGAATGTTCTACTGTTATGTCGACTCTGTTCCACCTTTCCCTTCCCTTCTGCTATATTAGAATGCAGCTGGACGACTTTTATTTATGTTAGGGAAGTATGAGCTGCCATATCTACACAGAACCTCACCATCTTCACTCTGCCAGTGCCAGAAGACTTCTGGGAGTACAGCCTTTAAAATAAGGAGCCGTTCTGCGCTCTGAGTAGCCAAGCGGCTTTACTACTCTGCATGAGTGCAGTATCAGCTTTAAGTGAGCATCATGTTATTAGCAAGCAAAGGACTACTAATAAGCCCGGACAAAAATGTTCCTCACACTGTGGATGGACAGGTGGGAGCTAGCAGGTTTCCACTGTTCACAGAGTAACTGTGGTGACTTTTTAATTGATGTCATAGTTTCAATACTTCTGATAGCTCTGCTGACTTACCGTCTGTGGTTGCTGGCTGTGATTGCTGACCCATATCCCTGAATGACTATTTTCTTTGAAAACTCCAGTGAGTCTTAAGCAGAAATGAAATTTCAATAGTGCATGAGAAAATGGTTTGGAGAGAGATGAGATCACGCTAGATATCTGGGGAGCTGGAATTGTTCATAAACATTGTAAACATTTTCCTTTGCCTTTGTGGTATAGGCAGTAACTAGATGAGGCTTTTTAATAAAAATTTACTTTGGTTTGTTCCTTTTTCTTTCCTAGAGTTTGGACAATGACAAATGTTGGAGAAACATTGCAATTTTCTACTGTTGTTGCCTAGAAAAGTTGAAGTTCTTACTGGGGATGTTATAAGGTATTGGCAGTGATGTGAAGGTGATCAAATGGAGGAACTTCCCAGAGGATTTATCCTCTCAGAGTTAGCTGGGTTAAAAGTCAGAAGAAAAGAAATTAACTGGTAGGACTGTGCAGCTCCTGACCTGCGTTTTGCAATTACGTGTGTATGAAGGGGAAAACTTCTTTCTGTGAGCCTCTGTGAAATCCCTTTGTATGGGAGGGATCATGATACTGCCAACAGGAAATCCTCTTTGCCAGGGCTGAAGTTTTAGGATAAAGTTGTGGTTTTTTTGTTTGGTTTTTTTTTTTTTTTTTTTTTTTTTTTTTTTTTTTTTTTTTT
>Ga0065711_1006749_pt1 | contig 16508 bp, 2 predicted proteins | sample Hoacrofraction12_FD_59098 | JGI IMG/M metagenome (GOLD analysis project Ga0065711, IMG submission 59098) | Hoatzin crop microbial communities from Cojedes, Venezuela - Epithelial fraction 12 v2 (version 2) | ecosystem: Host-associated > Birds > Digestive system > Esophagus > Crop | place... | reverse complement strand
TTGGGGGGGGGGGGAACAAACCACACTATCTCACACTCATAGTATCTTACAAAAAGCCATTTCCACACAGATGCACTTCCTCACCTACTACATAAAAAGCACCTCCAGTTTCAACAGCACAATTATAACCTCTTTCCTTCTACATACCCAACATACTTCTGGGACTGAAGTCTGAAATGCATTTTACAAGTGTCAGCTACCACAACACTACCACGATTTACTCTATCTTCTACAAGTTGGGAGGGATTCCCAGGCCACAAAGATCACAGCTATTTCTTAATCCTTAAATAATGAACTAACAACATATCCCTTTCTCACTCATGATAACTCTCATAGCTCCCCTTACATATCTTCTAAAATGTAATTATAGATCATTATCTGTGCCTAAAATCAAGCACATACATGTCTTAAGAACTACAGTCTTAAACTGACCGACCCAGCTGGCTACTTGAAACCTAGCCAGAAGTTATACATGAAGAACAGACCACAATCAATGCAGTCAGATCTCTACTGTAATAAAGATGTCATTATTCTTTCTTGTTTCACATGGAGAGGAATACAGGTGTAGCAGAGGCAAATGTCATCACTGCCAACTTAGGAAGGCAATATACTTCAGTAGTCTATATTTAAGAGCTAACATTAAGTGAAGACTGAATTAATTGCATTAATTATGGTAGGTTTCTCAGGAGACTAGTAAAAAACAGGTGCTTACAAAGGCTGCTTCCTAAACTAGACAAAAACTCCCACACACTCCAGGCTTAAATACCAGGGATTTCTTTTGTCATTGCTAGCATTCCTGTATTTTGTCATATCTCAAGGACAGTCTAATACCATCTCTCCACTTTTATGCATACCTTCAAACCTGCAGCTCCCAATTAGCATATTTCATTTCCAAGAAGAAAATTTTCTTGGCATATGTAGGAAATTCAGCAAATTCTTTTCCAAAGATGCTCATTCTAAAATGACAAGCTTAAATCTACATAGCAACACTAAGCATCTAGCACAAGTCAGCTGACATTAACAATTTAATCACCTTTCTGGATATAGGATGAGATGAGGGCTTGAAATAGCAAAGTAAACATGGTTAATTGATAGCATATCTATTATTCTTCATATGGAAGAACTAGTAGATACTACCCAAGGCCAAACTGCAAGAGCCTCAGAAAAAACATTCACACAGCTTTTAGATTTTTGATCATTACTAAAATAGTGATGAACATAAGTATGATTTGGAATTCACAGAGAGGGTACTGAATAGATATCAGACAGCAACGACTTCACTTTACACTAATTTGTCTTACTTATAATTGACACTTCCTAATGTTTCAATTTGGAAGTATGATTTGTCAATAGATCCACTGGCCTTTTTACTGAGATACCTCTTCCAAAAAAATATATTTTTAATTATTTTAGATGTTCTGCAGTCAGTTACTAAAAGAATACAAGTGGACAAAATGGGGATAATTTCCAAAATACTTTTACAAAAAGTACATGGGATGTATTTTCACTCAAAGCCAAAATTTAGGAACTTTTTTCTAGTTCAAATGAAGATAATCAAGTTTGCATGGTTTTGCTTTTAAATATATAGATAACTGCTTCCTTTAGAAATTCGAAGTATTTACTCCTTGATTTTAGTGTTTTAGCACAGTGAACGACCATGAACTTCCAAGCACCATATCAAATTACTTGGACCATCAAAATAAAAACACAGGAATTAAACATTTAAGCGAAAAAATGAGATCTTCTCTTTTCCATTGTTGCTAGTTTCATGCATTAAAAAAATTAAGTAACATGAAATCATGCACAGGATTATCTTTTAGCTGTTCCACACACAACAGGTATATAACTCATGCCACAACATACTGCATCTGCCAATCATCATCTTTCAGTATAATTGAGTTGTTCACACAAGCAAAAAAAACACCTTTCCATAAATGTATGCCTTTGTAATCACTAGTTAAGTATTTAAAATTTCTATAGCAAACAAGATATAAAATTATCAGACAAGACACGTGACAGCATTCTTTTGAACAGAAGTACTTCTAGCAATAGATTTACAAGAAAGTATGGAAGCACTGGAATAATTAGTTGTTACTACCATTCATATGGATAACACAACCAGTATTGACAACTGACTACTGGTAAGTTATCAGACGGTAATAAATGGGGGGGTGGTGGGTGGGTAGGGAATGAATATTTGAACTGAGAACATTATTGAAGAGCTAACAAGAAAGTGAAGGTTAAAAAGGCTTAAAAAGTTAGTAAGTTTCAGTCACACGACCTCTAGCAGTTAGAAAGTAGACCGCACAGCACCAAGGACTTTGTGAAAAACTGAAGTATGTGCTCAGAGACAGAAGACATCCTGGAAAACTGCCACAGAATATACAAGTAGGCAAGGCTGTTAGGAGCTAATTCACTACTCAGCAACTTATGCCTCTGCATATTTTCTTTTAACATCACGCAAATAGCCACTTAATGTATTTGTAATGATTTTCCTTTGTGTAAGTATCTGTACAGCTTTTAATCTTTAAGGTGCTTCATACATTAATGTACATAGCATTACTAATTAATAATGTTGTGTATTCAACACTGAAAAATAATTTTTAAATTAAGCAATAGGAGTATTCAGGGCCAAATAAAAGTCCTTTTGTGGCACATAATTAGAATCTGACATAGTCAAAAACAAATACACAACCACCCTGCCAGAAATGGTTTGCATTTGGAATCAAACCACATTTCATTCCGGTAGGTACCAAAAAGTCTCCAGTTGTGACAAACTATTATTTTAACAACCTTCTTCATCAAACTCAGCATGCACATAGCAGCAGTCGATACAAAAACAAACGTCTGCAGAAAGAGTCCAGTTTCACTGGAAGCCCAATTTAAATACGAACTCAGACTTTTACGGGTTTTAGAAACTAAAAATCAGATATATGGAGTAGTTTTATACTTGATCGACAGTCAATATAATATAACTAAGAATGAAAAACATAAGAATCAAACATAAGACTACAGTGATGCTGTGATAAACTGTTACATTGCAATTTAATCAGAAAAGATTTAATAAACCTTGACAGAATAGAAAATCTCAGAGATGTGGAAAGGAAGGGTAATCAGAGTAAAGCTATCAGGGCAAAGGAAGTCTGCCATTGAAAAAATTATACTTCCTTTTGCGTAAAATTTTTAATTTGAAATTATATTAAATGTAAAAAAGAATGCTAATTGTTTGGATAGAAAATCAGTAATTAAATCCTAGAGGTACAATGCATTTTTGCTTCAGAAGAGCCATAAGAAAATGGTGATAATAAAATTCAAAACCAGTGAGAATGAGAAAAAAATACAGTAATTCTATTTTATGTATAATTGACTGTGCATTTGCAGAACACAGGCTGGAATAGATAACTAATCTGTTATATCTGTTTTCATATAAAGAAGAGCAAAAGATTTTAAAACAATAAACAGACTATTTTTTCTCCCTGTTTGTAATCTGCAACAGGACTTCTGGTTAACATAATTCCTTTTAAGAGTAAAGAAGGGCTCAATAAAAACTGCATCAGAACACAAGTAGTAAGTAAGTGCATGTATTTCCTTCCTAGAAAAACAGGGTGGAAAATCTGTATGTAATGGCTGACCTTGTTCATGACACTAACTAGCTGTTGCAGACAAGAACTGTAATGTGCTGTGGATTTGCCTGTACTCTGAAAGGACGACAAACACAACTACAAAGGTAAAGAACATTATGTGTTTCCCCATCCCATTAATACCACATTCAACAAAAAAAGAGTACCAAGTGGAACACAGAATGCTTATATGAGAATTATGCAATTAACTCACAGGACGAAAAAAAACAAATTGAAGGTTCACATGAGGGGAAAGAATAGAGGAGCTTATATTTATATAGAATCTTACCAGTGAACCTCAGTACACTTAAAAAAAAAAAAATCAAGGTTCATCATCCCTCTTAAACTGTATGTTCCACTGACTTGCACACAAGACTGATAAATCCCCCAGCACACCAGAATTTTGTGACTTCCATTTAGACATTCAAAGACCTTAACACTGACCTTGCAGCAATTCAGTAAAAACAAACAAACAAACAAAAAAAACCCCACACTCAGCATAGCATGGAGAAACAGGGAAATGATACTAAGTTTTTCTATACCATTGAACCCCTTCCCATCAAATGTTTTCGAAAGAAAAATGGTAGAGATGCAATCTGTCTTTTTCAAAGTTCGTAATGGACAACAAAAGCATTCAAAGTGTGTTCTCATACTTCATTCTGTATGTTTCTATAGCACTACTATTACTGCATTGTCAACTTAAAAGACAGAAATGTTCCAGAGTAAGCAACCTATAGCAGAAAGGGAGGTCTTTAGAATAAGAACTATACCTGAATGAGTCTCAAAGAAGAGAGTCTAGCTTCTGGATTTCAGCAATGAAACAGTAAAGAAGTAAACATGCATCAGGTATGACAAAAAACTAATGGTTGATTAATAAAGAGAAGAAATGAAAGACACGTAGATGAACAAAACTAAATTAAAACAGCATGAACTATAATTATCTAGGTATACACACAAAACAGCCACTTGCATTTCTAGCAAAACACAAAATCACAGTAGGTTACAATATACACATGCCAAACAAAAAGAAAAGAGCAGATAACATCATAATATTGCACTATTAGGACAACTAACTAGAAAATACATGCTAGGCATGCTAAAAAGCACCTTCTACAAGCTTAGAGAAACAGGAGCTTTTTCTAGTCACAGTCTACCATGCTGATACTTTGGCTAGCGAAGTTGAATTTGCTTACCTCCTGTAATAGATCTGCCTGTTCAATGGCTTTGAGAACGTTTTTCTTGGAAGTCTCCTGAACTTCCCCGCCCAAAAGGAACTCATCCAGAATGAAATAGGCTTTTTCAAAATTGAAGATGATATCGAGTTCACATACCTAAAAAGAACATCAAGCACTACTGCAAAGTGGGAATATATTATCTATTGAGGTATAGCCTCTCACAAAACTTAACCTGTTTACAGTTTCACCAAACTTCACCAAATCAAGGTGTTAGCCTCAAGCTATAACCTTTTCAGAAACAGGGCAACAAAAAAAAAAAACAACAAACTGTCCATTGAGAAAAAAAAAAAAGGAAAATATCTTTATTCACTTGAGTTAAAAACAGTTATACCAACCTCTCTGAAAAACATTTTCATTGTTAAAAAGGGTTCAACTCACAACCATCAGTGTGACATGGCTCTTCATGAGGCAAGAGAATATCCCTATAAAAGTTCTCTTCTTGCCTGTTGTAACCAAAGGCAGATCATGCAGTCTGACAGAGAAATGTGAAAACACAATAATCACAAATTTCTTACTCATCCTGTACATTTCCTAGTCAGAAGGACTAGGAAGGCAGAAGTACGAGCAGCAGTTTTTCTAAGAGTGCTAATGTACATTATTACAGTTGTTTGTATTTGCTATCTGGGTAAGCATATGTCTATCTTTTATTTCCTCATCACTCCCGCTGCTACTTGACAACCAACTGCTTCCTTTGGAAGCAGATGTAAGAAGTGCTCACACACTAGAGCAATGCCAGGGAGAAGAAAAGCTGGGCGCCTAGACAAAAAGCTAAGGATAAGATTTTATCTGACCTTAAATAAGACTACTATGAAATGAAATAAATACAGAGAATTAACACCAGATTTGTAACAGTTCTTCACTATTAATGTCTAAATTAATAATTTAATTTTGTATTTTAACAGTTATATAGACAATCATCAGTTTAGTTTGGCCAAGAAAGCAACAGAAAGTGTGTTAGATGCACCTTTTCAACAACTGGTTGATTATGTTTTAAAAGTGCTGTGGACATAAAACAAAATGACATAATATAAACAGACTGTGAATCTATAAAAATTAAAAAGAAATTACTAACTCACACTGCCAAAATATTTGTCAAGAAGTTCTACATAGCGATGAATTATTTCCAGAGTTATTAGTTCATTGTCCTGGTCTTCAATAGCACAGCAGAAATAGAGGCTTGCGTATCTGTAATAACAAAATAATCCTGACGTTAGCATAAGAAAATGAGCAAAATTAATGCACTTGAGATGTGTTATGTTCTAAGTAGTCCTTCATACTCAAGTTTAGTGTACTGTTACTCTAAATCAACAGCCATGCAAGCTCTACCAAAGAACACCTGAAAGACCAGCAGACACATGCATATAGAAAAGGGATCTGCCCCCTTGAGTCAAAAAAGACTTCAGTCTTTACCATCCTCTAGCTGACAGAATTACATTAGCCTAAGAGGTGGCTGGAAAACGAAAGGTATTTGATTTTTTGGCTTCCTGGCAGAGTTCTGAGGCATGATATTTTCTCTGCTATCTACAACATCCAGACTCTGCTATACTAATCAACAGATTCAATCTTAAATTCTTATCACACAAGCTACACACTGAGATATTAAAAACTACAGAAAATGCCTCAGGAAAGATAAATTGAATTAGCAATTAGGATTTGGTCTTCACAGAGATTTTAACAAATGCCAAAAAAACTCCAAAACTAACACTGATGTTATATACCCCAACTGCTATTAAGTCAACAACTCAATCCCTACCAACTTTCCTGGTATCAGACTAACAAGAGGCCATCAGCTAGTTTCTAGCAATCCACTTCCACCTTGGAAGACAGAGAATTCTTTACTTCAGATATGATATTGAGTTCCATTTTAACAAAAAGTCCATCCAATTCTACTGCGGTCTACCATACACTTGTTCAAGTCACATTTGAAAAAGCTGATGCAAAAACAAAACAGGAATCAAAGCTGAAAAACCTATTCAGTCTTTTCTGAAGTGCCAAAACCATATGCCGTCCAGACACACATGGCACAAAAGAGATTTCAAGTAACACCTGTTGTAACTGATAATTTACATGAACCAGAAACAGCTTTTCTTTGCCTGTTTAGAGAGTAAAACGGGCCCCATTAAGCACTCTTTGAGTAGCCAGTCCCATTGAAAAAGAAGTTATTCAGATGTGAATGCCAAGTTTAAGATGCATGTTTGTTTCCTATACATAGAAATGTATACACCTTTTAAACGTTATGCATCTTTTATCAGCTGGGAGTTCGTAACCCCCTCAAAGAACCTGGCAGGGTTTTTGGCTACAAGTCCTGCAAAAAAATGTTGCATTTCGTCATATGTTCAAATTTGTCTCCAAGCCACTCATCCAGCATCATTTATGACCTGATAGTTCCCCCTCTCTGCTCTAGCTGAGTTAAATTGCTATGGCTTCATCATGAACAACTAATCAGAATAACTTTTATTCAAAAGTTTTAAAATATTGTAAAAACATTACTGCCTAGGACTTCTTTCCATCCTACCACAAAACACGATGGGAGAGGGAAGAGAGGAAGACACCTCCATTGAAGCACTTAACACGGTAATTCCCTTGCTCTTTCATCTTTTCACCACGGTGACATCAGCTCATCAGAAGTCCTATCTGAGCACAGTTATTTTGATTTTACACTGTTGTGTTTCTGCCTCATTAATTTTTCAAGGACATATACAGTCATTGTAGTAGCTTGTAAGATTCAATCTGTATGAGGCATCTTTCAGTTAAAGCTGTTTTAAAAAGTATTGGGAAAGTGGTATTATAAAGAAAAAAATGTTTTCAAACCTAGTGAGGAATTTAAGTCAAACTCCATGTTATCATACTTCACTGTAGAAAAAAAGAGCTTTAGCACATTAGTTGACATTTACGCTAATTACCAGCACTTAGGCCAAACCCATCTAAACCAAGCTTTCTTCATATTCAGATGCACAGCACTGACTATGATGAAGTGTAGTTAAACTGTTCCCTTACAGTGTTTAAACACAAGTTGAATCACATACCAGCAGACTTTATCAAATCAGATTTGACTCAAGTATTTGAAGTTTGTCTACATGGAACACTCCTTCTGCGCTTCCCTATTACTTCAGAGTCTCTTTTGATGCACAGAACTATTTTATGCAAATATCCCAATAAAAGAGGCAGGCAGGGGAAGGTAGAGAGAGGGAGACTACTTAACATAAAATACTTTCCCAAAAAGTGGTCTGCTCTCAGTGTCCTCATTTAAAAGAAAATGTAACATACTTTAAGAACTTATTTGGCAGCTAGTGAGTAGAATACACATTCAAGCTCCGTCAACTGCAGTTTTGGAGAAAGAACACCGAGAAATGAAAACTACTCAGTGGACATCTTAACACAAAATGGAGGCCTGCGTATCTATCATTACATGCAGAGAATATTTTTCAAAGTATTTTTTAAGTAGAAGCCATGACTAATGGATCACTACACAACAAAAGAAAACAAATGCAGATTCAGTAAGCCTATATGGCAAACAGTGGAAGAGTATACACAAGTCAGCCATCATTGCAAAGAGCATGAGCATACTACAAAGGTATACCTTTCTTCAGACCCAAATTCTCAAAGGCAATAGATTATTGTAATTTTTTTTTCTCTGCAGGCCAGGGCTTCAGAAATTAGCGTCCACGTGTAGCCTACAGCAGATAAACCAGAGGTTTTGCGAAGTGTAGAAGCTTACATAAAGAGTGTCTGTACAAAGACAAGTAGATTACTATCCACAGACTGAAAAAGATTTCTGCTCTGTAGAAGCTTTGTTTCTTCATAATGAGCCTGACAGAAACCTGTTTTTCATATGCATCCAATGAGAAGGCAAATCCTGACAGTAAAGTATGTCACATCACACAAAAGCAAATGTAGTACAGTCTGGAAGAAACATTCTGCTCTTTTTATTCCCGTTACAGTTGTGTGGTGTGTTTTTTTTTCCTTAGTAGGTTTTAGCAGCAGAATCTTCAGGCCCAAATCAGCTGCTTACACTCATTTAGGGAAATACTTTACGATAAACATCCTCCACTCGTTAGAAAGGGCACCAAAACCAGTTTGGAAAAGTCACCTAAGAATGTAATATGGAATAAAAGAACAAAAAGGAAACACAGGAGGTATAAATGCTCATACAAATTCCTGCCTTCAGGTACGTGACCTTAGCAGTTTTTTGTGGAAGGAAACAGAAATTCATGAACCTTCTGCCCTAACAGTTGCACTAGTTCAGTAGTGTGAAGCCTCACAATTGGCAGGCAATGCTTCAGCGAAGTTCTCAGCTACTACTCTGCTCGCAGCCAGGTTCAGTAATTCTGCTGGGGGATCAGGTCCCTATGAGCAGAGCATAACTTGCAAATCCCACCAGTTCACTGCTGTTCTCCTAGCAGATGAGAGAACACCTGCTTGAAGTCATCCCTGGAAGTTTGTCACCAGATAAAGCTGCAAGCCACAAGACTGTCAGCATCTACATCTCATTGCATGTAAATTCTAACTGCAGAAATTTAAAGCCTACAGAGGTTGGCAGGAGTAGAGCTGAACTGCAAATGACAGCCAAGCTGCCTTCAAGAGGCAGACAGGTGCTTAAGGGAGCCCAAGAATCTGGACATTGGTGATAGTTTACCATAGTCGACACAGTGAAATCTGGGACCACTAAAGCTGTACTTGGCAAAAGACTTTCTTTTTCCTCCTCCAAAAAACTTAGACATTTATTTAATAAAACAAGAAGTTCTGAGTCTCTAGTACAGGCAGATCAGTCATTATTCAGTCACAGATACAGAAATCAACAACAACCCTACTAAGTAAAACACTTCTTTTATGGTTTTTCATTTCAGCAAGGCAATACCCCACAGTAGTACTAGAAATAAACAAAACTAGAACTCAATCTGGCCACCATTGCAAGGGACAACAAAAAAATGTTTTCACAAATACATTAGCAACGAAAAGAGAGCCAAGGAGAATCTCCATACCTTATTGGATGCAGGGGGGAAGACTGCCAACGAAGATGAGAAAAAAGCTGAGGTACTTAATCCCTTCTTTGCCTCAGTCTTTGACAGTCAGACCAGCTAATCCCAGGGTACTCAGCCCCAAGAGCTGGAGGACAGGGATGGAGAGCAGAATAAACCCTCCATAATCCAGGAGGAAGCAGTTAATGACCTGCTACACCACCTGGACACTCAAGTCCATGGGGCCAGATGGGATCCACCCAAGAGCACTGAGGGAGCTGGCAGAGCAGCTGGTCAAGCCACTCTCCCTCATCTGTCAGCAGTCCTGGCTAACAGGGGAGGTCCCAGATGACTGGAGGATCGCCAGTGTGACACCCATCTACAAGAAGGACCAGAAGGAGGATCCTGGGAACTACAGGGATGTCAGCCTGACCTCGATGTTGGGCAAGATTATGGAGCAATTCATCCTGAGTGCGCTCACCAGCCATGTGAAGGACCACCAGGGGATCAGGCCCAGCCAGCATGTGTTCATGAAAGGCAGGTCCTGCTTGACCAACCTCATCTCCTTCTATGACCAGGTGACTCGCCTAGTGGATGAGGGAAAGGCTGTGGATGTTGTCTACCTGGACTTTCGTAAGGCCTTTGACACTGTTCCCCACAGCATCCTCTTGGAGAAACTGACTGCCCATGGTTTGGATGGGTATACTCTTCACTGGAGAAAGAACTGGCTGAATGGCCGAGCGCAGAGAGTGGTGGTGAATGGATTGGAATCCAGCTGGTGGCCGGTCACGAGTGGTGTTCCCCAGGGCTCAGTTTTGGGGCCACTCTTGTTGAACGTCTTTATCAAGGATCTGGATGAGGGGATTGAGTGCTCCCTCAGTAAGTTTGCAGTTGACATCAAGCTGGGCAGGAGTATTGATCTGCTCGAGGGTAGGAAGGCTCTGCAGAGAGATCTGGACAGACTGGATCCATGGGCTGAGGCCAACTGTATGAGGTTCAACAAGGTCAAATGCTGGGTCCAGCACTTGGGTCACAACAACCCCATGCAATGCTACAGGCTTGGGGAGGAGTGGCTGGAAAGCTGCCCAGCAGAAAAGGACCTTGGGGTGTTGGTCAACATCCGGCTGAACGTGAGCCAGCAGTGTGCCTAGGTGGCCAAGAAGGCCAACAGCATCCTGGCTTGTATCAGGAACAGTGTGGCCAGCAGGAGGAGGGAGGTGATCGTGCCCCTGTGCTCAGCCCTGGTGAGGCCACACCTGGAGTACTGTGTTCAGTAGGACAAGAAGGCCATTGAGTTGCTGGAGTGTGTCCAGAGAAGGGCTACGAGGCTGGTGAGGGGTCCAGAGCACAAGTCTTCTGAGGAGCAGCAGAGGGAGCTGGGGTTGTTTAGTCTGGAGAAGACTGAGGGGAGACCTTATTTTTCTCCGCAACTACCTGAAAGGAGGTTGTAGCGAGGCAGGTGTTGGTCTCTTCTTCCAGGTAACTACCACCAGGACTAGGTGAAATGGCCTGAAGTTGCATCAGGGGAGGTTTAGATTGGATATCAGGAAAAATTTCATTACTGAAAGAGTGGTCAGGCATTGGAACAGGCTGCCCAGGGAGGTGGTTGAGTCCCCATCCCTGGAGATCTTAAAAAAAGTGTAGATATGGCACTTCAGGACATGGTTTAGCAGCCATGGGGGTGCTGGGTTGACAGTTGGACTTGATGATCTTAGAGGTCTTTTCCAACTTTAATGATTCTATGATTGTAAAAGCTTGGTACTGGTAATCCTCTAAGAAAAAGCTGCTGCTTCTTGATGCTGAGGTCCTCCTAGTGCCACATGAACTAGAATCCTGTACAAAGGGGACCTTATCAAGTTAAAATAACCAAACCCAGATACCTACTTCATGATAATCATTGCATTCAGTCAGTTTTACAGAGTCACCTCATCAACACCATAGCAACACTTTTAACAGATAAAGATGGCAGTTAAGAGGTACATAAAGAAAGATGGGGATTGCATCAACTGCTGGGCACACACCGCTAGCTGCAGGAACTGCACCTTTGGTTCACAATATTTTGAGCTAAGAGGCACACTACTTGCAGAATGGGTGCCTGTTTCTTTCAGTGTGCAGAGGGCAAAAAGAAAGTTTAAAAATGTATTTTTCTGTGTTTAATGTAATCTATGATTATAGTTATGCTATAGTAAAAGATGATTGGGCAGCATGAGCTCTGAGAGTTTTATAATTTTGTACTGCAAATACAGTTCCAAGCTGACATAAAAGCTAAGCCACAATCCTTAATCGAATTACGAATCAAAATAACTAAGTCCCATGATCTCAGTTAACCAAATGCCAAAGCAAAAATTACATGAATATTAGTCTGCAATTTCCGATTTTGACTGCAATATACTACACAAGGAAAATTACTGTCAGCAGCTAAAATAGTAAACAGCTGAGATCTTCAAAAAAAATAAAAAACCCACATCCTATCCTAAGTTCCATTTCTTAGTAAAATTAGAAATGTTAAATGTTAACACTTTTCTCTGTCACGAGGAAAGCTGCATGAACTTCTATCATATATGCTCCAACACTACTACAGTTAAAGTTGACAAAATGTGAAGAGCAATCATTAATTGTGTTTGCTAAGTTCCTAATCAGCTGTCTGCAGATGACTTCCTGTCTGTTTTCATTAAGTGCAATTGTTGTTGGCTTCCCATATTTTAATTTCTTTTTTTCTTCAGCCAGTCACTTCAAAACTCTATTTGTCTCCAAGTTAGAAGCTTGCATCCTCTTTCACTCTTCTAGGGCCTACCAGCCTGAAAAACCCTCTTAAAAACCAGCTACAGAATACATACATCCCAATTCATGAACCATGCCAAAAGCAGGGCACGCTTCCATCTGTGTTTTGTAGTGATAAAGAAAAAATTGAGGAGGCAACAATGACTGACCCTATTTTGCAACCATTATCAATGCTACATGTATGAAACCAAGAAAAATAAAATTTATTCACATTCAGATGGATTTTAAAGACACTTAGCTCTATTTTCTTGAAGTTTCATTCGGAAAGCATCATATAAGGATGAAATGCTACAGAGCTAATGAGGCTAATCAAAGTAGTCCAGCTTTCTTGATAAATGTTAAGTATCAGCAGGCAGCAAAAGCTACCAGCTTGCACATTTTGCATTTGAGTTCATTCTGTTCTTGCAAAAAGGTACACCAATGAGACCCTTGAGCATACTTCTAATAATGCCAGTCATTCTTTGAGTTGCAATATCTAGGTCAATTCTCTCTTGCACCTGAAATGATGACAGTAAATACACTCTAAAAACCAGGACAGCACATCAATTTCAGCAATTTAAAACTTATAATAGCAACATGCACTTGCAACGTACAATAGCACTACGTACATACTTTTATAGCTTATATTGAAAAAACATTTACACCAGGAAGTTCAGATCCTTCCCAATAATAGAGCAGACAAGAACCAATCTCAGTAGAGATGCTCAAGAGCCTGTTGTCTGCGAGCAATTGGAAGTGCCTTTTGCAATTTCACAAACCACACAAAGTTCCTGCAGGTGTGTTTCTCTTTTAGCCACCCACCTTTCAGAAAGTATTAGACTTCAACTACTACAGTTGTCTTCTTGAGATTATCTACTTTTGAGCTATAACACATCTCCCTTTTCAAAGGAATCATACCAGTTGGTACTCCTCAACTTCAACTGCAGTGTGATGGCCGGAAAAAGCCTGTCCCACAAACCTAAAAGCTGTTAATGTTATCAGATAGAGGAATTTAAACTACTGCCTCTTATATCCAGTCCTTCTGGAGACTTTTTAGCCTAACGATACCTGCCAAAAAAGCAAAAGTAACACAAGATTCGAGTTGTTCATTAGCTTGACGCAAACTAATCTTAAGCAAGATTTCATAGGCTAACTGTGCCAGATTGGTCTGCAGGCAGTGAAATAAGCTACTGCAGTCACCTGTGCACATCAACAGTCTAGCAGATGGACTGCAGTATACATCCAGCCCAAAATGTCTAGATACGTCTCCCAGCAAATTTCTTCTTTCTCCTCGACCACAGGACCCACAGCACACTACCAAGATGCACGAACACCACAACTTTCAGCAACTCAGTCATATCCAAATTTCCCCCAGTTCCCTAGATACAAAAGGACATGACAAGTAGTTGTTAACAGCTATAAACAGACAGGGAGGGAACGCAGCTGCGTGAAATCAACACACCACCAGAACAGCTACTGCTGTTCAGGACTGGGCAAGGAAGGGAACAAACTGGCCCACTCACACCTACTTTTTCTTACCTAGTCCCATAAAAACCCAGCTGAAGGACCACATGCAGACATTATCTCTTAAGGGAGCACACAAAGCATTCGAGCAAGCTTGTCTACAGGTATGTGCGAGACGTTTTGTGAGGAAACGGAGAGGCAGAATAAAAAGGTGTGTATGCCTTCTTTACACACAGCATCATGCATTGTTCCCCGTTTCTTCCTCATTGTGTTAAAGAACTACACACATTAGATAGACTGGTAACATTCATGTGCATGGTGTTACATGCGGTAGGGTATATATGAAACCGGCACTCGAACATCTAAACCTTTTTTATTCCACCCATTTGGTACATCGGAAAAGAGTTACAAACTCTTCATTTCAGCTCCAGTTTCCTCTGTCCTACCTACAGAGAGACTATATTTCTTGCAGGGCGCAAATTCCTTACCATCTCAAAGATGAAATAAGAATGCATAAATCTTCTGAAGTTTATAACTAACTAGGGAAGGGGGGTAACTCAAGGTTTTGTAGCACCATTCTTAGCTGGAAGAGATACAGCCTACGAAATCAGGATGAGGATTACCGTTACTTGTGGAGAAAATTACGTTCACACTGCTACGTTGTAATACATTTGTAAAGACCAGCACAAAGCTAAAAAACGTTTGCCAAATATTCCCAGAAAAGTTAGGGAACAACTGAGAAATGAAACTACTGCAAAGAAAGTTAGAGAGTACTTCCACCAAAAGAAAGCTAGCCATGATTTCTTCAATTAGGAGAAATGCCTTTTTGTATTCATAGCAAAAAATAATTTTAAAAACCCAACAAAAAAACAAACTAGGCACTCTGAAGGAATGATCTCCTTATTTCTATGATTCTTTAAATGCAAATTACATTTTAAGATGATTTATGAAGTCACTGCCTGAGGTAAATGTTCACAAAATTTAGCTTTTTCTTTATCTATCAAGTCCTATGTGCTTCATATTTGTACGCATTTATGTACTGTGTGAATCTAAACAGTGAACCAAGAACTACCACTCCTTATGAAAGTAGGAGGAAACCTCATTTCTTCAGCACATTCCTAAACGCATGAGTGATTTTCCACACATGAATGATTCCTACATGGTTATCAAATTAGATTCAAGGGAAAAGTGAGTCTTCTCCATAACCAGCATAGGGAAGCAGAAAAAACAACAATAACAAAAATCAACCTTCATGATTTTGTCGCTACTTATTACGCTGTTTGTGATGTACGGCAATTACAAGGTTAGTGAGACAGAACAACCTTTTGTAGACAATCTTCAGGTCTCTCCATTCCAGGAAGCTGCACATTTTCGGTTTGCGGGCTAATACTGTTTGAACAAGTTCCCTTGTGATTTTCTTCTTTTCTTTGTCAGATAATGGGACATACCACTTCTGGAGTCTCAGTTTCCCCTGGCGACTAAAAAGCAACATAAACTGCATCTGTTGAATTAGAAGGAAGGAGGGGGGGGAAAAAAAAAAGATTAATCTCAGTCTCTTAGTTCTAAGAAGATTTCTGCGAGGAAAACTAAACAGGAAGCAAGTTAGCCATCCAAAACCTAACTACATGATGTATTTCTATAGTGGTGGCAGACATTACACAAGACTTGGAAGTACCAGTAATACAAAGGATCCCACTGAACAAGGTCAGTCAAAGCAAAGATCGTTGAAAGCGTACACAAGTTTCAGAAACGGATGTCAGAACCACCAGGTAGCGAGAGAACGCAGCCAAATTTCAGGCGAACCCTGTCCAATACCGGTATGGTTGCACTTGCGTTTACTACGGCAAACGACAAAAAAACCCAGCACGGCAGTCTCCTCAAATACCCAAACTCATTTTCAATTCACCGGATTAGAGCCTTGCAGCAGGAGCAATTTGCACTTAAGATCTTTCCGAAAAGCCTCAGAATACTTTAAAAGGCATTAAACCTCCCAGCGGAGAGCCCTACAGCACAGAAAAGCCTAGTCTTTTCTCACGTTACACAAAAGGAGCAGAGATTAAGCGCTTTCCCCGAGGTCCTATGCTCCAGGTCTCGCTTCCCCTAAAGAAGTGATGTTGCAATTATATTTCAAGAGGAACTTGTCGGCTATGTCTTCCAGCCGCTGTGACATCGAAGGAAATGACTTTTTCTTTTTTTCTTTTTCCTTTTTTCCCCTTTTCTGCTCAAAGTTGTACTGGGCTGAGGAAGTTTCCCAGGCGATACGACAGACGTGAAACACGATGAGCAAAGCCCATCCCAGCCCCGGGTTACGAGCCCCACCATCGCCAGCGCGGACAAGGGGCGGCGGCCGCGGCTCCGAGGGCCGGCGGTGCCGGGGCGCTGCCTTCTCTGTAGGGGCCGCCCTGCCCTGCCCTCCCCTCCGGCCGTCCCCGCCGCCACCGCACCCGCTCCCGCCGTCCCCGGGCAGCCGC
>Ga0065711_1040974_pt1 | contig 16509 bp, 23 predicted proteins | sample Hoacrofraction12_FD_59098 | JGI IMG/M metagenome (GOLD analysis project Ga0065711, IMG submission 59098) | Hoatzin crop microbial communities from Cojedes, Venezuela - Epithelial fraction 12 v2 (version 2) | ecosystem: Host-associated > Birds > Digestive system > Esophagus > Crop | place... | reverse complement strand
AAAAAAAAAAAAAAAAAAATTGAAAGAAAAAAAAAATACCACGCGGCTTCGATCAGCCCCCATTCCTTCGCTTAGTGTCAGGATCGCTGTGGTCCGCAGGCACGCTGGGGAGAGGCTGAAATGCGGCACTGCAGCCTTCTTCCCCCGCCATCTCCAGGTGTTTTAGGGTGCCGGGGGAGCGGTGAGAGGGGGCACGGTGCCCGCCCGGGTGCCTGGGGGTTTCCTCCCTGCCTTCCTGGGCCGATGCTTTCCCCCGGGGCCGCCCCCGCTGCTCCCCGCTTTGCTGGCCGTGCTTGGCGAGCGGTTTCCCAGGGGGATAGGGGGCAGGGGACAGCCAAAAGCCACCCGAGGGGCTGTGGTGAGAGGGCAGCAGCTCCCCTGGCAGAAAAGACTGGCCAAGGGACAGCCCCTTGCTTTCCCCGGCACCGCAGAGCAAGGCCACCACCCCGGGGTTGGCAGGGGAGCACCCAAAACCCGATGTCAGGGCAGGGACCGCGATGCTCTCAGCTTCACCTCACTGGAGAAACCCCACCTGCAGCCAAACCCCTCCAAACCCCTTCCCCCAGCCCCTTCCCCCAGCCCTGGGGCGACGCCGGCTGCGTGCCATGGCATCAGCCTGACCCTGCTCCAGGGATGCTCCAAGAGGAGGGCTCAAGGCAGGTGCAGGGCAAAACTGCATGTCCCCTGGGCTTTGGGGGGTGACTTCCACCCCTCCCACAGCAAGTGGGGTCGTTTTAAGCCCACTCTTTCTCCTGGTTCTATCTAGCGAGGGGGGGGGAGAGCCCTGCCGAGTGACACAAACCCCATCTGACACCTGAAGGGATCGCTGGTGACAGGCAGATTGTGCAGGGAGAGCCTCGGCGCTGCTGTGACAGGGACCGATCCCCCCACCGCCTGGGACACCTCTGAGGGATGCAGGGCTCTCCTCCTGCCAGGAGCCTGGCTGCCCCACCGCGCTCTTCCTGAAGGGCTGTGGAAGTGGACATGGGATGTGGAAGATCTCCAAAAGTAAGGGTCTGCTTTTGGATGCCCCCAAAAGGGATCAGTGAGGTGGCCGGTGCTGCAGCTGGAGCACACGGCACAGCCCGCCCTGCTACAGTCCCCCACTGCATCCTCCTCTCTTCCACCTGCTTTATGTTGTTGTCTGCTTTTCCCCCCTATTTCAGAGTGTGGGGCGGTGCTGGGAGCCCAGGGTGCGGCTGGAGGAGTGCAGGGAGATGGGGGTTCACTGGCAGTGGGGTGCCGTGGGGGCGAGGCCCCATGTCCTTCATGGGTCGGCTCCAGTGTCAGCCGGCCGCGGCTCGCTGGCTGCTGGCAGGAGCTATTCTGAGCCTGGATCGATGGGCAAGTGCGAGGGTTTGGGTGACAGCCACAGGAGGCATGTTGGGAGGAGGGCTGCGGGCAGGGAAGAGCAGGTGGGATTTTTCAGGAGATTCCCCCATCCTTCCACCACCTCCTCCCTCCCCCCCGAAAGGTTTCAATGATGCAGATGTCTTTCTCGTTTCCTTCCCTATGGGGGTTGCAGTCTGACTGCATCCTGCTGCCCAGATGCCGCTTCCTGATTTGAGAAGCGCCGGCATTTCGCGGAGCGGCGAAACTCCGGGATGAAGGCACCTGCAGCCAAAAGCTGCGGTCAAGACCAAGCTCAGGATGCCCATTTAAATAGCAGTTCACAGTAGGGGTGACATGCAAAAAAGCATCCTCTTCTTCCTCCGAAAAAACCTGCGAGTCTCACTCTTTGATAATAAGAACACATTTGGTAAGAATTTACAAGGCTGTTAACTCCTTCATGAAATGAGGGAAATTTTAAAGCAGGTGTTTTAAACACAGCACTGGTAAATTTGGGTGTTGGGTAAATTAATATATTTGAATAATTTTTCTCTTTTTTTAGTGCTGTTTCCCCTAGCTACAAGGTTCACCTTCTCCATGAGCATCCCCAGGGGTGTCCACAAAGGACCACAGCTCTCGTGGAGAGGGCCCAGTCCCCTTCCTCGGAGCAGAGCAGGGGCAAAGGACAAACACAGGAGGGACAGCCACAGCTGGTCACCCTCGCTGGCCCCTCGTGGCTGCCATCTCCCTCCCCTGAGGGTGGCCCTGGCTTATTTGCTGTGAGAGATGCTGAAAGCGCTTCCCATTCGAAACGAGAGAGAACATCGTTTTGACGCTGGGCAAACCTATTGCAAGGAGGCAGAAAGGGCTGCAGCAGTGGATTGGGATAAGGGGGAAGAAAAGAACCATGTCCCCACTCCCAAGCCCTGTACAGAGTCCTCCCCGAACCCCCCAGGCCTGCCCCTTCAATCCCCTCCTCCCAAATTCCCCCTTGTCTCTGCTCCGTGCCACACACACACACACACAAATATGAAAATGAAAGCTATAAATGCTGCTGGGGCAACACGCTTCCCAGCATATTCCCAGTAACGGTCTCTCTGGGTTTCTGGTTTGCTATTTAGCTCCTCAATTATTTATCTCCGCAAGGAAACAGGGAAACAAACTCAGCGAAGCAAACTTCATGCCCTGTAGTGACACCGTGAGTTATTAAAAAAAAAAAAAAAATTCCCCAATGAGTCATTGAAGATGTGTTTAATCAGCTCTAACCACAGAGGCGATAGTCATGACTAGCTGCTTACTGCCGGCATCGGCCGGGGACGGCCAGTGGCAGGGCTGAATCCGGATTCCCTGGCGGCATTTCCCAGCAGAGATATTTGGGGGGGCTCCTACCGGTGGAGAATAAACCCTGAATGTCCTCATTTACAGTTTATGATAGTTGGGGGGCAATTGTAATCTCCCCGTAACCCACATACATGTCTGGAGTGGGGGAATGCGAGGATGCGGGGGATATGGGAGGTTATGGAAACTGTGGTGGGATGCAGGGGATGGAAGGATGCAGGGGGATGCAGGGCTATGTAGGAGATGTGGCAGGAGGTAGGGATGCAGGGCATGCAGGGGTGCAGGAGATGGAGGGGACTGAGGGGACACAGGGGGTGCACGGGTCACAGAGGATGTGGGTGGGTGCCCATGTGCATGGGCACACGGCGCCGGGGGCTGCCGAGAAACCTATGCCGGGATTTGGTCAGCGGGGTGTGTGCCAGGCCAGTTCCTCGGGAGCCCTGCTGACCTGTCCCCAGCGCTCCCCTGCCCTCCCAAGCCCTATCTCAGCCCTGACGCCAAATGGCCATGGGAGCAACAGCAAAAGATCCCCTAAACATCACCTCCTCGTGACGGTGGGTGTCTGCCGCAACCCACTGGGCACTGACTCCATGCTCAGGAGAGACCCCTTTGCCCCTGGGGGTCACTTTCTGTGGGACCCCCTGCTCACCACCTCTTGCGCTACGGCGAGGCCTCTCTGCTCACTCAGCCACAGGTACCTGCTGGGGCACGTCCCGTGTCCCTGCTCCCAGAGCGGAGAGTGGTGGTGGCAATGCAGGAGATGGCTGAAGGCTGTGCAGGGAGTGTGTGCAGCCCAGTGCGGGTGGGCTCCAGTAGAGAGGATCTGGGGGGAACCGCTGGCCTGGGAGGTGTGAAGAGCAGCTGATCTTTAGCTCACCCCTTGCTTTCAGCCCAAAGCCAGAGCCATCCACAGCTAAAATGCTCGTGCCTGAATTGTGCTGTACTTTGAAATGGGGCTTATGTGCGCCGTGGAAGGGGAAGTGTTGAAACCTGTCTTGCTTCAAGGGATGCTCTGACCCATCCTCCTCTCCCCAGTGAGGGCACGCACGAAGCCCAACACAGGTCACTGCTGTCACCCCACAGCTCCCCAGCTCTGCATTTCTCTGCCCTCCCACCTCTCCTACCCTGTGCCCCCAGAGCCACGGGCCCACGAATGCTCACTTGGGCAGTGCTTAACCCCTTGCTCCGCCGCCCCGGAGCTGCACGCAGCCGGCGAGCTGCTCTCCCCGCATGCCGCCGGCACGCTGGGCTCTGCTTCAGCTTGAACGCCGGGAAAAGCAAAGGGCATAATTTTAGGAGAAGCGTGTGAAATGTGTTCTGGCAGATCAGCCGAAGAGCTCTCCAGCGAAAGGAAAGCATTAACATTTGCAAAAGGTCCTTGCAACAAAGCAAAAGATTCCCAGCAGGCAAATCCAGATGTGGGGATGTCCAAGCTCAGGATGCAGACAGGGATGGGACAGGTCCACTGGTTTGGGAACAGTACGGGAGCGTCCCAGGAAGAAAACGTTGCTGGGCAGGAGTGTTACACTGGCAGGATGAAATGGTGAAGGCAATTCAAGCAGGAGGGACTGCTGGCTCCTGGCCAGGATTGACAGCATGCAAGGGGATGGGTTTAGACTTGCTTGGGACAGGATCTCCCCTGGGTCTGAACTCCTTTTCTGCACTAGCCCCTGTCCTTAATGTGATGGATTTGCAGAGAAAGGAGGGGAAAAAAACCCCAGAAGCCTGTAGCCTGTGATTCATCCTTACTATATTTGCACTTATTAGAAAGACGAAAATATAGCCAGGGCTGGAATTACTGATTTAGTAAGCAGGACTGCCTATTTCAGCATATACGGCTTCTCCCAATAACTCTGATGCTCCAGGAGGCTGACTTACACCCTCTCGAGCATTAAGGCATTGCCCCACACAGTCTGCCTATACATCTGGGTGGATATATTAAGAGACCAAGCCCTTCAGGGACAGCAATATTTGGGTTCCTGGTGGTGCCCGGTCAGCACGCCGTGCCACTGGCCAGTGCCCACAAACCTCTGCCTTGACATTCACTCCTGCTAACCCTCACCCAGATTTTTGAGATATATTGGTCCACGAAAGCCATAGGCAGGAGAGACTTGTTTGCTCTCTGCTTTACAAACCTTCTCCATTCCTGGAAGGGAGCCTCAATAAGACGAGAGGAAACAGCGTCAAGTTGCATCTGGGGAGGTTTAGATTGGATATTAGGAAAATTTTCTTTACTAAAAGAATGGTCAGGCACTGGAGTAGGCTGCCCAGTGAAGCGGTGGAGTCACCGTCCTTGGAGCTTTTTGTGGACAGATTATTAACAAACCCTGCAAGGGCTGAGTGTCACCTTCTTGAACCCAGGCCCTGCACCAGCCCTCATCCCCATGCCCAGCCAGTGGGCTCTGCACCCACCGGGGCAGGGAAGCAGCTGATGTCTCCCTGTGACACCTCTCTGCGCTACCCCATGCGAGGAGACCTGCTGCAGAGACGTGGGCAGCCTGCCTGAAGGCCACAGCATCCTCCTGCACAGGTTCTGTTTCCCCTCTGAACTGCCAGCTGCAGTCAAGTGGCCTGGGTATCTGCTGCAGTCTGTTTCCTTGGTTTAAGACCTTTTGGTTTGCTAAGAAATCAAGTTCATTCAATATGGTGGCTGCCTGCAAAAGGTGCTTTCCAAGGTTTAGTAAAGCAGCAGGCAGCTGCGTGGCCTGAAGAAGAACAAATAAGCTACCAGATACCAGGTGCAGTTGCTGGTCTCCAGCACCTTGCTTGCAAAGCATCGATGTGCTGAGCCCACTCCGAGCGCAAAAGCTCTCAGCTATGCCAGCACGGAGGGGCCAGGAAGGCAGCACGGGATCCCCACTGCCAACCCAGAAATTCGGGTGTGTTTGCCATAAGACGGCAATGCGGTGCCTGGAGCAGCTCACGCCAGGGAGGTGAGCAGGGCCCTGGGATCCTTCCCTCCAGCCACCGCAGCCCACGCAGGGATGCGACTTCGATGAGGTGAGCAGTGCAGTGACACGGACTTGTCGGCAGCAGCACGGTGACCCACACAGCCAAGGTTTGCAGGGAACACGTCCTTGCATGATGCTTTCCTTCTTTCGCTGGCGGTAAGGGAGAACCACTGCTTTGGGGAGGGATTTGCTGATTGCTCCAGCCCCAGGGATGAAAATGGAGGGTGGAAGGGAGCCAGCTCTTGGGGCCGCGTGTGGCAGGAGGCTCTGAGCAGAGGAGTCTCCGATGCGGTCGCGTTTGCTGTCGTGAGAGACACTGGAGGACTCCATCTTTGGAACTGCAAAACATCGGGTGACCCAACCGCTCACCGGAGAGGTGATGGCACCCCTATTTCTGTCCCTGGCTTCGTAGGGAACATGTAGGAGGTATTTTTATCCTCCTGCCAGCTCCCTCAGTCACCGGCGCTTGCTTTAAATGGGTCAAGAGGGAATAAAGATGCCACAGCCCTTGCTCCCTCGCTGCCTGTCTTGGAGCACATTTACTGGCAGCACCCACTCTCCCTCCTCTTGCACTCCATCCTGGCCAAGTGCTGCCACTGACCCGGAGGCCCAGAAGAGATCTCCCCAGCTCGGGCAGTGTCGGCTGCAATTAACTACTCATTAAAAGCCTGGTGGCGAGGCAGCCACGCTGCAGTGGTGCTGCACATCAGGATGGCAAGGGCTCTCTCCCGGGATACTGGGAGGAAGGTGGCCGCTCTGACAGTGGCAGGGGTAGCGTGCTGGGGAGGACGGATGTGCGGGGAAAAGGGGCAACGGGAAAACTGTGTCCATCTGGAGTGCCTGCACACGTGGACACAGGGTGGCAGGGTTGGCTCTGGGGCATCGGGGGCAGATATGGTCCCTCCGAGCCATTTTGGGAAGGGGATGAGGTGCACTGGGAGAGCCCACAAGATTTGTGCCTGCTGTCACCATGGCAGAGTTTGACATCAACCACCTCAAATCGACAGTGATCTTCCCAAGACACGGTGCCGGTCACAGCCACGAGTCCCAGCGCGCTCTGCCACACGCATCTGCGCACCGTGCGATCACGGTGCCAGCACCATGTTTCATGGTCTTGCGCTTGGTGACCATCCCAGGAACCGCAGGAAATTGGGGAGGGTTTGGAGCCAGGGCTCTCCCCGAGCATCTCCCCCTGCCCTGGCTCCAGCCCCCCTGCGCTGGTGCAGCCCGGCTGGCTCGGCAAGCGGTGCGTCCCTCTCCCAGCAGCAATGCCAGCTGGTCACCGGGCCAGGACATTTTAAAGGATTTGCTCGTGAAGGGTGACAACGGAGCTCCACATCTGCCTGTGCCGGCGTTTCGAGGGTGAGATTCCCACTGCGGTCGCCTTTGCAGCTGACACCCAGTTTGGAGGGGACAGAGCTAGCCTCCAAGGTGACCTCAAGAGATGAGCAGGGGGCACGCCACAGCACCCAGGGGAGATTTGGGCCTAATCCTTGTGACATCTCATCCCCAGAGAGAGAGAAACACAGCAGGAGACAAGCTGGGTGTAGGGGGGGCGATGGCTGACAGAACCAGGCAGTCGCCTCCATCACATTTAAGGGAGTTCATTTTCCTCCTGTCTCCTCGAATCTGTCCTCCTGCTGTGCCTGCATAGAGCCACACGGCATGGCTGCCCCAGGGAAGAGGCAAGCAGAGGGGGACTAGAGAGGAGCCACAGCTCCAGGCACATCGGGTGGAATCGGGGTTGCATCCCCTGGCTGAACTGGATGGAGAGGGGGACCGGCAGCCTGCCCAGGACCCCCACCACGCACGGGGTGGGTGGAATGGGTGCTGAAAGCCCGGCTTGCCCCCTCCAATGGGAAAGCATCCTTGCTGCAGGAGGAGACTGCAAAGTCCTCCCAGGCCACCAGAGACCGTCCCGGGGGGCCCCAGCACAGTGCTACCCTCGGGCACCTCGAGGTGGGAGCCAGGCCTGCAGACAGCCAAAAACTGGCATAAAAACAGTGAGATTAAAAAAAAAAAAAAAAAGAGCAAAGTTTGGGGAGTTTTCTTGTTTCATCTCCAGGTCCTGAGCCTCCAGGCTACACTTGTTTTACCTTTGCAAGGCTTTTCTCTGTGAGACGGAGGACTAGAAACCCACTCCTTGCTAATGAAGGCAGAGCTCCACGGGCACTTGTGTGGGTGGGGAACGTGGCAGAGCTTTTTGGGGCTCCAGCCCCTTCGATTTCTAAAGCCACTGAGTCTGTCTGGCATGGCCAGGAAGAAGTGGCACGAGAGCGGCAGCAAGGGCAGTGTGGCTTGTGGAGGCATCCATCCCCCCAGGTAAAGCTGCTGCAATGGGAAAATGTCTCTGGCAACGATGTGGAAGATGGCAGAAGGGCCACTCAGGTGTTGCTAATTTTTACGACCGAGCTTTTTTTGGTTTTGCAGTTCGACTGCTTAGCAAGGCATGACATTTCCCCACTGTCCCGGCTGCCCCTTCTCCTGCTGGTCCTGCCGCCCGCTGAGGGGGCTCGCGGTGGCCACCATCACCACGCAGCCAGAAAGCTCTTGACAACTTGGAAACGTGAGCTAAACACCTAAATGTGAGGTCCAAACTAAAACATCCCCTGCCCCTCCAAAGAGCCCTTCGGTATGAGGCATCGCGGATGCATGTACCACTTTCCCGCTGCAGGATGGTGCAAGCATCTGGGGTTCTCCCCTTCACCTTAAAGCACTGGAAATACTTTAGGTAGAGCAGCCCTGAGCTGTCAGCCCTCCCCATGACATGCGGGCTCCAGCCTTCACTCAAGCATAGCAAACTGGGGCGAGACAGGTCCCATATTTTCGAACGCTTAGCACTCTGCATCCTCCACGCCTCCCAAAGTCAGGGGCCCAAGGTCTCATCTCAGGCTGCTAAACGCCAAGGAAGCAGAAACCAGGAGATGCTTCTGGCTGCACTGTGCTCAGCGATGCGCCTGGGATAACGCAGCGGCTCTGGGGCACGGCAGGGAGCTGCTTTCTGAGCCAGCTTTGCGCTGCCCAGAGTCCGGTTCCCCCTTCCCACCTCCCAGGCAGGACCCCAGCACAGGGATCCACCAGCCGAGCTCCTCTCCCAGCACCCAGCTCGGTGTGTGGCAGCCCCTCCTTCCCCAGCAGCGCCGGGGCCAGCTGCTCCATCCCTGCCGGCCACTCAGTCCTGAAAAAGGATGGCAGCCAGGAATTTTTACACCTATTTTGGACCTGGCCCAAGACTGCTGGGCTCTCCATGCCTCCGGCGGTAGAGGGGAAACTCATTGCTGGTGGATGCCAAGTGCTTATTTTTCTCCTCGCACCACCTCCGTTCGTTGTGACAAACATTGGCAAGCTTTAAAATTTAGCAGGGCAGCTGCAGCCCTGCATTTACACCCCTTGCTCCGGCAGCCCCAGCCTTGCATTTAAGTCCGGCATGAGCCAGGGCATGAGCATCATCATCCTCCTCTGCCCGCAAAAGGCCGGTGGCACATCCTGCAACACAGTGCGCGGGGCAGAAAGCAAACGGCGAGACTGACACCAGCACCGGTGGGCGACCACACGGGATGTCCACGGGCTCTCGTCACAAGATGAATGTCCATCACCGAGAGCCCAGTTTGGGGGGACATCTCCCTCTGCAGCAGCTCTTAGCCTGTGAACTAGCTCTCCAAGAGGAGCGATGGGCTTCACCATCCCCTCCGCCCGCACCCTGCTGGCGCTTGGGCAGTTGCAGAAGTGAGAGCAGACCTGTCACATCCTCCACCCTGAGCCCGTTCTGCTGCTTTTGGCACATTTTTCATGATTCTTGGCTTGCTCCAGCCTCAGACGCTCCTATAGCCACACATGTCTCACTGTCTGGACTTTGACGTTTTCTCCTGTGCTTAATGTAGTCCTGTTCCTCCCATTGCATGTTTGCCCTCTTACCCTGTCCTTCGTGGAGCTCCAGGTAGTTACTGAGCCCCTCATTTGGTCTCGGAACTTCGCAAATATCACGTAGATCTTCAGAAATAAATTGTCGGGAGCCTGTATCTCACCTTCTTTTCCTTCCCTGTTTTTCCCCAAGATTTTCCGCAGATCCTCCTGCATCCCTGGTCATGGGAGTTTCTGCCTGTCACCCATCCCCTGGTCCCTTGCCTCCCCCAGGGTGTGTGTACCCACCCAACGCCCTTCTGTTCGTCTCAAAGCCGCTCCCTAATTTGCTCTCCTCTCACCTCTAGACTGCACCGAGCCTTCCCCCTTCCTCACGTTATACGGGATTTTTTTATCCCCAGAAATACTTGCTTAAGCTGAATCTCACCCTGGCAGCTTGCAACGGCCTGATGCTCTATGCAGTGGCTCACACATGTCAAGGGACAGCCCCTCGCCCCCTGACAACACAGGGAGGCAGGAGGGGTGCAGGATCTCCAAGGGGTGGGGGCAAGCCAGCCCCAATGCCGAGGCTCTTGTGCTATCACCAGAAATGGTGCAACAGCAGTGGCAAGCAAATTGCATTTTAAAACAAGTTTCAGGAAGGTATAGTGGATCTTTTGCATTTTCCTGGGCTGCAGCAATGAGGAGTGAGATGGAAGGTGTGGCTGATGCTTGGCAACAGAGACTTTACGTTCCTGGCTATGGCAGGTGATGAGCATTTACACGTGTTCCAGGGAAGCCCGGACAAGCTCAGGAAGGAGAAACCCTTTGAGATGTACCAAACCCAAGAAACAACACCTTGGTCAGGAGTCCTCTCACACCAGCCTGCTGGAGGGGAGGGGATGGCCTGGGGAAAGTCTCATTAAATGCTTTCCCTCCTACTACCTCTTCAGCATCTCTGTTTTGTCGCTATCAGAGATGCTTCCCGGGGCTGGACAACCCCTTAGTCTGACTCTGCCTACTCTTACCCTTCCTTCCAAGGGGCTCAAAGCCATGATGTCTTCGGCTGGCGTCCCTGGGTGACAAACATAGGACCTTTTCACCCAGAGTCCTGCTGCTGGTGGCATCTGTCCTGTCCCCAGGCTGGGATTTGGGACACAGAAGGAAAATGCCATATTCATTGGGAGCACCAAGGTGACTCCTGATTGCCGCAGCAAGGATTCCTGCTGGCATGGTTCCTATGGGGGCAAATCAGCGTGCTTGAATTTTGGTGTCCCAAAAGACAAAGGCTTATTACACAGCAGAATGTCATCAGGTTAACGACAGGAGACCTGAAGCAAATCCCTGACGCTAATAGGATTGGGCCGTCTTCAGCAGGTCTCACTCACAAAGCCAGATCATGCCAAAACGAAGATGGCTCAAGAGCCCGGAGTGCTCCCAGTGGGCAAGGGAGCTCTGCTCGCAGCCAGTCCTCTGATAGCAAAGCCCTCTCCCTGCTGCCTAATCCGGGGAAAAGAGACATCAAAGGGAGAACACATCTGCCCCAGGATCCCTCTTGGGAAGCCAAGGGCAAACAGAGCCTGTGGTCTGCCGACGGAGAGGGAAGAGCTCGGCACGCGCCTGGGCAAGGGTGGCTGGAGGAAGGTGATGGTCCTGAAGGCAGCACGCTGCTCCGTGCGTAGGCACTGCGAGGGGGAAGCACATCCGCCCCTCCACGTTTTCTTTAGCTTCTCGCTCGCCCTCTTCCTCTGCCACGTGAAAAGCAAAACTGATCTCCCCTTCCCTGGTGTTAGTTAAGGACCTTTTCTGCCCAGTTCTGCTGAAGAACCTTCCCCGATGCCTGCCCGAAACCCCTCTTTCTCAGGACACATCCCTGATCACTTTTTCGCCCCTTTGCACCTCAAGCAAGGGCAGGAGCCAGACATCTGGGGCCAGCCTTCGCTGGCAAAAGGTTATCGTGAGATGAGGAGGGTGCTGAGCCCCTCCACGTCCCCACTGGAGGAGCCTGACCCTGGCATGGGCAGAGCAGGCAGAGGAGCTGGGTGTGCTCCTGCTGCCAGTGTCCCACTAGCCATCCTCTTCTTCCACCTGGAAACGCTGTCCTTGGAGAGGAAAAGGAGATTCCTGCACCCCTCTGCCACAACTGCAGGCGCGGTGACACCCGCCTGGCCCCGATCCGTGCTGGGCAGGGGTGACAAGACCCCACACGTCCCCCGGTGCCCCGGGGTGAGGAGGGGCAGCTGGTTTGCACAGAGGCTCCCGCCATGCCATGCCGTGCCGCTCTGTGCCGCCCCGCGGGCTCCGAGCGTACGTGGCAGCCGGCCGGCATGCCGCGCTTGGCATGGCTGCCCCTTCCCTGCTGCCGGGACGGCAGGCCGCACGCTGCTCCTGGCCATATGGCCTCCTCCCGCCAAGCCGGCCTCGGCCGCCAGAACAGGCGCCCTGAATCCGCCCTCCCAACAGCTCGCTCTGCCGCCGCCGCCATCTTGGGTCCTGAAGTGTTGGGGCAGAGCGCCGGGGCTCTGGTGCTGCCTCAGCCGGGGTTTTATTGCTCCACAGTTGGCAAAAGCACCCCCGGGCTGCCCTGCTTTACAGGCAGCCATCTCCCCCAGCCCCGGGGATGCCCCGCATGGGGACGGCTGCGCTCACCCCTTCTCTGTTTGGGCATGTCTTGCCCTAAATCACTGCGGTTTGAATCGGCGCCTTGCATGAGGGGTGGTCGGGGCGAGAGCGGCTGCGGGAGGAGGAGCGGGGGCAGCGCGGCCAGGGATGCTGTGGCACGGACGCGTCAGCCGGGCTGTGCACCACCACCTCCAGCTGTGCTTACAGGGCCCTTTAATGCTCGAAAAAAGATGGTGGAAATTTGCTTTAAGCAGGAAAGCAGAGGATGCTCAGGCTCCCCCCAGGACAGTGGCAGGGACGGGCCGCACAAGCCCAGCTTGGGAGGGAGGTTTGGGGCTGGGGTCTTCCCGCTCCGCTTGCAGGCACCAGTGAGGGGACGGTTTTGAATCCAACATCCCGGTGGGCGCCCTGAAGCTCAGAGGAGTGTAAAGGTGGCTGCAAAGATCCCACATTCATCCCGGCTGCTCTCCAGGCAGTGCCAGCAATAACCCTGGGGCCAGCGAGCTGCCGGGTACCGCATGCCTGCTCAGCAGGAGCGTTTGCCACCACCGCCCCGGCCACCAGCAAAGTCTCCGGGATTAATCCTATATGCAAAATCCATATGCAGCCAGCATCCCAGCACCTGAGGGTCGCAGCCGATGCTCAGGGGTCTCCGTGGCTGTATCTGGGGGCTCGGCTGCCCTCTAACAGCAGCTGCTGGGGGAACTTGGGCTGCCAGCCCGGGTCCTGCTCTCCTATACTGCAGCGTAAATTAAAAATAAGCCCTTGCTTTGAGCTGATTTTCTCCTGACTGCTCTGGATGTCATTTGGGTTTGAATCCAGCTGCCTTTGGGAAACTGGGAGCCTGCAAATCTTGACTTCTGAATGTTTGCAATTATGATCATAATGGTAAAGGCACATATGCTTCTGTGTTTTCTGTAAGCAGTTACAAGGCACAGTTGCTCTTTTATAGCCGTTTTACAGCCAGAACATCAAGCACAGGCTGGGGAATAAAATTCTTGTGCACGTCAGACTGGAAATCGGGTGGCTGGGGCTGGTCTGGGCTCTGCCGCCACATCCCTGTGCCCCCTACCCCCCAGTGCATTTAACTTTCCCTTGCTTTAACTCTCCATCACTGACACCAGAAGCCTGAGATCTCCTTTGGGCTTCCTCATCTCCTGAGCCCACGAGGACATGTGGAGGGGAGCAGCATCTTACTGCGCGTTAGCCCAACACCCAACCCCAGAGATCCCTTATCCCAGTCCTAGACTGTGGGTCTGGGAAAACTCAGGGGTCTTCAGCAGGATGCTGATGGCCAAAGAAATTTCCCCCATAGTGAAGACAAATGCAAGGAGATCATCTTCGCTCACTGGAACGGCACCAGCTTCAGTAGCCAAAGTTCTGGAGGGGAGCAGTTTGCTCTGAGGTGTCCCGATGGATGGTGGGAGGTGCGGGGGATGCCAGCGTCCCAAGCATCCTCAGGGATGGTGGCAGGAGGTCTGCTTCTTCTCTGCCTCCAGGCAGGGGATGGCATTGCAGCATGTGCTGGAAGCTGTGTCCTGACAGCCTTCCTTCGCCTTCAGCTCTTCCCAGCTGATGATGTCGGGCGTTAGCTGCTGATTTGCAAGCAGCAAAACCCACCCCAGCAGCGCTTCCTGGCACACAGGCAGGAGCTGCTGGATGGTAGGAGCCCTCCTGCCCCAGCACAGCCCTTCGGCGTGGGACATCCACCCCAGAGCAGCATCTTTTCCTCTGTTCACCCCCTTGGCCTGGAGCCAGCTCGGTCCTGCATGGCAAAAAGCACTTTTGGGGGCAAATGTCTCCGATTCCCCAGCTCTAGGAGAGGCTGCCTGGGTAGCTTTGGGGCTCCAATCACCCACTGCCACTTTTCCTGGGAGCTGATTGCACCCCAAAGCCTCACACACTCAGGCGGGCTCCAGTGGCTTTGCTTCCTGTTGATGATGGTGACGGCTCCCTCCTCCTCCTCCTCGGGCAGTGGACTGGCAGTTCTGCCTGGCTTGCACCCCCACGGTCTGTGGAGATCTGGGTCTGTTGGGCTCTCTGGCCGTGACAGAGAGGATCTCCTCCAGATCACTGTGCCCTGCCAGAAGCAATCTGTTTATAGTGTCAGCGCTCGGCGTATCCCTCCCCGCTCGGCGTTGAACCGCCTGTATCCTATTCCTGCAGGCACAGAGACACCCTTCTGTAGTCTGGGTGGCATTGTCACCACAGGGGATATTTACATGACATCCTCCAAGGTTCGTGTCCAAAGCCCACCAGAGCTACTCTCCCAGTTCCCCATCCCCAGAAGTGCCTGTGGATGCTGCAAGCACGTCCTTTGCTTTTCCCCTGGAGGTCCCTGCCAACCTGAATTTTCCTATGGGTCCTGCCACTGACTCCCCGGGGATGTGACAGGTGTGGGTGCCGGGCCATAGAATTTCCATCCCGCAGCCCCCTCCCTTTTGGGATGCAGCGAGTGGCTGGGACGCTTATTTGACGAAGACAAGCTGATGGCTCAGCGGGGCTGTGGGCTGAGGCCCCCAGTGCCAGCACCGCATGGAGCCAGCCCCTGTGGGGTCTTGCCCTGCATGCTAGGGACATGCCGGGGGCCGCTTCTTCATGCCGTATGCTCGGGTTTGGTTTCCTTCTGGGATGATGCACGCAGCTAATGCCTGAGAGTGGCTCTCCCTCTCTCCCTCCCTCCCTCTTGCTCGCTCCCAGAGACCCTTTAAATCAGCTGCTTCACACTCAGTCAACATCCTCTCCTCCTGAAAATTGTTCCCTTTCTCCCAGGTCATGCTAGGCAACCATTTTCCAGCTAACTCCTCGATTTTGGCCAGTTTTTCGCTCAGCCTGCTAACAGCCTGCTAAAGCCTCCAGCCCCCCGAGGCAGCTCTGCTTGCACGCACATTGGGAGCGATCGCCCAGCGCCTGGGAAACGATTGCTGGTATTACCTGGGCAGCCAGCAAACTTTGCTTGCACAGCTTCTCTCAAGGCCGACACTGCTGTTGGCTATTAGCGCTAACGACCCCCATGTCTGCAACTTCCAGCCGATGGGGCCTTTCGTCGGAGAGCCCCACTGAGATTCGGGAAAAGCATGGCTTTTGGAGACACGCAGTTTTCTTCCGCCTCGCTGGCTTTTTATCTCTTTTGGGAAGCTCTGGAGGCTACAAGCTACCTTACCTAATGGAACTCTATTAGGTTGCGGCACTGGGGGCCGATCGGATGTGTCCCAGGCTCCAGCTGCTCTGCTTATCCATGTTTTCAATGTCTTTGGCTTTTGCCAGCCTCCAGATGGGAAGCGGCTGGGGGCCTGCAGGGCCCAGACTTGGTGACCAGGGAGAGGAGATTTTATCCCCTAAATCCCTCCCACAGCAAAACACGGCAGCATTTCACCTTCGCTGCGAGGGACATTGTTTGTGCAAATCTCTGGCCCGAAACATCTCATTGCCGTGATGCGCGGGGAGGATGATGACGGCGCGGTTTCATCCCCCTTCGCGGCACATGGCGCGGCACTCTCCCACCCAAGCAGCTCGCGATGGCCAGCTCTGCCCCTGCGTGCACAAGGTTGTCTCTGCAGGAGCTCCACTTTGGTGGAGATCCTCAGCCTGCCACCCACGGTGGGGCGGGGAAGGGATGGGTCCTGGGGACAGGCTGGTCCGCAGCACTTCAGCGCTGCCCTGAAGAAGACACCCACTGGAGCGAGCGGAGCCTCCCTGACCCGCTTAATTCCACCTCCATCATTACAGTGTCTATCTGCATCACCGTCTGGGGTCTCCCGTACCAGCATCGCGCAGCCCAGAGGCAGTCCTGTCCCCCAGGTTAGGCTACTGACGGGGCAAGGCAGGATGAGGCTCCTCTCTCCCGGAGCATGGCGGGAACGATTTGCCGAAGGAAACAGTGCTGGTGCCAGATTTGCTGCCCTTCCCTGGGGCAGGATGCAGGACTGTTCGTCGGCGAGTCCCGTGTGCGCGGCCCCTCGCCTCGGCCACCCCGTCCCAGGCTGCACAACGTGCTGGTGCTGGGTGAGGGCCTCAACGGGCGCCTCAGTTTCCCCCACCCTGCTCTTGCCGCAGCAGCCCCAGAGCAGGGAAAGCCAATCCTGCCCTGCTGGGGAGAGGACCTGGCAGCGGGGATTAAGGCCGTCTTTGTGGGTGCCACTGGCCAGGGAGCGGAGCAGTGGGTGCGTGTTGCGTCACCCAGCAGGCCGAGACTTTGGAGCCCAGCAAACGGGCTGGCCAGCGGGCTTACTGGAAACCATCGTGGCTCTGGGGTGGTGCCCAGCAGCCCCCTGCATTGCCCATCCTGCACATCGCCCCCTCGGGCACAGCTCCCCTTGCGGGGGATGCTCTGATCCCTGCGCGGGGCTGGGGCTGCTGCTCCCCCCCTTCCCCGCGTGGGGCCCGGCTGCGGGAGGGCACCCCCCGCCCCGGGGGCCGCGACCCCCCC
>Ga0065711_1006748_pt1 | contig 16510 bp, 8 predicted proteins | sample Hoacrofraction12_FD_59098 | JGI IMG/M metagenome (GOLD analysis project Ga0065711, IMG submission 59098) | Hoatzin crop microbial communities from Cojedes, Venezuela - Epithelial fraction 12 v2 (version 2) | ecosystem: Host-associated > Birds > Digestive system > Esophagus > Crop | place... | reverse complement strand
AGGATGTTGTGGAGGACCGTGTCAAAGGCTTTACAAAAATCCAGATAGATGACATCCATTGGTTTTCCCTTGTCCACCCTTGTTGTTACACCATCATAGAAAGCCACTAGGTTGGTGAGGCAGGACTTGCCTCGTTTATTTATTGATATTAATAAACAGGAAATAAAACAGACATCATGGCAATGGCAAAACTGAGAGCTAAGTTTGTGGAAATTCAGTCTTCATAGGACAGCAAATCCCACTGACTTCTGAAGTTTCTAAATATTGGGACTACTGAAATACGGGCTAAAGTGCATTTCCTTATTATTTGTCTAACAGCTGTGAGACCACATCTAGAGTCCTGCATCTGATTTGAGGTTCCTCAGTACAAGAAGGATACTGACATTGGGACTGGTCCAGTGAGGGCCACTAAGACAGCCAACAGGCTAGAGAACATGGTGTGTGAGGAAAGGCTGGGAAAACTGGGCCTTAATAAGACAAGATTAAGGGAAAGACCTTACTGCTGTCTACAGCTACCTGATTAGAGGATAGACACAATGAAGACAGAGCCAGACTCATGCAAATGCACAGTCATAGGAGGAGAGACAAGAGATGCAAGTTAGGAACATAGAAAATTCTGATTAGATACTAGAAAACCTGCTTTTCCATTAAATGTTGGAACATGTTGTCTAGAGACATTGTAGGGTCTCCATCCTTGAAGATGTTCCAGATACAACCCTGAGCAACCTTGTCGAAGTAGACATATGTTGAGCAGGTGGTCAGACTGGATGACCTCCGGAGGTCCCTCCTGACATAAACCGTTGTATGATTCTGTGATTCAATGGCTGATGTTGTTCACCCACTCACGTTGTCATTGTCTGAGAACCTGGACATATTCTTGTGGATTTGAATCCTAACAGGCTAGAAAAGTGTACTGATAGTAAGACTCCCACTTTCTGGCAAGAGCTCTAACTGCTTTGGTACTACATAGAAGTTAGGAAACACAACCTCTACTATTCTACAATAAATGAAGCGCTACTTGGTTCTGTCAAAGAACAGATATATATCTCAGTAGAGACCTCCAGATTCTGGCTCCTAAATGGACAAAAATGCCTTTCCATAGCCCTTAGAAAAGTCTATGCAAGTTGCACAAGTCAATGGTTCCTCAAAACTCAAGATTTCTTGACCATCCTTTAGAAGCTCTAAACTCTCCAGTGCCTTGTATGAGGAGGCATGTTGGTTCTGGATTTCACTTACCACAATTTACCTTCTTTGTCTAAGAGCTGGTATTATGGACAGAACATGCAACTGTTCATACTGCATAATTACCAGGACACCTCCTGGCATGCTTCTTTTTCATGCCAAAGAGCACTCTCTCAGAAAACATCTGATAACAGTTTGGGGACAACCTAGGGGATAGAAGAAACAACATTTAGCTATATGGACATAAATTGTGCTGTGCCACATCAGGGACATCACCCATTTTAATTACATGCACAGACGCAAACAAGGTTTCTAACCCTTAAGTTCTTAGCTCCTTTCCTGGATATGGCTTGTAGTCACCCATACAAACAGAAGTAAAACATGATTGAATACCTTTTGAACTCTACCTATGGGATTATCCATCCCTTTCCTTTAATCTGGAGAGCAGGACTTAGAAGAAACTGGTCAAACTCTTTGAGAATACTATACTAACACAAAATGCCATGGCAGGCTAGTTACCGTACAAACTTCAGAAAGGTCCCAGTGCAATGCCCACTACAGACAACAGAAGGACTTCTACCTACATTGCTAGACATTGGATTAAAGTCAAAAAAAGTGAGAGAAGACAAAAACTAATTAAATATATACCTGGAAGTCAATAAATATAATTCAGAAATTAAGAAAACAATGATAATAATAGCAGCTTGCAGATAGCTAGGAAGATTGTCAGAGGCGCAGGAGTAAAAATTCCTCAAGAAAACTTCAGTTGAGAGCCAAAGAACATGGATTTATTTCACTAATGATGACAAGTTCAAGGCATCTACACAAAAATGAGTGTTGAAAGATGAACTGACACAGGCTATGCACTTCATTCGAGGAGTGCAGATATTGTTCTTACAGGAGGATAGAATCATTCAGAGGATGAAGTTATTACAGACAGAACAATGACTGCTGTAATGAAATGACATACAACAGGTCAGAGGCACAGAAAAGTTCTTTCTTTCAGGGGATACTTACAGGCTTTTTCTGTTTCAAAGCTGATAATGAAATTGTCCATACTGAGAAATAGTTGAGACTCTCCAAGCACAGTACTGTAATGGATTTTATGAGTTCCTTCACTGTGGAAGAGGGGAATGTTACAGACAGGTATAAGAAGTTCCCCTTGTACAAGGGGTATTTTCAACATGACTTAACACTCAGCAACATCTGCTTCACTGTGTATAGATGGTGATTATTTTTCTGCATTAACAAACTATATTAGTTAATTTCACTAGTGGACTGAAGCATTTCGACTTGGAAGCTTAGGAAATTCCACAAATTTAAGATAAAAGTAAGCACTATTATGCACTAAATGTCTGTTTATAAACTGCTAGATGACCTCAGCATTCCATCTGGCCCTCCAAACCAGAGTCTGCTTTGGGACATTTGGACACAGAGACACGAAAAGTTGTTATGAAGGGAGTAGGAAAGAGTTCTACTCGTCAACAAGAGCTTTGGTTTTCATTCTGCAGATAAAAAAATAGCTATATGTGGAAATTTTCTTAAGATTTAAACATACTTAAGTAGCTATAAGAAATTATAATTATTATAGAACTCTGTAAACCAAAAAATGCAAAGGAGTAAACTGGCTTAATGAAGATTTACTTCTTACAAGTTACACCAGTTTAATGAAACGGGATCTTAAGAGGTAACTTTAGTACTATCAATTTTGATTTAAACATGGTTTCTTTTGCTTTAGGTTCATGTCACTCTTAACCCTAAATTAAACTGATTTCTCACGGAGGCAGGCTTTAGTTCTACACACTCCTAAGAAATTTCCAAAGTTACCCCCAAAAAAACCAGAAAAAAACATCTTCCAGTTTGTTATAATTTTGTTTTTGTGCAGAACTTCCACAGAGCATGACTTCTTCTACCATTTCTGCTCAACTCTGTCTCCCAGTGATATCCATTTACAGACATTCCGTAAGGATTTTTGTATTAAAACTTCTACTATTATGTTTACAGACATCCAGGTTAAAAAGGCAATCTGACCACAAGCAGAGATGTTGAACAGATACCTTTCTTTCGACACATTTGAATTCTGGGCTACAAAAAAAAAAAAAATCTTATCAGCTTGAAGAGTATTCTAGTTCTTCACTAATTAGACTAAGTATGGATCAAGGATGAAAGACGTGCAATATTGTGCTCACCAAGTCTATGAAATCTTTTATCATGCCAGATTTGTAACGCTACTTTTTATTTCGTGTTTTTCATCTCATTCACATACTATGGAGGAATATAAAAAAGGTCTTACATATATACACAAAGAAAAAAAAAAGACAGTACTGCACAGCCAGCTGTGTCAATGAAGTAGGTCTGTCTACCTATATTATGGACCATCTGGGAACTTGTCTAGATAACATTTCTAACCACTAAATTGAACCCTAGGGAGGAAGAGTCACAAACTCAGCAGGGCAAAAGAATATTATGCATAGAAGCATACACATTAAGGGCATTTTGTAGACAAGAAGTAAATCCAATTCTAAGTTTAGAACAATTTTTCTCCCTTTAATAAGAAAAGTAAGCCCATTTAGCTGAAAGAGCCCATTTAGCTGAAAGAGCTGTATTAGCAACCCATTTAATGGAATTGTACTCCTATAATTAATAGCAGACAAATGTGATACTTTAGGGCAATTTGCAAGATAAAGAGGTTCAGGTGATGGGAATCAACTGAGAAGGTATACGGACGAAATCCTCAGATGGGAGAGAGAGTCCTACTGAGATAGACTGAAGTATCTCATTCATAGTCTGATTTTTTTTCCTCTATCATTGCTGTTAGTTGAATAGAGTTGCCCGTTTTGTTGTGTTGAGTGACAGTAAAGTTGTTCTGGAATTTTAGACTAGTGTAATAAAAAGTACATGGAAAACAAGCACCAGAAACATTCACTTTATGAGAGGAAAACACACATTAAATTTACCTAGAAAAATGCCAGCTCAAAAGTATTCTGTAAGTGCATGATTATTGAGACACAAAAAATAATGAGTGTTACCAAAAATTGTAGCCCTAAATCTCATGTGCTCTACTTCTTTAAAAATGAAAAAAAACCCTGATCTTCTCTTTTTTTTTACAGATTAAACCTGGGGCTCTTAAAACCTCCCATGCAGAGCAAAGGGAAGCTGAATATTTTGTACAAATCATGGAATTTTTGAAAAATTACAGGGAGAGAAAGAATATCTAGGCATTTCATGAAATCATAAGAGACTCAGTCATGCATTATTTATGCTTATTCAGGAATAAACCAACAAAATACAATATTAATGTTTTTGTTTACAAGAGCAAACACCTAGTGTTTGAAGTTTGTGCTAGGTATTGGATGGACCATCTGTTCTCAGACTGCTTTATGCCCATATTCCTTGGAGCAACGGAAAGCAGAAATCTATAATAGCAGGACAATGAATCTTTTGAAGAATCAAGTAAAATTATGAAAATTTCACCCAGAGAAAAACATGAAACTGATAAGCAAACTGCTTCCAGGACTTCTGCTAAATTCACTGCACATTTTTTCATTTGAACTTACCAATTATCATGGAATAACTCACCACCTCTTCCATACTTCTATATCAGTGATAAAAAAAAAAAAAAAGAAGAAAAAAGCTACAGTGCCAAACTGTCAAAAAATGAAAGAAAGTTAATGATTAACTTATTCACAAGATAATCCTCAGATATTACAGTAACAGTCACTGTTATAGTAAAGTATTATGTCTCAGATTTTTTCAATACTTTACGCTTCTTTAAGTGAATTCTTACTTATATCCCTATTCTGGAGCCATACGTACCTCACTTTTAAAAATATTGTGTCTAGATAGTAAAATAATATGAATAAATAAGTTTGATGTTGTGATAGAAACATCAGCAATATACACTGATCACTCACTGGATTAACTCCAGTTATTTGCAAACCATGTTTAAATCTCTGGAGAAACTACTGTAGAAATGTAAAGTATTACTATTAGAGGATGTTACAACAGATGTCCCTCAACAATTTGTCAGAAAACAAAAACTTAAATTATTTTTTAATAATAACCAAAGTTCCTTTGGTGTTTCAACAGTCTTTGAAGTACAGAATAACATTTTCGAAGAGCTATGATTTATAGGCATACGCTTTATTTGGATTTGCTTGTAAATCATGTAGGAGTTTTTTCTACTCCTGTAATGTGACATCTTGGCTCCTCTTGTGTCAGAACAAACTGAAAAAAAATCCTTAAACAAAGAAAACTCTCTTAGGACTTGTGATTCACAAAGTAAATTCACAAAGAAAAAAGAAAACTGTAGGCAATTTCACATTTGCTTTCTGTTACAAAGCCTAGAGATGGGAATTTTCTTACTTCATTGGAAGCAAGGATCTTACACCTAGTTTGCACTAAACTTATATTAAACAACGCAATGTGATTACTCTATATATCTCTAACTGAATATCATACATCTACATTACACAAAGCATTGTCCTAGAAATCATCAGCTGATCCTGCATTAGCCAGGGGTATTTCCTGGACAATTAGCTGAAACTTTCAGTGGTTTTAGTAAGTGTAGGGAGCCAGTACCCTAACACCTCTGAGTCCAGAAGCAGTAGGAGAAGTTTTCTGAAATGAACACAGGTATCCCTGTTAACATGCTGCACTGTCCACTCTGGACATGGTCATCACTCCTGAAACAAATGCATTCTTCTTGATCATTTCCCCTGTTGGTGAGCCCTTTTACGCAATAGTAGTTAGCACTAGAACTAGACGAGTTTTTAGCAGCGTAGAGTTCCTGACACCAACAAGAAAAATCATGTGTCTCATACAGGATATAAAGGAAAAGTTGTTCAAAAAGGTCATCTATTCTTAATTTTTGTAATAAATGCTTCAATTTATTTTTTTCAATTCAAAATGGCTTTAACTGTTGAAAATCCCCATGGGTTTTTTTTTCCAAATTGCTGACCAGTTCTTAGAATTAAATTTCTGTGTCAGCTTAGGGTTGGGCTTATTGTTTCTCAAAATTGCCATGTTTGGTCCCCAAATAAGATATTTATTCACAGCACTCTAGTTAACAAGGTCTGAAGTGGACTGATGCAATGAATAATGTAATAAATGCACCATTTACCAAAATCAGTAAAATCTGTGGTAAATCTAACAACTTTTGCATCCGCAGTTCCCTTGATTTGTAAAAGAGCAAAATACAAATGACTGAGCAAAAATTTTTTTGTCAGTAACATAAAACAACTTAACCATATCTTTACAGAATTTCTCGAGTATTTTCTTAACCTTTTTGTGGGCACTCTTTACAGTATTTTTCCTAAATTGTCTGAAGTTTGTATTGTTTCTTATACTGAACAGGTCCCTGTATTTCTCCTGGAAGCGTGGAGCAGTAATTTGCACTGCCAATTTACCAGAGTATTTTGCATGTGCATTCTTTTTGTCAAGCTGAAGTCCTGGGGCCTGAAAAGTGATGATAATTCAAAACATTAGTCTGTTGTTCTGCAAACCCAAGAAGCGCACAAAACATTTTATGACTAACTGGTAAGTCTGTTGAGGCTACTGTATTAATACCTGTCAGTAGGTAATTAAATTAATAAGAATACAGAAAAGCTGAAGATCTGTATTTGCAGAAAAGTTCATATAGCTGTACAAACCTGATCTTATCTAGGCAGGCACCTACAAAAACAGTTAATTATTTAAAAGCTGGGAATTTGTGAGAGGGAAAAAGTCTCTAAGTGTATTTCATGCTCATGCACCGTTCGATATTCAGAATACACTAGTCTGAAAAAAACGTCTAGAAACCTGAACGGCTGGCTATGTTCATGTGTGTCTGTCTCTCTGTCAAAGTTCATTGACATTCTGGAGGAGTAGAAGACCAGAATGTGCTAAGATGCTATATTGTTCAGCATCTAGTGTAAGTTTTAAGAGTTCACCAATACAAGCTTAAAAAGTGTTGTCTTAACTTTTGCAAGACCTACCAAGTGCGATGGACTAAACTGTACACTGCGGGATCCCAAGCCAATTGCTGAAAGCCTTAACCCTGGAAACTGAAATGATGAAATGCTTTTGATGATTTTATGAGTCATCATAAAACCATTGTTGACTTTTATTTCTTTAATTCTACTTTTTTTACAGCTATATAAAGAAGACACATGAATGGAAAGCACCACTAATAGAGATCTTCCCCAATGTCAATCTAAAATGTTTTCTAAATCATATTCTTTCACTTTTGGGGGCTAGCTACCCTCTAAAATGCACTTCTCTAGTAATTCTGTACATGTTTTAAATGAGTCAACTACATTTGTATATTCCAGTTTGATCTGTACATCTGGGATCTCTTTAGTTGGTCATTTTCTTATTAGACCCTGTGGAGAAATTATAGTCTTGTTCATACAACTTTGCATTAAAAAGTATGTATAGGTTTGCTTCGTGAAGGGAGTAAGAAGAATCTAGGGATGTTGGAGAGAACTGCATGGGCTGGTTACTTGAGGTTTAACCATTCTTGCTATTCATGGCTGTCGCATGTAAGTGTTATATTCCCTGTTGTCTCCTAACTCTGTACTTTTTGTAAGATAAATACTGCTCAAAGAATTATGTAAGACATGCAGCTGGTAATCAACAATCTACAATTACAGCAGTTTTAAAATGTGCTGGATATTCTAATCCCTTTAATTCTTCATTTGTGTAACAATTTGTCTTCATATTTTCCCCACAGACTTTAAAATTCTAATCTAAGAAAAGAAGAGAGAGTTTCATCTCCTCGTTAAAGACTTCCATTTACTTTAATAGTAAATCTGAGCTAGGAATAGTTCGTCCGAGTATTAGCTGGTGCATAGGGAGCAAGGAAACTGCCCAAACAACTCTCAAACCACTGCTGCTTCAAAATATGGTCTGGAAGAATTTTTACTATTTCCTACCTCTGAACATCAGCATCATATGCTACCAGTCTATTTTGAGAGACCCAACAGGAAAAGGAAAGACAGAGGGACCTACATGTGAAGGAGAGACCAGGGCATAACAGAGACTAGGGTATTTTTTTCTCACAATATCAGCTTCAGGACAAAAGTGAAAGAACAGAAATTTCAGCCAGCCTTCATCAGCAGGCTTCCTCCTCCAAACTGCTAGACTTCATTCTGGGATGGGTGGGTGCGTGGGTGGATGGATGGATGGATGGATGGATGGATGGATGGATGGATGGATGGATGGATGGATGGATATTTTAACAGAAATCTATAATAGAAATATCACAAAGCTATCTAACGTCTAACTCCATTGTAAAGCAAGATGACAAGTAATAGCAGCTTGATTTAACTTACTCTGCTGTCTAATTTGAATTTCTTACAATGAATTTGAATTGTAGGATAAAAAAGTTCTGGAACAATATACTTTTTTCCAGTGTTCCATGGTATGCTCCAAAATAACAATGGGTTTGCTTTAACAAAAAAATAATTTTTTACCCATGTAATGGGAAAGATCATCGCATGTTTTACATCAGATTGGTGTTTCTAATGATATACCTGCCAACATTTGCAGGGTCTGAAAAAACAGTCTGAAAAATGTGATTTTACTCATTTGGTTATGAAGTCATTCACAGAACTCTGGAAAGAAATCCCTTGTAGCTAAATAATTGCATATTTCTATATTTTCTCCTAAATGTAACAAGAAGAAATAGGAGGAAAAATTGTGTAACTGTTCCTTTAACCACTGTGCAAAAATGTCAAATGTTTTTCATTTAGCGTGTGACATTTCCAGATTTTTCCACTGTTAAAAATATTACCTAAGAAAAAAAGATTTCCTAAGAGTTGAGAAGTTCTGCTGACTTTCATAAACGAGCAAAAAAAGAAAGAAAAAAGAGTAAGCAAATTACTAGAGCCGAACACAACCCCAACCAGAAAAGCCAGACCGCAGCAGACCAGCAAGAGATTTGAGCTCTGCAAGTCGACACGTCAATAAGAACTCACAAAAACCCTCACGCAGAGCAGTCAGAGCTCACCATTGGAAACAGGTCTTGCATCACTTGTGTGGGAGCCATATTGAATCAATGGTTTTTGCACTGGGGCTGGAACATTAACAATGTTGCTTTATTCCTTTGTTCACTTGATCTCCACTCGAACATCGTTGATCCCCCAAATATATCATATGTACAATATTACTTTGTGTAAGAATTAATTTTCATAAGAAATGTTCTGGTGCAAGTAGAGTAGCACTTTATACCGCTAAAGACCATTGAAGAGCACGTTTTGTGTTCTTTTCATTTACTCCTATAAACACAAAAATTTGAGTGAGCTGTCAGTTTAGTTGAAATTAAAGGACGAACATCACTTTAATGCTACAATTGAATCCAGATTATTTTTTCAAGAAAGAAAGAAGCAGCAAATTATGCCTTGAAGAGTTTTCAGAAGATTTATTGAAAACGCACAAACTAAAATAATTTAATGCAACCACAGCGAAGATGAAGTATACATTGTTTTATTTTACATACAACTAATTCTGGAAGATACTAATTATCCCACCACAAACCAGCATATGTATTTAATTAGCACTTTGTCTCTAAAGCTGATATAAATGCCAGTAGTATAACACAATCTAATTCAAATATACTTCATTATTGTTGAGAATTGTACATTTTTCTTCACCTTGCATTTTAAACATAATTCTACTATTCGTACTAATTATTCTGAGATTTTCTTCCTTGTCTTACTTTTTCCCTCAGAAAAGCCTGGCTTAGTAATATTTTGTGACAATAGATGCACTTTTCAAGTGAAAACACTGTAGAATGAAAAGCTCGTTGAAGTCAATGAAAACAAAATTAAACAAAAAAAATGCAGTTTATTTCAGTTGCCTTTGGCTAGGATGCTGCCCCATCTGCAAGTAGCAACATCACCCAGAAAATATTTGCAAGTAAAATCTGCTAATAGTAGCAGAGTACACACCACTACTAGCTGTATGCTAGCAATGATGTAATCTTTTCAAAACACTTCTCTTCAGGCTGTCAGCGAGGCCATGCCTGCAGCAGTGTTGGTTTACTTGGCTTCGTAAAGGCTCTCTGGCCAGCTAAGCTCAAGAGTTTTCATGCATCTGCAGTGCTCACTGGAGGAGGTGTCTCCAGGGTTTCTGGGATATTCTGAAGAACTGTCTGTGCAAGAGAGATGAAACAAGCACAGCGCCCAATAGTCTACAAACCCCTCAATGATTTTATGGTCAGTTTGCAAGAGAGAGTCAGCTCACTTCCCAAATTGGAGGAGCATGGGGATCTTTGTTTCCTTCCTCCGATGACCCAGGACGGGCTTTTAAACTTTAGTATGAAGAGTCTGCAGGACACCTGCCTGCTCCCTTACTCCATCTTCACCAGTTACAGAGTCAGGTTGTGTTTCCCATTGCTATCCTACAAAATTTGTCCCCTGTATTCCCGACAGCGTCATGGGGACAAAGAGTCTGTCTGACTCTTCTAATGCATGTCTTCCTGCAGGTTCAGTGCTCTGAGACTCACCTGTCAGTACCTAATGGAAAGCAATGAATTCAGAGTCTGAACTGTCTCTCCTTTGTCTAGGCAGCATTTCCCTTGTCATTGTATAATAACAATAAAAAAGAGGAAGGAACAGTTATGGCTGTACTTTCTAATGGGAAAATGGGTTAAGGGCTCTGTTGTGACTTAGTCCAGTTCCTTGAGAAGACGAAGCTAGCCAGTATATCTACTGATGTCTGTTTGTCGTGAGACATGGACCAAAATGTGAAGGATCTACAACTTCTAGCTTTCATAATATTTCCCCCGATGTTGAAAAGAGGAGTTAACAATTATGTCCTTTATGGCCTCAAGTTGCATCAGGGAAGGTTTAGATTGGATATTAGGAATCATTTCTTTACTGAAAGAGTGTTCAGGTATTGGAACAGGTTGCCTAGGGAAGTGGTGGAGTCACTATCCCTGAAGGTGTTCAAAAACCGTGTAGACATGGCACTTCAGGATATGATCATAGAATCATAGAATCATGGGTTCAAAAGACCTCTAAGATCATCAAGTCCACCCGTCCACCCAACACCACCATACCTACTATACCATATCCTGAAGTGCCACATCTACACATTGGTTTAACAGGCATGGTGGTGTTGGGTGGACGGTTGGACTTGATGATCTTAGAGGTCTTTTCCAACTTTAACGATTCTATGATTCTTTGATTTTACACCTCGGTCCTATTCACTAGCCAATTGTTTCTCTCTGCAAACTTCACATCCTGTGAACTGTATGGCTGTAAGAATTTCCAAATTTGATCAATATTCTCTCACCCAGGTCATATCTGATCTTGTCTCTGAAGTAGACAGTGTATTTGGAGCACCTTTATTATCTTGATCTCTAAAAAAATCCTGATTTTGATCCTGAATCTTGATATTTAAATGTGCCTTCAGTCTCCTGGAGGCTGACAGGGCGTCTTGCTTAGAACCAGGTTGTCTGGCTCTTCTCTTATAGTTATTGGCCTCCTGCTCCCCATGTCTTTGGCTTTTCCACTCCAAGCAAATTTCCATAGCTCTGGAAAACCTCTTATTTTGCTATGAGTTTGTTAACAATGCCCTTGGCCAGCTGCTCTGAGACTCCTGATCTCCCAGGGTTCTGGCTTTTGATTATTTCTGTCTCTGGCATCAGATAGGAGGAAAGACATTCTCTCTTCCCAGCTTTATATAAGATTTGTAAAGGGAAAATATGAAAGACACATACTTCACCAAAGTTTTTTCAGTGTCTGAAGCCAGACTTCTTTTTTCCTTGTTAACTTTCTTGCATCTTTGACATTGAAAAAGAGGAAAGAGAGGGATTTTTTAACTTCTCTCTGGCTCTTTTCTGTGTCACTAAGTACATCTATACATGTCTGTTCAAGCAAAAGGAAAACAAACCTGATCAGTGTAAAAGAAAACTTCACCTTTCCTGTTATCTACTGGTGCATCATTGCATATCATAGTTATTGCCAGGGCATTAGCTTAGGGCAGCCAAATTCTCCTGCTCTGGCCTAAGTTAAGAGGACAAGTTTACCTAGTTCATATAATATGTGACCCCCACGGACTCACCCTTGGTTACTAGTAAAAACAACACAGCAGGTTTTGGCAAACATCAAGAGGGCAGAAACTGAGGAAAAAGCATCAATTCAGCTTTCTGTACACAGATCTCAGTGTCAGGCTGCCAAGAATAACTCAGAACTTTAAAGAAAGGCAATATTTTTTCTCTTATCTCTGTTTTGGTGTTTTGACTTTTGAAATAGAATTGAGATTTAAGAAAATAAGGATGTAAAATTATATAAGAGGTGTTTCCTTCATCCATGATTTACCACAGAGGTTTTTTTTTTTTTATTTTAATTAAAAAAAAAACATATAGTAGTCTCAGCTAGTATTAAGGTATCTGGACCGTAGGTGAATCAAAGACCTTAAGATGGACAGATCCAACCAAAAAAAAGGAAATATTATTAGTTTGGTATCATATACTTATCCAGTCACCAGCATGAGATCCATCTACCCTCTATTCCAAGTTTATTTTGTTTCTATAGAGGAGAGATCGCGGTACAAAGCAGGATCACACAATGTAATCTTAGTAGGATCACAGCTCTGGACTTCAGCAGAGCAGACTTTGGCCTCTTCAGGGATCTGCTTGGAGAAATCTCATGTGATACTGTCCTGAAGAGCAGTCCAGGAGACCTGGCTGATTTTCAAGGATTGTCTCTTCTAAGCTCAAGAATGGATCATCTTCATGTGCCCGAACTCAAGCAAAAGCAGTGTGGAGGAGTCCTGCATGGATGAATGAGAAGATCCTGACAAAACTGCAACAGAAAAGGAAATCGTACAGGAGGTCGAAGGAAGAACAGGTAAGGAGTGTAACAGGAGGAGTATAAAAACAGCCTGAGCATTCAGGAATGGGAAAGGCAAATCCATCTTAGTTAAATCTGGTGAGGTATGTAAACAGAAACAAGAAAGATTTCTACAAATCTATAAGCAGCAAAACAAAGATATGACTAGGAGAAATGTGGGCACACTTCTGAATGGGATAGGGGTCCTGGTGACAAAGAACATGGAAAAGTTCAAAGTGCTCAAAGCCGCCTTTGACTTGGTCTTAACTGTCCTTAGTCTGTCCTTCAGGAATCCCAGGCCTCTGAGGCCTATGGGAAAGTCTGGAGGAAGGAAGACATACCCATGGCAGAGGATAAGGTTAGGCAACATTTAAACAAATGGAGCATGCGCAAGTCCATGGGATGTGATGGAACGCACCAATGAATGAAATCAGGGGAGGTTCCTGAGGACCAGAAGAAGGTACGTGTCACTCCTGGAAGAAAGTAAATATCACTCTTATCTTTAAAAACAGCAGAAAATAATAACTTCAGAATTACAGGCTAGTCAGCGTCATCTCAATTACTGGGAAGAAGATGGAGCAAATAATTGCAAAAACTGTTGCCAAGCATATTGAAGATATAAAGGTAATGGGGAGAACTCAACATGGATTTAAGAAGTGGAAATCATGCTTGACCAACCTGACAGAGTTTTAAAATGAGTGGTTCTCTGTATGAGGGGAGAACAGTGGATGTTGTTTATTTTGACTTTAGTAAGGGTGGCCAACTTGCTGAACGTGAGCCAGTAATGTGCCCTTGCAGCAAAGGCGGCCAACAGCATCCTGACCTACCTCAGGAAATGTATTAACAGCAGGTTGAGGGAGGTGATCCTGTGCCTCCACCCAGCACTTGTGAGACATATCCAGAGCACTGGTCTCCCCAGCAAAAGAACAAATGAACATACTGGTGAAAGCCCAGCAAAAGGCCATAAATATGACTAAGGGACTGGAGCATCTGTTGTACAAGGAGAGGCTGAAAGAGCTTGAGCTATTTAGCCTGGAGAAGAGCAGACTCAGGAGGATCTTGCAAATATAAATATAAGTATAAGTATAAGTATAAGTATAAGTATAAGTATAAATTAAATTAAATTAAATTAAATTAAATTAAATATAAATATATAGCTGGTGAGAGGATATCAAGATGACAGAGACAGACTCTTGCGTGGTGTGCAGTGAAAAGGCAAGAAGCAATGGGAACAAACGGATATAAAGGAAATTCCATTTAAACTTAAGAAAAAGGCTTTTTATTCTAAAGGTGGTTGAATACTTTGAACAGCCTATTCCAACTGTGAGGGGTTGTGGATTCCTGATCCTTGGAGATATTCAAAACCTGGCTAGGTACAGCCTTGAGCACTCTGCGCTTGCTGACCCTGCTTTGAGCGGGTGGTTTTACAAGAGGATTTCCAGAAATGCCTTCCAGCTTCAATTGTTTTGTAGTTCAGCGATTCTGTTTCCAAATCTAACTCCCATGTTTTGCGAATCAAAAGCTTAAATCTTTCAGTCCATTTTCATCTTGGGAATCACTGAAAGTTGACAAGATTTCTAATACTCACCTAATGCCGAAAATGCATGGCCAGCTGAAAGTAACAAGTGAGAAACAAGTTACAACTACAAAGTAAACACTCTCGCTAGCACTTTTAACTGGGATCTTATTATTCTCTTTTTTAAATAAAGCATACACATCCTGCAAATGCCAAGTCCTGGATACTTTGGAAACAGTGTAAGCAATATTTCTTCAGGTACATACGAAGGTAACTTGTGTTAAAGCCACTTAGCTGAGCTTAAAGCAGTTAAAGAAAGGAAGCTATGTTATACTTCATTTATATTTGATTTTTGCAGGCATACTGGTTTAAGCTGTAAGGTTTTTTTCCCCACAATGTAGAGCAGGAAAAAAATTAACAGTAGTACTATGAGGTATGACAAAACCACTCCCTTTACCTTTTGATAATGAAATGTCTTATTATGGCTTACATGAAATTGTGGATTAAACAATGGGCAAGCTGTGGAGAGAAGGTTTGTATTTTTATTTGACTGTTGGTCCACAAAAAAATTATCTGCTGTTCCCAGTCTTGATAGTCTCATTTCTTTTAACTATTGCACCACAATATTTGTGCATAGAAAGACCACAGGCAACATCATCAGGACAGAAAAGAATCACAGTTTTTTTAAGCTTTGCGTGTATAGGACAAAGCTGTATCCATACATCCAGAGAAGATGTGAGTATAATACACAAGATGAATCTTATAATGTCAGCTCTTATTTGGCTATAATATCAAGTGGAAGAAAAGTCAAAGTTAGAACTGAGAATGGATCACCTCTTTGAATCTAATCTGAACAGAGATTTTAAAAAATCGTATTAAATCTTGTATTTTCTTATCAGTAAAATAGTTAACCTTCCAAACAACATTTAACTCAGATAAGCCTTTCAGACATGTTTCCTTTTCCTTTTTTGAAACCTAATAAAATCTGGTCTGTTCTAATAATTTTTTTCAACGGAAAGAATACACACCAGCGAAAAATGTCACACTCTCAATGAAATAGTGAGCGTGTATCCTACAATCAGTGTAGGATATATAGGACAAAAACAGCTCCCATGCAGAGGAGGGTATATGCCTCAATGCAGAGGCAGAAACAAAAAAAAATATCTCAGCTGTGCAATATTGCCCAATGAAAACTCCCTAGTGCTTTCTGCAGGGCTCTAAAGAAAAACATCACACAGACTCTTGAAAAATGTCTTCACGTGAGATATTGCCTCTTTTCAGGATTACTTTCTCTATGTTTTCTTATAGCTGTTTATTGTCAGCTATTTAGCGTCACTGCTTTGTAGAAGTATTTGCATACACATTTTCACATTGTTCAGATAAGAAAGGAAATATCATTGAGAAACAGGGCTCAAGAGCTAGTGTACTGTGTTGATTAGTTTAGGTGAAGTGCAGAGGTACACCCACAGATGTGGATTCTAACGAACCTGCAGTGGAGGTTTTGTTTCTTAATTTGGTGTTTCCACTGTGCTGCGAAGTTTGGGAATAAACAGTTCAGAAACCAGGAAGCGACTGTCTATGAAAGATTTTTTTTTCATCTGATGTGAAATATTTCACATTTCGTAAAGAATGATGTGGATTCACATCTTGTCTTAAGTTGCTGTGAAGGCTCTTTCTCTGCACCCTGCAGAAAAGGTGCTGTATGAGCGGCAACACTGTTTTCAGCCATCGCCTGATAAGATGGAGACACGCGAAAAGTTTAAGAACCACGACCTTTTCGCATCATCCATATAAAGCAAACACCGGCATCGGAAGGGATGCAAAGGCCTTTATCAACCTGGGATACCCTCGGGAGCCGCGGTCAGCCGTGCAGCCCGGCGTACCGCGGAGAGACTCCCGCGGCGGCAGCGGCAGCAGCGACAGCGGCAGCGACACCAGCGGCAGCAGCGGCGGCGGCAGCGGCGGCAGCGGCAGCAGCGGCGGCGACAGCGGC
>Ga0065711_1040972_pt1 | contig 16511 bp, 5 predicted proteins | sample Hoacrofraction12_FD_59098 | JGI IMG/M metagenome (GOLD analysis project Ga0065711, IMG submission 59098) | Hoatzin crop microbial communities from Cojedes, Venezuela - Epithelial fraction 12 v2 (version 2) | ecosystem: Host-associated > Birds > Digestive system > Esophagus > Crop | place... | reverse complement strand
GGAAGGGAAGGGAAGGGAAGGGAAGGGAAGGGAAGGGAAGGGAAGGGAAGGGAAGGGAAGAGGCTATGATGCAAGAATAATTGCTGTACCGCATGTCCACATGATGTTCTTCCCATTTGTCAGCAAAGCATGTGGGGGTAAATCACAGACCTCTGAACTCTGCTATGCCTTTCCTCAGAGGAATATAAACAGTGTGCTGACCTCAGTGTCCTGTTCTAGTTTTCCCTCTTTGCTTCGCCCTGCTTTTGCCCTGCCAGTCATAACTCTTTCAGGTGAATATATTAAACTTTGTTTGCAAATATTCTTTTTTTAGATTATTGAGCCTTCCAGCAAAGTTCTGAAGGGCAGGACATGAGAGTGTCTGGTTGAACCTGCTCAGCAGCAAGCTTTTCCTTCATTTTAACACATCTTTTTATGTATAGTTATCAGAAAGTGGAGAAGGAGGAAGAAAAATTATTAATTGGAAATTGAAGAAAGAGCATGAAATAAAGCTTTTGGATGTCAACTAAAAATCACAGCTTTGATAATGCCTTCTAACTTAAGATATAACTTACAGTATCATTCATCTTTGACTTTTCATTTCTTCAAATAAGTGCTTAAAAATAATGGTTTTCACTTTCCAAAGGAAGCATGAAACCCAGCTGAGTACTTACTTTAGCCTTCACTTGCAAAAGAATATCATAAAGGCAATAAAAATGTGCACAGATAGCAAATGAGTGTAAAGTCAAATTTCTCAGATACACGGTAAAAAAAAAAAGAAATTTATAGCCTAGACACACCAAGTGAAATTCATCTGTTCTGGCACTGGTGCTAGAGTTTAGTGGCATAATTCTGCATTGTCAGTAGAGTGAAATAGGCACCTCCAGGAGACAATTGTCTTCATCCAGAGATAGATGCATGCGACAGGTCACATGAACTGCCCTTTGGAGATACTTATTTCTCTCATTAACTATGGAGGGACTCTACAGTGACAGTCTGAAGTTTGACTATTCCATTATAGATGCCTTAAATAAAGCTAGATTAATCTCAGTGAAAATGACCTTCCAATATGAAATCCAGGTGTCTAACTGATCTGTTACAAAGCTCTAGAAGCACCAGAAAACTCTAGTTAACACCAATCCAAGCTCAGAAAAGAGAAAATAAAAAGGCAAAGGATATTATAGCAATTTAAAACAGAAAGTAAGAATCCAAGGGAAAGAAAATAATGACGTTAAATAGGAAATATTAGGATAGAGAGTAGCAAAAAGCTAACCTTAGCCTATACAAAGTCACCTTTAATAGTCACAGTCAGTTAATGATGCAGGGAATGAGTTCCAGAGTCTGAAAATGTCACTTTATGCATTGTTAAAAGCACCTGCCTTCAACACAAAAATAAACAAACAAATGGAAAAACATTACATGTATTATAGCAGAAATTAACTGGGTGTTGGATTTTTCTTTATTCAGTGTTGCAAATGCTTGTTCAAGGCATTTCACTAGTAAGAGAAACTGAATACCAATTTCTATGTCTTGAAATCTTCCACTATACAAAATTGACTGTCACTAATCAAAAAACAGACAATGTTGTTGTCTTGATTTAATCCCAGCTGGCAGCTAAGCACCACGCAACTGCTTGCTCACTCTCTCCCCTGTGGGATGGGGGAGAGAATCAGAAGGGTAAAAGTGAGAAATCTCGTGGGTTGAGATAAAGACAGTTTAACAGGGAAAACAAAACCTGCACATGCAAGCAAAGCAAAATAAGGAATTAATTCGCTGCTTCTCATTGGCAGGCAGGTGTTCAGCCATCTCCTGAAAAGCAGGGCTCCACCATGCATAATGGTTACTTGGGAAGACAAGCAGAATCACAGAATGGTAGGGGTTGGAAGGGACCTCTGTGGGTCATCTAGTCCAACCCCCCTGCCGAAGCAGGGTCACCTGAACGCCATCACTCTGAATATTTCCCCCTTTCCTTCTTCTTCCTCTAGCTTTATATGATGAACATGATGCCATATGGTATGGAATATCCCTTTGGTCAGTTGGGGTCAGCTGCCCCGGCTGCGTCCCCTCCCAAATTCTGGTGGTGAGGTGGTATGAAGAGCAGAAAAGACCTTGACTGTCTGTAAGCACTGCTTAGCAATAACAAAAACATTCCTGTATTATCAACGCTGTTTTCAGGACAAATCAAAACATATCCCCATACCAGCTACTATGAACTCCCCAGCCAAAACCAGCACAGTTGTCTAAAATGTAACACCCATAGCAGCAACCACCAAATTTGCTTTTATCTTAAAAAGAATAAAGTAGGGCAAATTCCCAGTCACAATGTAGTGGCTTTGACCTTTAAGGAGGTTTGGAAAAGGACTCTGGAAAACAGTGGCTTTGTCAGTGGAGCCTTCTAAGTGCTAGAATTGAGATCAACATGACCCCAGACTTTTGTCAATTGTCATGAAGTCTGAAACATGTCAGTAGGCTAGAGGTTTTGAACGCACCCTGAGTCAAAACACAAATCCTTTCTAACATCCAGATCACTAAAAACTCAGTGGGAATTTTAGAGTGGGCAAAAAGACTACGGAGAAGATCATACTGAGTCCTACTGAAAGGTTTTTAAAAAATAATGCACTTGTCAGGCACAGTCATCATGGGTTCACAAAGTGGAAGTCCTGGCTAACTAATCTGATAACCTTCTACAATAAGGTTACCCACCTAGTGGATGAAGGGAAGGCGGTGGATGTAGTTTTTCTGGATTTTAGTAAGGCTTTTGATACTGTCCCTCACAGCATCCCTCTGGACAAGTTGTCCAACTGTGGGATGATCAGTTACACAGTGCGCTGGGTGAAGAACTGGCTGGTTTGTGGGGCTCAAATGGTTGTAGTGACTGGTCACCAACGGTGTTCCTCAGGGCTCAATTCTAGGGCCAGTTCTGTTCAATATATTTATCAATGATCTGGTGGAAGAGCTGGAAGGAATGTCCTATGAGGAGCAGCTAAGGACTTTGGGTTTGTCTAGTTTCAAGAAAAGAAGGCTGAGAGGTGACTGAGAGGCTGAGAGGGAGGTGCTGATATCTTCTCTCTGGTATTCAGTGACAGGTCGCATGGGAACGGCTCAAAGCTGCATCAGGAGAAGTTCAGACTTGACGTTAGCAAATATTTTTTTACTGAGAAGGTGGTCAAACGCTGGAACAGGCTTCCTAGAGAGGTGGTTGATGCCCCAAGCCTGTCTGTGTTTAACAGGCATTTGGACAATGCCTTTAGTAAAATAATTTAACTTTTGGTCAGACCTGAAGTGGTCAGGCAGTTGGACTAGATGATCTTTTAAGTCCTTTCCAACTGAAACAGTCTGGTCTGGTCTGGTCTGTTCTGTTCTGTTCTGTTCTGTTCTATTCTATTCTATTCTATCCTATTCTATTCTGTTCTGTTCTGTTCTATTCTGTTCTATTCTTCTACTCTATTCTGAACTCCTGGGGGTAGATTTTGAAAAATGTGCTTGCAGGAGCTGGACCTACCAGCAGCAACAAGAGTCACAATACTGAAGGAAAGCAAACAAGAGGAAGCCTGACTCTGAAGACTTTCAGTTCTGACAGGGCATTAGGAAAGGGTAAACACAGAAGGCAGCTCCAGCAGATTTACTCCATACCAGCATGGCTAGGATGTCCTTCTGGGAAAAAGACAGTGTGGTTTTCAATCCCCTGGTTTGCCTCTAGAGCAAGTATTCTTGTGCCTAGTATAATGAGGAACAATGTCACTGCTTTCCAAAGAATGAAGGTTGTTCAGCTTGTCATGACCATAGCATGTCTGAGCACCCAGGATAAACACCAAGGTACCCCTCTTTGATGCCTGTATATTATTAATGGGAAAAGGGGACTAAGATCCTAACTCTTCTTGCCTGAGTCATTCTGCTGGGGACAGATATTAACATTTTAAGTATCTAAAAGGGTTATCTGAATATCAAGTCCTGCCAGTATTCAATGGCACTGCACTGCTCACGTGTCAAACTCACATTAAAACCAAGTTTTGATGTTTTCCTTAAGGGTCAAATACCATTTACTTCCTTGAATGTATCAGAGACAGACGAGAGTTCAGCTCTACAAGCTGCTTCTCAAGACTCTTATTTTTAATGATATTTGAATTTAGATGTAGCTTGTAGCTACATGGTTGTAAAATCAGAATAACTTCACTGAAGTGTCTTCCTGAGAAGAAGCTGTAACTCTCAGTTGCTTTGCAGGTAGACTTTTGCTGTTGACTTCAAGAAGAGTTTAGGCTGCAGGGTTTCCACTTGCATGAACTAAATGACAGTATCATCAATCACTTGATATCTCATTTTACCTCATTACTGTTCAAACAGTTTTATTTATCTGTTTCCTGCCTCCACTTAATAATATTTGTAATGTCTTCTGAAAATTAATTTTTGACAAACACAAAACATGGAATGAAAACAGGACCTCCTATTGCCTCTCCAAGTAATCAAAATCTGAATCTAAATAGTTCTATGGCAACAGGCTGAGAAAAGTATGTTTTCAATTACTTTATTTCCATGTATAAACTGCACATCCAAATCATGCTTTGTGAATAAATATACAATTTAATTTTGTTGGTGTTTGGTTGTTTGTGTTTGTTTTTTGTAGGGGGCTGGTTTTCTATTTTCTTTTTTGGTAGGAAATAAACAAGAAACAGGGAATAATCAAACCCACCCAGCATCAGGAAACTTTTCTCATTACACTCCGAGCAATAGCAAGATGGGGAAAATAGCAGATCATTATGTCTGATGAGTATAATTACACTTTTTCAAAAAGGGGGCAAATCTAGGTTTATAACTACACCTGTTTTTTTTTTTTAATAGATACCTTTAAATTCCACTGAACATGCAGCAGCAGAAAAATTATTCCTTCTCGCTGTTTGATGGCCTCCAGTAATGCTTAAGAAAAATTGTTTTCCATTCCACTGAACTGTAAAATAAACAAAACAAACCCTTCACTAAATGCTCTAAAGGCCAAAGGGTCTCAATGAATGAACTTCAAATGGCTGCTTTGCTCATCATAGAAAAAATCCATTATGTGATTGTGTTTAGACATAGTCTAGCATATTTTGGGTGCTATAGCATTTTAAAATAATAAGGTTTGGAAATAAATAATAAACCGGTGAAGAGGCAGAAAGTAAGTTGCTCCCTAAATCTAAATACAAATGTATTTCAATGTCATTTTCTATACACAGGGCAATGCACAGAACTAAATCAGTTCTATCATTCTAAGTGAACGTTATGTTTTCCTTTGCTTTTCAGCTTACTTTCATTCCTTTCTTGAAAGAGAATCTCATGACCTTTTCAGTATTAGCCTCAAGACATAGCTGAGCTATTCTTTTCATATAGAAACCCAAGACCCCAGCTGGCTAGCATGAAAGCTAACTTTGCCGACAAATCTCTCAGAAAACATGTGATAATGTTCATCTGTATTTTGGGGATTTTTTTCTTTTTACAGAAGCTATCAATGCATCTAAATATAACAGCTTTCTGTAGGTTTTTAGGCTTGATCAGGACCCTCTAGGACCAAGCATTAATTAACACGCTGTCATGAGTGTTATAGGCTAATAAAAGATCGAATATACAGCAGAATCATAAGACTTTCTGGTAACTGCCTCTCTTTTACTACATCTGTTAGAAAATGTACTACTGGTGTTTTTAGGATTTCTAACCTCTCATTCATCACCAGAAAATAAAATCCCTGTAGTATCTGTTCTGTGGTAAGCTCCATTAGGAGATGATTTCCAGACTCTCAGTAGGATTTCCAAGAGCTTCATTGTGAAGTTTACTTTTTATAAGGCATTTCTTTATAGCAGACAAACAATCAAGACAGAGCTTTTCCTTAGAAGATTTCTCCGGTTTTGTCAAGTAGGTTTCTTCTACTGGTATATTCAAAGCCGACAAGTTTATCTATTAACAATATTAGTAGGTAACGAAATACAGAAGACATGCTTGAAAATCCAGGGATGAACTTCACATAATACTGCTCAAAAAGGGCTTTGGAACACTATCTAATACATCTGCAGGGGCACTTTAAAAATCTACCCTTGCACCCATCTTCATTCATAGACATTCAAATCCAGTATCCCTTTGATTCTCATCAGAGCTCCTGTGTGACCAAGACAGCCACGTTGCTAAAACAGATATAGCTACTGCGAAAGCCTGGCTTCAGGCCTCCAGATGTAACTGTCTCAGAAAGTACTAGACAAGCAGTTGGGGAGCAGGCAGTGCTCTGCTAGATAAAAGATGACACATCATCACTGCTAAGGCCAATAGTAAATAATTTCATCTAGTGTAAGACTCAGAACTATGTGACACAGCAGTGATCAGATGTGGAGGACAACTCAAAACAAAGGGGAAGAAATGCTGAACAGTATCCAAGTATGACTTGGTCATAGAAGCAAACCTCACACAGACTGGTATTACTGGTGAAGTGAATCATAGAATTATAGAACAGTTTGAGTTGGAAGGGACCTTCAAATGTCATCTAATCCATCTCCCTTCCCCCTCGCAATGAGCAGGGCCATCTCCAACTAGATCAGGTTGCTCAGAGCCCCGTCCAACCTGACCTTGAATGTTGCCAGAGATGGAACAGAATTTCTTTAGTGTCTATCCCTATCTAATTTGTACTTGGCAACCACTGAGCTGCTATTATCAGGATAAGACTATGACTGCTTCCAGCCCTACGCTGTGTGATTGTGTTTGGAAATGGAGGTGTAGGGAAATGAGAAGAAGACCTTTTAAACCACTACAAAGCAGTTATATGAAAAATTCAGTACATATTGATGCCTTGTGTGTTTTTCTAAAGTATTTTAACTGTATTGCTTGGGTTGGCTCCCAGCATGAACTGGCCATTAGCAGGAACAGCTGAAGCAACTGTCATCAAAAGAAACATCAATGGTATCAAAACTATGCACACACTTCTCTTCCAGCTTTGCCTCTAGCAGTAACAAATAGCTATTGAACCTGCAATACAATCTTCCCAACAAGCATGTAAATAAAACAACACCTAATAACTCTGTTCTTTCTTGACTTACCAGATCAAATTCTGTTCTGTACAAGTAGATACAAAACTTTTCTATCATTCAAAGTAAACATATGCTAATTCCAGAAAGCTCTGTTTCTGAAGGAAAAAAAGAAAAAATTGCCTTGCTTCTCTGGCATGGAAGTAGTTCTAGTAATAAATTAAACTGCTATATACAATATTTAGAATTGCTACCGACTCTGAAAACTCAGATAATTCCCACAGAAATAACATGTCTGTCATACATTTCTCTTGGGTTATGGTGCCATTTGCCAACCAGGGGAGACCTTTAAAAAGAGAAGAGCTGTTCAAGATTATTCTTTCAGTACTCCCACAAAAGTCAAGACCCGAGCAGCTTCTTAAGTGTTGACAGAAGGCAGTATAGGGCCAGTTAACACTTCAGCACATTTTTAATACACTTCTGACCCACAAGCTTGCTGTGGAACCGAGAATAGGATTTATACCCACTCAGCACAAAATAAGTGATAGGTATACTAGAAGGAAGACCTTGCCAACATGTGCAGAAGAGACTTCACATCTAAACTAAGCACATTCCAACAATGTTAAAAGTCCTGACGGACCATGGATTTTTGATGAAAACTAAAGATACAAGTTTTCTATGGTCTACAGATATATTAGTGTATTAACTTGCAGCTGGGCATCGGCACTGGATTTCAACCATCCACACTCTTCAGGCTTTGGAAATAGAGGCACATTTGACTTTGGCCAAGGTAATTTTCATGTGTCTGCACAATTTCAGATTGTGACAGAATCTGTCAGTGTAGACAGTACCCAGCTTTGAGACTTGAGTACTATGTATTTTACAAGTATAGAGGATGCCTTAACAGCCTAAATGATGGTACCTGCCCATCTATAAAGCCTATGTTGTTATCCATACTGTTCCATTGGAGGGGTAAACAGAACAGGTACTTGAGCATAGTTGTGTGAGGTGACAAGAGGTGACTATTCACTAGATATTTAGGGCTGTTTGTTACACCATCCTCCTTTTTGTTGACTGAAGTGCACCACTAACTTTCTTATACATAGCTGTTCTGCAACCAGTTTAGGATTACTATTCTCTCAAACCTTTCAATCCCAAAGCCTTTAGGATCCTGGAGATCCATAATCTTCCCAGCCTAAACATCCCTGTCTTCACTGACACACCTAGACATTTTTCTTTCAACTCTTCTCCTTCACCTTGTCTCTATTTTCCTCTCTCATGGATGCCAAACGCCCTCATTCCTCTCAATCCAGCACCACAATCTCTGCCCTAGTCCCAGCTCAGTTTTCAGTTGTTTGATCCATTCCATCTTCTACATTTTGCTCCACGATGTTCACTTTGACAACCACCTCTCACCGATGCCAAGTACAGGTGAATCTATACAGATAAGCCTGCCCTCTTTCCTTGTTCTAGGGCATCTGTAGCCCAACTTCGACTTCTGATGTAGAATTGTAAAATTCAGACTTTTAAGTCCCACCTAGACAGAAACCTAAAGGGCAAGGAAAAGATGACACTGCCAAGAAAGATAATCTTCGTGCTATTTGAAAATCTCTGTGGAAACCTGATCTTTGGTCTATGATTGCCTGAACTGGGCTCTTGGTTTACAGAATGAAGTTTTGTTTTGTTGTGGGTTTTTTCCTACTAATTGCTTGGTAAAGGGAAAGAGAGTGAGAAAAATATTTTGAGTTGTGTGATTTCTGCTGAGAATTCATACTGCAGTTTGTGAGTTCTATTAGCATTAAACATTAAGGGCTTGAATTTTAGAGCTCCCTGTACTGGCACCTCATTTGCTTGCATTATTAAGAAAATCTGAAAGTATCTACAGCATACATACAAGCATATGATTTTCACACATTCAAATAAATAATGTAAAATGAGGAAATATCTACAAAAGTAATCAGAAGATCAGCTTGCAATCTTATACTTAAGCAGCTTTGTGACTTGAGTCAAAATACTTAGATCATTCAGAGGAATATTTCTGTAATAAGTAAAAAATGCTTGCTTGCTTTCTAAGAGAAAAAAAAAAGTCTTTGTTTCCTTTAAGCCTTTGCAATGAGTCTTATAGTGTGGTTAAGGACAAAGTTACAACCATTATAATCCCAAAACTTCTAAAAAATATTATTTTGAATATTATTTTAGCTGCTCTGCTGAAAAGAAAAATCAGATTAAATCAGAATCCGGTCTCTGTGCAGAAAGCCAGAAAAAAAAAATGGTTCTACTACATAATAGGTAGTTTTTCTTGGGCGGATAGCATCCCTGGTCAGTTTTGTGTTTATGGCTCAGTACTAGTGAAACATTTTATTTTCACATCTTAAAAGATCATTTCAGGGCTGAACAAACACAGGAGATTCAGCAGCAGCTGGAATACAACTACTACTGTTCACCCTTTGGAAAGTTTATGAAAGTGCTGGCATGGTTCTGAAATATTAAAAGGTCTTCTGAAACTGAGGGAGAAAACAGCAATGTAAAATCAAGGGTCTGGTCTGGCTGAGTGGATAAAGTGCCATCCTTTTATACTGGGGACCTAAATCTTTCAAGTCAATATGTGGTATAGAATGGATTTTATGGTCATTGGCTAGTGGCTGTGAATTCATATCAACAAAAGTAACATAATTCAGACCAGGACAGAGGAAGAAATCAAAGTGTAACAAGGCTTGTGTTATAAAAAGGCACAGTCACTCGCTTGGAAATAGTTTTGAACAGTAACACCTGACCCAAAGCTCTTGCTCCTGGGAGAGAGTTCAGATCACAATCTGCATTCAGATGTTTCAGCTTGACTTAGCTTTATACATCTAACAAATTTTAGACTTTACATGGTTCCATATTTGATATGACTTCACTACCACGGCACCAGAACACCTCAAAATACGATGCACATATTCTTTTAACGTGTGAGGTAAGGAATACTTGGAGAGAGACATTACTTACATTTACACAGACATCTTAACTCACAGAGAGAGTATCCAGAATGCTTAAAACATGCTGGCACTAAAGCAGGAAAATCATTAGTCCATAAAACATTTGAATTTCAGCAGAGCAGCTCTGGCAGTCCTTGGGAAGCAGGCCAGCACTCCAGATCCACCTCGGGGCGTGCCAGCTCATCTCATGCATGTGTTCCAGGCTCAGTCCTAAGAGAAGGCAATTTGATGCTGCACGCAAGATTAAGGCTGAGGTCAAAATGACAAAACAAAACCACTCTTCCTCCCTCAAGCTCCGATCTCCCTCAGCCACATCTTGAAACTTCTCTCCAACTTTTCAGTTCAAGAACTCCTTTAGCACTCGGGCAACACTCCTGTATTTCATCCCTGATACGTCTGGGTACCTTTACAGCTTCCAAGAGAAGAAAAAAACCTTTCTTGTTGCTCCAGTGGTTCTACAGTTATCCCCATGTGAAGCAGGAGAAGAGAAGTGATCTTCAAAATTATTTTCAGTCTTCCCACCTGCTACAACCTAACAAGCAGGTGTCAGCCTCACTGCTCTGTTTCTCACTGGTGGGTGGAGTGAAAGCTTTTTTAAGCAACTTATCGCTCCATCCACTTGACCAGATAAGGGACTGCACTGATCTGTTCCTAACTGGTATCATTGATCTCATCTACTTCTAACATATCTTCATAAATATTTTAATTGTCAGCAATTAACTGCAGATATAGATGCAGAAAGGCAAAAAGATTGTCAGGACTGGATTCTTATACATTTCTAAATTGATGTAGTGTTAGATAAGATGCACGACTTCAATGCAAATCTGGCATGACTGATCCCACACTCAAGTTTACGTCTTAAAGACATGTCCCAGAACATACCTCCATTGTCCTATACTCTAAGGACTTTTTCCTTCCCAAGTGCTTATCCTTTGATCGACTCACCAATACTAAAGCCACTTTCATTCTTATTTTAAATGGGATAGATTAAATGAGTAATTTTTAAAATTTATTTTTCTTTCATGAAAATTCCCTTTGAATGTCACAGTAAACCTTCTGTGGACTGGGTTCAGTTCTGCGATATAGGAAAAGCCATAGTGGGTAAAACTCAGTTTCATCAGACCCAGCAAACCATCTCCTGTAGTGTAGAAGTCACTGTTTGTGGTTGTTTAAAGAAGCAGCATAAGAAATATTCCTCCTTTATATCAATCAAAAAAATATTAATATTGTACAGGATAATCATTTATGGTCTTCTAGCTAATTTTCAAAATCCTTTTTAACACCACTTTATTCTGTGGGCACTACAAAAATTTCTGACAATGAGTTCCAGAGTTGAAATGTGCTGTGTGAGAAAAGCGTTTCCTTACATTTACCTTAAATTAGCAGCACAGTAATTTCATCAGTTGGCCCTTAGTTCTTCAAACATTGTCAATAGCAAACATGGCAGTTCATCTGCTCTGCGCTATTTATTATTTTATATACTCTATAATAATTTTGTCCCTCAGTCATTTTTTTTCTCACCAGAGACCCATAATCCTAGGCTAATTGCTCTTCACACAAAAAACTCTCCGTATCTAATCATTGCTGCCTTTGTCTGTTTCAACAATTTTTTTCTGTTGGAAAAATGGGGGGCCAGAACTTCATACAGCATTCAGGACACAAGGTGATCCTGGCTTTATACAGAGGAAAAGCAATGCGTACTATTCTGTTCTTGATGCTTTTTTTGTTGTTGCTACGATCTTCAGCTTTCACTGAGCACCATTCAAAGAGCTAACCCCAATAACTCTAAATGTCTTTCTAAAATACCTATACCTCATTTATCAACCCATGGCAGTGTAAAAATTGTTAGGGTTATGCTTTCTCTCATCTATTACTTTCCATTTATCAGCACAGAATTTTGTCTCCCACTTTACCTCCAGCCACTCAAGATAACAAGATCTGTTTACCTTTTCTTGTCAGTGTTAGTTTCTGTCAGCTTGAAGAATTCGGTAGTATCAGCAAACTTGGTCACCTCATTAACCACCTGCTTGTCCAAATAATTTGTGACTGTGATGAACAGTCCAAATTCTACCAAGATTCCCCCTTTGTCTGCACTGACAACCTCTTTGCATTGTGAAAACAGTAAATCTATCCGTACACTTTACTCCACTTCTTTTCACCTACCATTCTGCTTTTGTCCATAACGTTAGTTAATCTTGGATGCAGTTGACAAGAATTTCATAGAAGATTCCAGGTCCCAATTTTTCCCAATTACAAAGGATCTGAGTGTAGTTGTTTTTATTTCATAAAACAGGAGATAAAGCCACTCCTCTGACCTTTCAGAGCCCAGCTGCAGAGCAGAAAAGTGAACCCATAACTTCTGTCTAGTCCTGACCATTAAGCTGCCTCTTTCTTTGTACCACTGCTGTTGAACATAGTCAGGACACACTTATACTGAATTTAAACACGTGTCACGAACATCTTTTCCCAGAAAATGGGAGGAGGGACGCAGACTTCAAAATGGACACCAGTCAGTATCAGCAGTCAGCAGTTATCTTCTTGACTGACCATTCCCATGTTTCCCCATAGCCTTCTGGTATAGCAGAAAAACCTTGATTATCTGCATTGCATATCTTAATTTTCTGTCTGATTTCTATTAAAACTAATTTTATTTTTCTAGTCTGAGTTACAGACACAGCATAGAGATACAGCAGTTGAATTAATATTTTTTAGCTTCACGGGACAGTTATTTTCCCTTTACTTGGTCTAAACTTCCTCCTTCATTACTGCCTCTCCTTGTATTTTCTACAAGGAAATACTTAGCTTAATATGCCAAGTAAAATGTCTTGCAAATTTGGATAAGCCCATCCAAAATCAGAAAAAAAGAATTGTACGTAACAAAACCCTGATGTATAGAAAATCAGCACTTTCCTTCATCATATAGTATCCATTCCTAATCAAAAGGAGTATTTTAACTAGCTGAATCAAAGCATATCTTTGCCTACTCCTGCTCTTCTTTACGGCTACCCCATTTCAGCAATTCACATTTTCACTAAGCATGTGGAGGATATGAAGAGACATTAAAACTTAGTGGTGTGACAACATTGTGGAGGTGTATTAACTTAGTCGGCTTTCATGCTGACTTTGCAGTGATAAAAATGAGATGAACCAGTGGGTAAAAAATACATAGAGATATAATAACCAATCTGCTTCTTTCCTACTCATCTCTGGCTTCATGATGCTGAAAATCTCACTGGTTCAGCCTGGGGAAAGGAATCTTTCCGTAATCCTACAAGAGTTTACAATCTACCACACAAATCAAAGCAATATGGAAATCAGCAGATAAGCATAATAACACATGTGGCGTTAAATGAAGTCTCTTGTTCTCTCATGGGGAGGAAGAGAGAGACTTATTTGTTCAATATACCATTATAAAATTATCTAGTTTTAGGAAGAAAAAAACAACAGAGAATACGTTTTAAATCCTTATCTTTTGCTTTTCTTTGCAAAACTTATTGATGAATAATTTAGAAGTGTGTCTTAGCTATTCTCCTCTCTCTATAAAAATGTAATCTGACTTAATTATGTGTCATCACAGTAATAATAGTAAAAGAAATCGACTCCGGGGATGAGTAGAGCATATAGCGTTTTATGAAAAGTCCAAAAGACATTATTTTAATTTATACAAAGTGGATTTTAGCACTTGAAATGCTTTTATTCATAAAATTGTTTCCAAGCATTTCACAGGCCTCCTACCAGTAAGCGGAGCTGCACAGCAGATGAATAGTAAGGGTGGTGGCAGCCTTGGTTAAAGGCTGACAGGCTGATCATGAAGATTTTATGCACTCATCCGTGAACTTATGGTTGTTAAGGAATATTTTAAGCATCAGAAACAGAGGAGATGGAAAACTTCTATTAACCCAAGGCAAATCTATTTAGTTGACCCCTATCCATGCCACGTCAACAAATCCATGCTGCACAATTAATTAAAAACAAAATTAGCAACAGCTTTTGCTGTTGTTTATTCAGTCAAATGGAGAAATGTGTAAGGACCATTTCACATGAGAACACACCAAGCAAGTGTCTAAAGCTGTCTCCTAAATCCAAATTTATGTACACCTTTTCATCACAAGGAAAGTAGATTGGATACGTACACAGTGACTCAGAGGTGTAAAGTCATAAACAGCATAGCCAAGAGCAATAAAGACTGCGTCATCTAGGACAGAGGATAACATTTTTATTTCATTAATGTACAGTAGCACGTATCACCAAACAGACATTCTGTTGCTAAATGATAATAGCCACACTGGCTAGAACTACATACTGCGTTACTGAGAGAGATGAGCAACTACAGAAAATCATGCCAGCAGCTTTCCTGCTCTACATGCACATCCCTTCTTATGTGAAAACTGAAGAGCTCCTCTGTAAAAAGGCACATTCAGAACAATTTGCATTATAGTTTTACTATCTTTATGTCCAGGCCACACATGCCTAGGGAGATTACTGTATTTCCTGATGGAGAAGGGGCTCACAACCAGCTAACCAATATGGTCATACTGTGGAAAAACAGGAGTTTAATAATCAAACAGTAACCCAGCTCATTCACTGTAATTGCTTCTGTACTCAGAGAGCTGACACAAACCAGCCTTGTGTCCTAGAATGGAACATCCACCTATTCTGAGATGCAATCTCTAAAATGCAGAAGGTTAAAATTTCAAATATAAGTGCAGAAAAACCTAATATATATGGAACATGTATTCATTGTTGCTTAGAATTCCCTAGAACTACCACGATTTGTTTCTAAGAGAATCCACACAGGGGTAGTTTAAAAAGAGAAGTTGCTGGAAAACAGTATTCTAAGTCAATTTTCCCTTGTTAGCTGTTTATCCTGTATGTTTAATACAAGAGATCAGTTGCTCAATGGACTGCAGTTATTGCAAAAGGGCCTGAATTTTGTTCAGCAATTTAAGTTACTTTAAGAAAGTTCAAATGGACCAAGCTAAAAAGTGAAGCTCAGCTTTCAAAAATTAACAATAATTTGGGGCAATTCCTTGTGTTTAAATTGGAAAAATGATCAGAACCTTCCAAAGGCCAAACCAGCAAGCCAGTGCAATGAGCACTCAGCTGTGCACCCAACCTCTCTAATCACCCTGGGGCAGATGTTTAGTGCCAGCCCCCTTCATTAAGAGCCTTTCAAACACCTTTAAGTTTTGTCACTCACACATGCCAGTCATAGTTTGTTCTCTTTCTTCTCTTTTCAGAGAAAGGATAGATTATTGCCACTCTTTTGTCATGGTTAAATAATTAATGTACTGTTCATGTCACAGTCTCACTAACGACCTTTGTATCAGTTCTTCTTCTAGCAATAAATTTAACTTGGAAGTATTATTGTAATATAGATTAAAAACTGGTTTCATCCAAACTGAAATTCCTTTGCATACAGTCTCTTCCAATCAATAATCCTTTTGGAGCTTTACAAGCAGATTTCAATTCAGATTACGGTTTTAGAGAAAAACTCATGGAGTTTTTCATGATATTGAAGCTAGTTCAGGCTACAATGAAAACTTGCTTTCTTTCATGACAAAATTGATTCACCACAAACAATGCATAATGCGTATGTGAAGTCTGTTTATATACTATTTCCTTAGTGCTATCAGGCTTCCACACATTCACAGAGAACAGAGGAAATTGCAAAGTATAAGACACTTCAAGTTTGGGGTTGTTGATTTGCTTTCTTCGTGGGTTTTTTTTAGGTTCATAAAAAGTGGCTTTATAAAAAGTCAAAGGACAGAATGAGTGTAACTACGCTAATTGCATTGCAGGTTTCACTGCATATCACAAGAAAGAAAGCAAAGATAAAAATGGACCAAAAAGCCAGCATGACAGTCTGCAAGAGCTGCTGTAGCAGAAGGAAATAATTCACTGACAAGCTGATTTTGAAAAGAAACAGAAATGAGTGGGTTGAATTGATGGGTGTCTTTTCTCCCTTTAGCAATGCAGAGTTCAGCTGAAGTAAATTGAGTGCAGAGTGTAATGTCAGAGACATGCGTAGAAAAATGTCTAGAATGCACAGTTGTCTTCCGTGGGTCCATGATACTCTTTCTTTCTCCACTTTCAGGTTTCATCCCCCATTCATTATTTGATTGGTTTGGTGTTTTAATTGACATGAATGTGGAAGTGAGGCTAACAGGAAGCCAAACTTTGTCTGAAGTGTTTATAAAATACAAGATTTCTGGAAAGAATTAGTACTTTCTGGTAGGATTTGGTCCTCTCTCTTTAACCCCATCCTACTGCTGTAAGTTGGCTGTCAGTAAACTGATAGATAAGTAGGATATTTGCATCTAATTTAGATACCTATTCTTAAGCAACAAGAGTTTCCTTTGTAAACCTCCAAAGGCACCTATTTTTCTCCAGACTGCTAAATGACCCAATGGAATGCACCCACGAGTGCTGAGGGAGATGGCGGATGTCATTGCTGAGCCACTCTCCATCATCTTTGAAAGGTCATGGAGAACGGGAAAAGTGCCCGAGGACTGGAGAAAGGCCAAAGTCACTCCAATCTTCAAAAAGTGCAAGAAGAAGGACCCAGGGAACTACA
>Ga0065711_1040971_pt1 | contig 16512 bp, 15 predicted proteins | sample Hoacrofraction12_FD_59098 | JGI IMG/M metagenome (GOLD analysis project Ga0065711, IMG submission 59098) | Hoatzin crop microbial communities from Cojedes, Venezuela - Epithelial fraction 12 v2 (version 2) | ecosystem: Host-associated > Birds > Digestive system > Esophagus > Crop | place... | reverse complement strand
TGAGGGTGGTGAAACACTGGAACGGGTTGCCCAGAGAGGTAGTGGAGGCCCCATCCCTGGAAACATTCAAGACCAGGTTGGACAGGGCTCTGAGCAACCTGATCTAGTTAGTGGAGTCCCTGCTCGCTGCGGGGGGGGTTGGACTAGATGACCTCTAGGGGTCCCTTCCGACCCAAAACTTTCTATGATTCTATATGAATAAAGCATCAAACATCTGTTACCATGCAGACACGCTGCCATGTTATATTTATCAATTCTCCTTCAAGAGTTGTGAGACTTTTTTTAAGATACAATTTGTAATCAGCCTTTACTTGAAGGTTTAAGGTTTAATTCAGACTTTTGTCTTGCTTTTAGGTTTCACTACTATGGTGTACTTATCTGATGAAAGCTGTAACTTGGTGGCGGTAAAGATCTGGACTGATCTTAGACACTTTGCTGTAGAAGATATAGTTGTCCGCTGCTCGTTCATTTCTGCAAGCAATCTTCAGTGGCAGTCTGAATTCAGATCAGAAATTCCTATGCTGTTGGCTGGAGATCTTTCTGTGTTCTCAGCCAGTCCAAAGGAAAGCTATCTTCAAGAGAAGGTTAATGAACTGAGAAGTATGATAGAGGTAAATCTGTAAATTTTTAGTTTAACGATTAATTTTAGTTCCTGCTTTGTTACAGTCTTCACCAAAAAGTCCGTTAGTACTAACAAATCTTTAAAACAAGTAATGTACATAATGTTGAATTCGAGGGGATTTTCTGGGAGACAGAGTAAGGCGTTAATGCACTTTTGTGGAGGACTCACCATATCACCTATTGAATGTCTTTTGGGTTTTTGTTTGTTTCTTGTTTTTAGTTTTGTTTTTTTTTTAAATTCCATGGCACATACTAAAGACAGTGTTGGTTGAGCTGAATCTTCTCTGGCTAGAAAAAAGTATTGTACCTGTCAACAGGGAATCGGTCATGGACAGTTTGGGTCTAGCCTTTTACAAGTTGAAATTCACTGTCTTGCTCAGTTGATTTTCATTTATTTATTATTTCAATTTTCTAGCTGTGCTAAATAGCATGTCTTGGTCATGCATTCTCACTTCTTACTGAAAAATAGGTTTAAATACAAAAGGATTTTTTTCTTCTTAACAATAAAAGGAAGGTATGATATTTCCCTCCCCAGAAAGTAGAGCAGTATTCTAAGTTGTTGGTTTGATAGAAAATAAACTTCTGGTGGGATTACGATGAGAAAACAAAGTCCTAAATACTTTTCAAGCATATGGTACTTAATTTGGAAAACAACTGTTCTGCATTGTAATCTGTTCTCCTTTATAGAATGTGACCTCCTTTTGCTCTGATGCAGAAAGTAAATTGACGAATTTGCTACAAAGAAATCTCGTGCTTCCACCCAGTTTAACTAAAAGATGTGGCTTGGAATGCCCCTCTCCTTCTGGCTACTCAGGCCTTTATGCAGACGATAGAAGTTTGGTAAGCTTCTGGTAGTGAATATTGTGTTTACACTTGACAGTACATACAGTAAGTATATAAGCATGTTTGACACTGGTGGCTGTGGTGAATGGTCTCGCTTCTGGGTCCACTCCATATGTTCTCTTCAGGGCAGTGCAAGCTGATTAGAAGCTTTCTTTGTGTCTGGGTTTAGGGTTATTCCCCAGGAGGAACTGTGAGACTATTCTTTCTCCAAGCAGTACATGAAAACCTCCCCTTGTGGCCTGTGTTTTCACAGCATACTTTAAATATTCCAAGTTTTAAGAGTAAAATGAATCATCCTTTTCCTATGGATGATTTATTGCTTCCTTGGTCCCTCTGTGAAGATTATCTGACATGGATGTCACTGGAAGGAAAAATCTTGATCGGTAAATTTTTCTTTCAGGGCATTCTACAGCTCCTGCCTTTGCTTGCAGAATTTACCTCCTGGTCTTTTTTTCTGAGATATTGTTCACTGTTTCCAGGATTTAGAAGGGAGGAGGTGTCACCCAGTAAATGCTTACATTTTATAGCAGTCTTGACAAAAATTGAGTTAACTTGTACTGAAGGTTCCAAGAAGGCTGCTGCTGCTAAGTCGTTCCTGATGTGGAGAACTGAGCGGAGTCAGAACAAATATTTTTTCCTGCCACTAGTTGCAAGGGACATGGAAACACCCTGGTGTGAGACCAATTCCTGGGGACTAAATTTAAGCTTATAAGGCATCCTTTTCCATTTCAGATAGTGCTAATATTTAATTCTGAAGGTTTAGTTTATACCCATTTATTAACTGTATTAACCAAGTTAAAACAGATCAGACACTAAAGGTATTCTCAAATAAAGCATGCGTTTGAATTATTTGCTGTGTAACTTCTATCCTGTGTGTATTGTTATCTTCAAGTTTTTTGGTCTATATTCTGCCCTTTTTTCTTCAACATCTTTTCCTCGTTTTTCCCTGTTTAACAATCTATTGAGGACCTATCCAATGTAGTAGAAGACTTGACTCCTTTCTATGAGTGCTCTGATTTCTTCTTTGATTTCTTTCTTGTCTGGCACAGAAAAGTTCCCATACAGTTAGCTCAGATCTCAGCAACAGAGTGTAAATGTGCTGTCTTAATGTGTATGTAAACAATGATTTATCAGGCATTAATACTTGAAAGAATAATATTAGTCACCGTCAGAAGATATCAAACTGAAGTTAAATTGGACATGAATGATGACACAGCATTTTTGTATCACTTTTTTTCCCGTTTTGTGGAAGCAGTTGAGGAAGCTAATGAAACAGGATATTCTATTCTACCTCTTTTTAACTAGATCTCTTCTAAAATTGAAATCAAGCATCCAAGCCCTTTGTCAACTAGCACGCCGAATATGAAACTTGTCACACAAGGGTCAGCAAAAACGCCTTCATCTGCTACAGTTAATGAAGACCACCCCAAAAACAGCAAAAAGAGAAGAGCGATGGACTTCCTCAGTTGCATACCTGCCCCTCCACCACTGACACCGATCTGTTCGGTTATTTCCCCATCGTTAAAAAAGGCATTTCAGCCGCCACGACGTTTGGGTTTAGAGCGTAGCAAGTCATCAAAAGAAGCAAATGGCAATTTTGGTCGTGTCACCCCCTGTAGAAAATTGAGAGAAACTGTCCACCTTCCTGAGAATGACCTGGTTGCTGATGAGGAACTTGCAATGATTAATACACAAGCACTCATGAATAATTTATCAGAAGAAAAGAAGATGCATTATGTAAATCAAAACAGCGGTACAACAGCTACTGATTTATCTGATAATCTTTCACCCAAAAATAGTTCCAGGTCTACCAGGGAACCAAATAACTCATTAAAAAGCAGTTCTGAAGTAGCTGAGGCTCTTCAGAAAGACGCAAAGGAGCCTGAGGACTCGTTACCAGCCCCCAGAAAGCTACAAAGACAAAAACCCTGAAAATGCTGCTAAATGCACATGTACACTATTGTATATATTTCAAATTCAAATTATTTTTACCCTTTGTACATTAAATCCTGATTGTATTTAATAAAGCTATATTACAGAAACAAAGCCTCATTCAATGACGTTTCATCTGCAAAATAATTTGCAGCTGAGTAATTATACATTTCTCACACAAACGTGTGGTACAATAGCATCAGTGTGGCTGAAGGCTTGATGACATTTTATTAGCCTTTTCTGCTTCGACTCTGATGTGTTCCTAAATTACAGTGCAATCTTTGTTCAGTTTTGCTACCCTCTGTAGTATTAGAATAGGTGTCTGGCTGTCAGAAGTAGCACAGGGCAAAATAAATAATTCTTGGTAAGTTTATTGTTACCAAATGTAAAACTTCTGAAATATTGCACTTTAATTCTGCCACAGCACTTTTCCCCTCAAACTTTCCATATAGTGCTAGAAGAGTTTTAGAGAACAGCTATGATTATTAAAGTATTAATGAGAGATCCTCCTTGGTCAGTGTTTCTGAGCTGCTCCTCCTTAAAGAAGCACCTGAGGCCATGGCATCATGAAAGATAATCAGATCTTTCTTTGATTTCATCTCCCTTTCTGCGGGCAGTGAGTTAGTATTTGAATTCATTACGTTGTTCTCGTTAATTGCTGCCACCTCCATTTTTTAGTTTGTTTGTTGTGGGGCTGTCCCCTGCTGCTTCCCACGGGGCATGGGTCAAAGGAGGGAGGATGTTTCAGAACTGAGACCACCAGCTCCCACTCAGCAACCTTTTGAGGGTGCTGTGCCATTCACTTGGCTCAAGTGCTGAGCTGGGGGTGGCTCCTGTGACCAAGCTGGACTTTGTAGCAGGACAGGAGACATGTAATGGGCTGACAGCAGCTTGCTGATGGGTCTGTAAACTTTTACAATACTGCAGAGCCAGGTTCCTTAGGCCCATAGTTCACAGTTATTTACAATGGTGATACTACTTCTTTAAATGCAGCTTGAGCAGAAAATGCAATTCATCTCGTACATCTACTGTGGCCTGAAGAGTTTGGCTTTTGCTCAGAAACAGCATATTTCTTTATACTATTTCTGCCATGTTGCTAGATGAAGAGCAGCATTACCCATCTCTCTTAATGTCCAGTGTGAGCTGCCTTCATGTCCTGCTGCTAACTCGCTACTGTCCTGTTCTGTAAGTACTGCCTCATAATCCACACCTACTTACAAAAAAGTTGCCATCACCAAATGCCAACTTTTAAAAATGTTTAATGAGGCTTCTTGATGAGGACATAATCAGCAGAATTTAACAATATGGATAAAACTACTGCAGGACAGCTGCTTTTCTCACTCATCCATCAGTCGGTGGCTTGTAGGCGCTTAGTGGTGGAAGGAGCTGATTTCTCCCCTTACGAGAACACTTTTTTTTCTCCTTTCTTAAGTCATTATTTTGTACTTCTGAGTTAGTTCAGGTGTTTGGTAGCTTTGGGCTTCAGCTGTTCAGAGCTCCTCCTGTAGCCCTGTTCCTTCTCAGAAGTTACCAAGCACTAGCTTAACACTGATGTTTCCTTGTAGGAGCCTCCATTTGTGGACTCGTCTCCAGATCAGTTGATCTCCTATGTCTTGGCAAGATAAAGGGCTCAGCTTGGTGTGCGAAAGTGTTTTGCCTCCAGGCTGGAGAAGCATGTTGGCTGTGACAAAGCCGAGGGAAGACCAGCACGAATCCAGACAGCAGAGGTGTAGGTAGGGAACGGCATCAAATCTCGACACCTTTTCCACAACTTGCTTTGCCTCTCTTACAGCTAGCAGTAACGCTCTACAAAAGGTTGTACAGCCAGCTAGAAAGTATTACAATGGGAAGAAATGACAACTGCATGGAGAAGGAATTGGCCACATGGCCTGTAAGAAAGGAAGAATTTAGGAATATTTATTGTGCTCTATTAGTGACAGAGTGCAATGCAGGGAAAAAAGCCCCTGAAGCAGGTGGCACAGCCAGTAAATGTCACTGTAAGCTTGAATGGATTTTCGTGGAGGAAGAGGGATGAGGAGGGGTACAGTTTGTACTTAGTCATGTAGCACTGTGAGGGCATAATCTAGTGACATTTAAAAATTTGTAAGAAAAGTTATTTAGAAATGTAGTAGAAAAATACAAGACTAAAAGGCAGTTTAGGAAAAAAAGGTGAAACTAGACACTTTGATACCCTGATAATTAAAACACAGTGAGGAATCCACCTCTAGTGAAATGACATGTGGTTTCTATGCGCCACATGAGGTCTCTGGTTTGAGAAGGCTGGAGGGCGGTTGGAGCGGGCACCCATGCCATAAGCTGTGTTTGGTCCGCTGGAGCTTCTCTCATCTCTGCTGGGTTTCTCAGACTGAAGAACGCTGTGGAAGGTAACGTTGTGCTCATATTGATCTTTCATCTGTTGTATCTTTTGTCGAGGGACATGATGAATATTTCTTCTGTAGAGTCAACATTCAGACAATACAAGTATTTAGCTGCCCATGTATTAGAGCTTATCTTAAGCTTGCTAAAGGACCTGCTATGTTCAGGATAAAGGTTCGTGTCCCTGCTGATCTATTTCTAGCCCTTTTCTTGCCAAATTGTTGTTCACTTCTACCTACTTCTTAAAAATATTATTGAGACTGTTGAAAAATGTAACACAAGTCCTTCTGTGGGCAGCCAGGACATAAGCAGTTAGACAAATCCTTTGAAATGAAAGAGCTGTGTAGAAGACCTGGGTATTATTTCATATGAGTATTGCTGGGTTTTAATGCTAATGGGCTGTTAGCCTCAGGGTGAGCTTTTGTGCACCTGGAGAAATGGCAGACAAGGGCTGTAGATAGCCCAGGCACTGACTCATAAACGACAAGTATGGAGGTCAAAAAAATGTCTGGGACCAGCAACCAGAACAAACTGTGTTGCCAGTAAAGACGCGGTGGGGAACCGGACTGGAAGCAACCTTCAGCTGTCCCAGAATCGGTTGCCAAAGAGCTGCTCCAAACTGAGTGTATTTGAATTAGCTTTACAGGGCTGCTGTAAAAAGCTGTCTTGTTTCAAATGATAAATAAAACAAAATACAAGTTACCAAGTAGCTCGGCCTATAATGAATGGTTACCAGTAAGAGCTGCCTCCGCAGTGATGCCCTACCAATGGCTCCCAGCTGGTGCTGGTGAAGCAAGAGCCAAAGCTTCCATGATTCTATGACTATGAAGTTTGCAGTTGCCTGCTACTGCTGTCGATGTCCTCGCCTGCCTCCATCCCCAAGCCACTGGCTGCCATCTGCCATGTCCTGCTGCACCCTGGAGCGCGCACACCCTGGGCCACGGCCTTCTGCCACTTGTCTGTGTCAGGCGCGAAAGGGAGCCGTGCTGAGTTTTGACTAGAGTTCCTAGCTGGTACGACACAAAGAAATCAGTCGGAATGAAGCACCCATGCCCTGCTTCCTTGCAATAACAAGTAAGCTGGCAGACGTTAGCTTCTGGACCTGCACCGGGGAGTGCACTATTCACTGCAACGTGCTTTACATCAGGTTGGTTAAAGGCTAGGAAATTAGCCTGCATTAATTTTTTTTTAGAGATATAACTATTAACCTTGCAGCCACTAGCCAAACTAACGTACTTAAAGCCATATTTGGCTGCCTCTATATCCCACCACATGATGCAGTTGGTAAGCTCATTGTATTCCTTCTCTATGCGTGCATTAAGACCTTCAGAAATATCCTGCAGAACCTCATTTCTTGACCCCGCTTAATGTAGCATCCCACCATTGCAAGACAATATTTGTTACGGTTCGATTTTTTAAGAACAGATGTCTGAATGTTTTCTGTAGTGCTTAGATGTGGTTTATGCCCAAATAGAGAAAGCGCTGCTCAAAATATGGAATGAAAATCAGGGTTCCTGCTACAAGAAGCTTGCAGTATACATACATGCTTTCAGGTGGGGGGTGGGGCTTGCTTTTTCTACTGCCTGACTTGCTTCAGCACGGTCAGGCTCTTTCAGGGCTGAATTCACTGCAGACCAGGTACTGAGTAATAGAAATTTTCTGCAACAATCCTTCTGTTGTCATTTACTAGGTTACTTTTTACAATACATGAAGAGTGCTGACCTTTCTCAGAGCACGTCAATAAAATGAGAAGCTGTCTGCTATACCAAAGAGAAAAAGATGTACCTCGTCAGTTCTGGGACATTGAACTTCCAGGGTGTATCTGGTTCTCGGAATGTAACTTCATATCTATTTTCACGTGCCTGAAGAAGTACACAGAAGTTTTAGACATGTGGCTGCTGAGCTCTGGCATGGCCAAGCTTCCAGACCCCCTGTGATTTTATCTGACCAGGAGATGTATCGCAGGTACCAGGAGCCAGAAACAGGAAGATAACCATGACTGGCTGAGTCCCAGCTGGTTCATTTCCTTCTACACCAAAGAACTTGGGTCTCCCAGCAAAACCTGGCTCAGCAGTGGCCCAGGCCCCATCCCCCACAACAACAGCATCCTGGCGCTTGAACTCTCTGGGAGTCACAGATGGTTCAAGAGCCACAAGTTGGCCATGCCAATCTGGAGCTTCTGGGAGTGTGAGGGCAACATCTATCAGCCATGCTATTTCCAGCCACTGAGTCTACAGGCCTCAGTTTTTTCCAACATAAAGCAACCTATCTGTGTGTATACACAGACACACGTATATACACACATGCACAAATATACATGCATGTGCATATATATATTTAATACAATTATTGATTGCTTTTGGGTTTTGATTGGGGGGAAAGGAGACAGGGAAATCTGTTGATCTTTTTAACTTCTTGCCAACCTCTGGCTGTGCTCGCTCGCGTGCTTCCCAGTCACACACAGGCATTCACAGCTGCTGCTACTGGAGTGGCATGTCCAGGATTCCCAGCATAATTATTAATTATTGCCTCTTTTGTGTTTCCATACCAGCAATATGACCCAAATTTCTTAACTGACGAGCCCATAACCCAAGAAGTTATAGCTGTGCACAAGCATGAATGTCATGTGAGCAGACAGGCCCCATTATGAAACTGTACTAAAAATATTGCCATCTCTGCCAGAACTCCTGCAAGAGATACCAATGTGTCTTCAAAGACTCCTTATGGTTTATTTTTTAAAAGTCATAAACTAAAATTTTAAGTCATATCTCGATGTGTTTGTCGATGAATAGTTTGGGAACTGTTCAATTCACATCACTACTGGGGAAGAGGATGGCATCCTGATCACCAAGAAGTTCCAGGGCAAGTTCAAAGACTGTTAATCCTTTCAAGTAATTTTGCCTTCACTGAGGTATTTCTCTGACTAGATAAAACAACTACACTGGCACCTCTTCCCCTACTTCTCTGCAGTATCAAGCATTAACTGTAATTAGAGGACTAAGGGGACAGTGAAGTAATTCTCATTAGCTATGTGAAGCACTGTTTCAGTCAGATCACCTCTTAAATGTCACAGCTGAGCATAAAAAAGCAGTAAATCAGAGCTTTCCCTACCATGATCACATACGGCTTCATTTCCCAAGCATGGATGTTGGTATTATCAATAATAACCGGGCTTTTCCCATTCTTCATTGCCTTGCGTGCTGTAATGTAACACATTAAATAATGCTAAAATGTATTCAGTAACAGACTGAGCCAGGTCTTACTAGCCCCAAAGCGTCCTCTCTTTGCCCGCTGCTAGCGCGCTTGGTTCCCCACCAGCCTGGGGTTCTCAGCCACGGCCCGAACGCGAGCAGAGGGCAGTGCCCAGCAGATGCTCTCCTGGAGGAGGGCACGCAGCCGGTGCCTGTGCTTAGCGCCAAGAGCTGAAGCTCTCCTAGGACAATACTTAGCGGTGTCACAGCACTAGGTATTTACAACAGCTAAAAATGACTGTTATTTGCAGAGAGATCCCTGTTACATAAGCTCAAGGTGTTTGCCATTGCTAGAAATGAGTTCAGAACACAGCCACAAAAGCATGTTACGTTTTGCTCCCTGAAGTAGAGACCTGGCTTGTTTCATTCCCAAACTTATAATTAGGTTTGCAAGTTTTCCCCCTGGCTATCACTAGCTCGCCCCCATAATGTGCCCTTCGAAGTCCGTCTGGACAGACATCTAAACTGTTGCAGCCTGAAGGCTGCGGTGGACAGAGCTGTGCTGAGCAGCTGCTGGGCTGGTATTTGCATGCCACCTGCCATTACCAAGCTTCAGCAGTGCTACCTAATAGTCACCGGTTTACTTTCTAAAATAACATCTATCCATCACTAACATTTTTTCATTTATAAATTTCTCTCTTGTAAGACAGAAGAAATAAAATCAGAAGTGGTACAGGTATTTTTTTTAACCAGTATGCCATGCACTGCAGTGTATGATAGGGCTTTGAGATATTTTATTTTGGGGGCTAAGTTTAAAGACAGACTGAAAAGTAAAACTATTCTGCAAAACCCCCAGACCAACTCCAGTCACCTCTCTTTTGGTTCCATTTGTGCGCATCCTCTAGGAACTCGGGCTCAAACACGTATACACCATTTTCAATAAAGAAGTCATCGGTACTAAGAATTACAGCAGTGGGATGGTCACGTTTCAGCTGTCTGGAAAAAAAAAGATGAAAGAAGGATTAGTATATGCTAACGCATGCCTTTAACAGAGAACATTAAATCAAGAGCCGTATGAATGCTCTGCAAATATGCACAGCGCTTCATTTGAAAATCCCAGCTTCAAGGAGCTGAAAGTAATGTTATCAGGAGATGGACACATAGGAGGAAAGGAACGGCGCTTAAAGGCATGGCCTTGATTTCTTTAATTCAGCAGAGAAATCTACAGTGGACTGCCAACCTGAGTCTTGAATCACATTAATATATTCAGGTTTCTTTCTGAGTTATCTGAGAAGGTATGACTGTAAATACAAAAAAAAAAAAAAACAAGCCCCAAAAACCCACAAGCCTGCTAATCCCAGGGAAGTTAGTCTCAAAAGACAGTTTGATCATGGGAATTTTGCTACAGAGAGATTTCTGAAGATAACTAGGAGGAATAATGAGTCATTTAGTAAATATGGTCTGTATTACCATCAGTTTTGTTCTGTTCTTTCTTTTGGCTACAAAGCACATAGCACTTTTTTTTACTTTGCAAACAACTATCTGAGTCATTAGTCAATATTTCCTATTATTTGTTGCAATTTAAGGTTCCTTCTGCTTTTCATTTGTCCCTGTTTTACTTAATCCTCTTGTAGGGTTGACTAATTTTTATTTATTTTCAGCTTTTAAGTATGTTTTATAAACTAATCTGAATCGCCTGGACTGGCAGCCCCAAATGCAACAGATCCATAAAACCAGTTCCCTGTGGCCAGCGGCACAGGGCAATCCCCCTTCCCTCCCCACCGCTGTGCGTCCCACCGCGCTGCTTGCCCGGCCCCGGTATGCCCATGGAGGGCAGACGCGTCGCCTGCTGGAGCCTGACCTCGCCAGCACTGCCTGGCGCCAGGAGGTCACAGGGCTGGCCTCTGCGGTGGCTTAGCTATGTACCATTCCTCTGCCAGTCCTTAGAGAGCGTGAAAAAAAAATTATCAGTGCAAAACTGTGTTCCCATTTTGTGTAATCCAGACTTATTTGTGTACATAGACTGAACTGTCAATTTTTTTCCCATCAGAGTGCTTGGGGAGGGGAGGGAGTCTCTGCAAGAAGTCAGGCAGAGCCCACGGCATCACCTCGCTGCTTTCTGTCTCCCCAAGGCCCAAAATGTCACTGCAAAAGAAAGTAAGGCCAATCCAGAAACCTTGTGGCTCTCGGACATGAATGCTGCTGCCCTGCTATCTCACACCACACACGGTCTCCAGTCCCTGGGACTCATTTCAGCTTCCCTGAAAAAACCCTTCTCTTCCATCCCCGTAAGCTGCGAAACAACCAGTTCTCAATGTCTCTCTGGGTTATCAGCAAAAAAACAGACACACAGACAGAAACGGCCTAATCCTGGCCTCTCCAGCTCTACCCTAACCACTTACTTCCCAGTTTTATCCTAATCTGCCTGCTAGCAGCAATTCTACACCAGGATTGCACGCTGCATTTAGCTGAATACAGGTCAGCTTCGGACTTTGTTCTGCCTCCACTGCAATGTCTACTGTCTGCTGATTAATTAATATTATTGCGTGTCTGCAGCCGCCCCAGAGAGCGGAGGCTGGCTGCCCACGGCCAGGGCTGTCTCCACAGCACGGGGCTGCAGCCACCACACGACGCATCATGTAGCACCTACACGGCACCAGCTTCTGGCTCCAAAGAGAAACTTTATTCACACCACCGGGCAAACAGATCTAACAAACGTCATGTCGCAGACTGTTAGCAAACAGTCCATTTGTTTTTGCTTTCATTTTGAGCACAGGCAAAGAATCCTTACCATGAAAAGCACAGGAGCACCTAATGCTTACCTGGTTACTCTTGTGCTGACAAACTGATCTGTTCAGCTCTCGCTGTAATTCAGCACCCCACCTTTGCCATCTCTTCGCCGTCTCTCCTCTGAGAATCTCACTCTGCTAAAATATGGCATCCTTTTAACTACTAATATGCATATAAAATTGTACATATTAATACAAGAGCTCAAGATTATTTTTTCTTGCTCAATGTTTCCTTTAAAAATGTTCTCTCTCAGCACAAATTTTTTAAATTCTTTTCTTAGCATATGCCTTACTAGATTTTTAACACATATATGCACGCTTGCATCAGAGCTTTGATATTAGCCCTTTAAGCAATCTAAGCAGTACGCCATTATCTGTAAACTCAGCCTACTGTCCTCATACCACTGGTCAGTAAGGTAGATAAAACTTGTGCTTCAAAGGAGGAGAAATATGGCCCAAAAAGTGCTAAGAACTATGTATTACTGTCACATTGCTATATTCACACCAAACTCCTACTAACGGCAATGTAAGAAACACGAAGTGGGAAAAAGATGATTTCTTTTCACCTTCTGCATATGCGCATATATATATACACACACATATATATATGCAGATATATAGAGAGAGAAGGTTTCACCTTCTGCATATTTTGCTGGGTTTAACTTTTAGCTCTCTAAAACAACCAAATGGACACTAAAGTTATTTAAGACCATTTTCTGTAATTCCCTGTTGCCCAAGAAGCTGACAAAAACCCAGTTTCTTCTGCCCCTTATAATTTCAAAGGGCACCCAAACCTCTTTAGCGTATTCCTGGAGCAATAAGCCTTCTACGATCTGCAGAGGACCACCAGCTGGCTTAGAAGAAAGGTTTCACATAATGGCATCAGGCTCCTAATCACTGTATGCAGTAAAAATGCCTATATTTCAGCACAATACACACCAGCTATGCAAAAAGGGAGGACTTGTGACCAGTGTTACTAATTAATAAATTTTGAGCAGCACTGTAAAAAGAAAATTACCAACTGCCGTTAAATCAGAAAGTGTAAAGCCCACTAAGGAGGAAAAGAAAAATGAAATCTCTTTGTGAGATCAAAGGCTACATGAGAGCTATGTTTGCATGTTTTAAAAAAGCCACTGAACTCGGAGCACTGCGTTGTGACAAGCAGTATCTGCCAAAGGCTCACTATGAATTTGCCTACTCAGGACATTCAACTGCACCGTGTTACAGCTCCCTGTCTTGCAGTAGATACAAAATACGGTACGCTCCGTGTCTTGCTTAAGAGATGTTTGCTGCTGTTTCAGAAAAAATACAAAGGATAAGAAAATAAGAAGACACAGGGGGATGTTCCTCTGCTTGCAGTGAATCTCCCCAGCCCTTTCTCCCCCTTCCCCAAGGCGAAGCAGGCTTCCACACCCGGTGCCGTACCTCATGAGACTGGCTGATACAGCTGTGGGGGGAAAGGCTTTCAGATGCTTCCGCTCTTCAGCTCTGACACAGCAGCAGCAAACCTCATGCACCCACCAGCAGGGCCTGGGAACTGACAGAGCCCCTGGAAAGACGCTTCTGAGCGACGGGGCGTCGTGACGGGTGCCAGTGGGCACTCATCCGCTGTCTCACCCTGGTCGGGTTTATGACAGCTGCTGTGACTGAAAAGGAGAATTTTTCCATTGGAAATACAACTGTGGTTTTCTTTGATCACGGCAGCAGTGTAACAGCCACCCCAGGGAATACACAGGTGGTTTTAGTGTCTCCTGCGTTACTCATCTGAAGACCCAATTTCCATGATTTACACAGTTTTTAAAGTCCCGCTTTTTCTAAACAGCATCTTCAGTGTTTCCAAGCGATCGTTTCAGATTTTAACTGCATATACAGACAACAAAACAATTATTCAGGATTTCAACTAGCTGGATGCATTGGAGTACCTGGGAGAAGGCTCCATGACCACCAGTAATATCACTGGTGCTAAAAAAAAATCCATAACTGTATTTCATAGGTTGTTATGTTTTTCCCTCAGAAAATTTGAAAATAAATGAATGTCTAATATTGAGCCCAGTAAACAAATTGGAAGGAACTTTTTCAGTGCTTAGAAGGCAACAGAACAGTACACTGGACAGACCTCCGAGCCAGTAAATTCTCAAGCTACTTCCAATGTACTACACATTTACCGACGCCACACACAACCATGTGCTCCGCTCACTCTTCCTAACACACAGCGTTCGTGAGGCATTTCAAAGCTTTTTGTTTCAGCAGAAAATCAGAACTATGAGATCTGGAGCACGTGCCCAGCGCTATCAGTTGCCTGCTGTGTTTTAACAGCTCCAGGTGCCCGGAGGACTTCGCCCTGGTGGGAGCCTGCCAGCCGACGGCTGTGCTGCCGCCACAGCCCGTAGTGCCTTCGCGTCTCGGCCGCGGGGCTGAGAGCAGCTGTCAGGCCACGGGCTGCGTGTCCTGTTCGGTCGACACGTTCAGGAGAATCACCTGAAGTGGTTGGATACAAAGGTAAATGTTTACGAGGCGCTGTCGCCTGGAAGCGGGAGCTGCGGAGCTGAAGCCCACGAACCCTGTCAGAGCCGCAGTTCTGCAGCGGGTCAGGGTGCTGGCAATGGGGCTGGAGGTGCTGGGAGGAACCAGGCAAAAGCAGCAGAGAGAACCGCAGCAGAGACAGGTTACACCAAGCAGCGATGCCTCAGTGCCAATGCATTTTTTTCCCTTCTGTTCCAGAAGATTGCTCCCTCTGTGCTTCACAAGGGCGCACAAAAACAAACTCACTTCAAGCGATAAATCAACAGCGGCGGCTGAAAAGTTGCATGTTTGCTCATGCCCAACCTGCTGCTTGAGCAAAACTGCTAGACAGAGGGTTACAGCTCCCACAAGCTGTGCGTCACAGCAATGTATTGTAGAAGACCTGGAAATACAGCTACTGTGCAATGAAGAGTCTGCTGGGGAAGCTGGTACGAGCTTGTATGCATCTCACTCGATGCTTTTTGGAGCCATTTTTGGAAGCTGTACCTGCCACTGTCCCTCCGGTAATGGTCTTCTCAGCAGCTGCCCAGGTGTGATCACGAACTCCGTCCTGTGAAGCCAGGGGAACGCGTTCAGGAGGAGGGTGCCACACACGCCTGACAGAGGCTGTTGGGGACACCCAACCACCCCACTTCTCCTACGCGCTTATGCAGGTGGTGACAGACGGTCAGAGCGAGACAGTTACGGTCACCTACAATTCGTAGTTCAGGGAAGCCTATTCTCAACAGTGAAGGAAATTGAAAGGTTTGGAGCTTGGGTGGTGAGCAGACCGACTCCTCGTTCTGCCTTGACTATTCAGTATATCACAGGGGGATCCTTCGCTGTCCTCACCAGAAACCAAAAACCAGACCTGAACCGATCCATACCAATGTCGTGCTGCTCTGAGCTGGGGGAGCAGCCGGGATGGGGACATCATTTTAATGAAGATGCCTTAACTGAATCTTACAAAGCTGTACCCAAACTGTGCTGGGTGAAAATGAAAGGTCAGGGAAACAAGTCATGGATCTGAGGTTGTTCTTGGGATTGTGTGATGAACTGAAAAGTGGCCTTTCTGCTGGGGTTATCAGCGAGCTGCTGTGTCATCAGTGACAACATTGACGGTTAGTGACACTTCTGAGCGCTGTAAAGACATACAAGTTGTAACAGAAACACTGGCTGACACGAAGAATGAATGAATGGAGCCATGTGTGAAAGCACCAGGAGAAACAGAGCAAAGGCGCACGCTGACAACCAAGAACATCATTTATAGCCATAAAACTGGGAAAGGCACTGTTTACACCCCCCCGAAGGCCAGCGCTCAGCTAAGGCCCAGCACAGATGAGTTGCGGCTGGAAGACCGACGCTTGGACAGCGGAGGATGGCCAGCAGGTCATGCCAGCCTGTACACACCTTCCTTCTTCCCCTCGTTCCAAAAGAGGGAGAGGCTGCAGCTGAAAAGACACCCAAAAGGGGAAAATGAAAGTAACGGGAGAAAAGCCCTGCAGAAGATTCATGGAGCACCAAGTGAGCAAAGTTTGGAGGCAAAAAGATGGCAGCACAGAAACTGCTGGCTGCCAGACGGCATAGCAGACCCATCCTGTCACCACCCACCAAGAGGAATCCAGAAGAGAAATTGAGGATGGGACAAGTGCAGAGTCCTGCACCTGGGGAGGAAAAACCCCATGCACCAGTATAGGCTTGGGGCGGACCTGCTGGAGAGCAGCTCTGTGGAGAGGGACCTGGGTGTGCTGGTGGATGACAGGTTGACCATGAGCCAGCAGTGTGCCCAGGTTGCCAAGAAGGCCAATCGGATCCTGGGATGCATCAAGAGGAGTGCGGCCAGCAGGACGAGTGAGGTTCTTCTTCCCCTCTACACTGCCCTAGTGAGGCCTTATCTGGAGTACTCTGTCCAGTTCTGGGCTCCCCAGTTCAAGAAAGATGAGGAGCTATTGGAGAGAGTCCAGCAGAGGGCTACGAGGAAGATGAGGGGACTGGAACATCTGTCCTAGGAGGAAGGGCTGAGGGAGCTGGGATTGTTCAGCCTGAAGAAGAGAAGGCTGCGAGGGGACCTTATAAATGCCTATAAATATCTTAAGGGTGGGTGTCAGGAGGATGGGGCCAAGCTCTTTTCAGTAGTGCCCAGCGACAGGACAAAGGGCAACGGGCACAAACTGAAGCAGAGGAAGTTCCGTCTGAACATGAGGAGGAACTTCTTCCCTCTGAGGGTGACGGAGCACTGGAACAGGCTGCCCAGGGAG
>Ga0065711_1040965_pt1 | contig 16513 bp, 11 predicted proteins | sample Hoacrofraction12_FD_59098 | JGI IMG/M metagenome (GOLD analysis project Ga0065711, IMG submission 59098) | Hoatzin crop microbial communities from Cojedes, Venezuela - Epithelial fraction 12 v2 (version 2) | ecosystem: Host-associated > Birds > Digestive system > Esophagus > Crop | place... | reverse complement strand
GCAGAGAAACACCTGAAGATGAAGAACTTCTTCACTGTGCTGATTCGGTTGCAAAGTGTGTCTCTGTATCTATCGGAGATACATTTGCAGGTGTGGTTTCCTGCGTTCAAAATCCAGAATGCTTTTTCTGTCAGCAGATACACAGTGCCTGTAAGTGACATGGTGAAAAGGGGGTGTAAGATACCTAGTATGGAATTTCTTTCTTCAGTATAGTGGCTGGAGGGAGGTGTTGCTGGTCTTGTAGTTTGACCTGAAATGTTGATTCCCTGTAGCATTAGCCCATGCCTCAGTGAAGAGTCATGGTGTTGCAGAGGATGTTTTTGGCAGCGTTAGCCGTTAATATTGGTTACTAAGCTTAAGGTGATAATTTGTGGGCAGTCTGAGTAGTGCAAAGTAGAAAGATGGTATGGCATGGATTTTGGCAATCTGAAGTCAATTTGTATCACAAATATTTAATATTAAATATGTTCTCTCATGTGTTCCATAAATGTGTGAGAGTTTCAAATGACTTTGTTAATTCCTGTGATGCCTTGTTGCTTTACCACTGGAGGGAATTGTTTCCTTACAGGCTGGGTGGGCGGACTGGACTTCTTTGTTACATAGTATGGGGAGAATATCTGAGTATGAGAAGGCCAGATAATAGCACCCAAACGCTGCTTTGCGTCTTCTGATACAGTAACTCATAAGACCTTAAATAACACTGTGGTGGGCCAGAGTGCTAGGCTGCAGGGACTTTTGGTGCATCTCCTGCAGTGCCCATGAACAGATGTCTGGGGAGAATAAGAGCAGAGTAAGTTTGTAGTATGTGTCCTCTTAGCATTGTCCGAGCCAGCAGTTTTTTGTTTGGGTTTTTTTTTCACCTAAAACGGCTTTTGCAGCTGGATGTGATCTGGTGTATCTTCTGTGTACTTGTGCAGCCTTTGAATTCTGGATGGACTGATAGCATAGCGTGGCCTTCAGCAAGAAGTGACACTTGTCATCTGCCCGTTGTCTGAAGAGCTGTCTTCCTTCATTTCTTCCTAGCATGCCTCCACTAGCTTGGTTTCACTTCCCACTGGCTACAGTTTTGTTCCTGTATTGAAAAAGTCTATGACTGGTTTTTGCCTGTCTGTTTTCTTTACCACTGTGATTCCTCAGACTCATGTGAGGACTCTCTTCAATCTCAGTGATTCAAGAGTCCTAGTCTCATCATTGTTTTAGTATTATGTTAAACATTATGTGAAATAATCTCCATTATACTACAACACGTTTCTCCAGGCTTTGAACTTAAGATTTGTGTACTTTTGTAATAATTGCAAGGCTGTATATATTCCAAACCGTGTATATTTTAACATCAGGTCAACTTGCTGAGCTACAGCGGTCTCTTAACGAACATTGTGACAAACTTCCCAGTAGTTCAGCTTTCTGTCCTGCTGCTGGAAATGTGTGCTGTGCCCAGTTCACAGGTAAAAATGGAGTGAAAATAAGTTCTTAATCTATGTCACTTTATTAATAGCAAATGATGACCTATAAAATATTAGTTTAAAAAGAGACTGTAAAATGTTCCCTTCATTGAGCAGACTTTAAACAGTGGGTTCACCTTTGTATAAAGGAGCTTTTTAAGAGATGATAAAGAAATTTTGTTTTTATATGTTGGTGAGCACTATTTCCTATGGCTGAAAATACAGACTTGAAATTTTAGAGTCCATAAAAGGGGCAGAAGAAATGAGACTATATGTCATGATGCTGCTGTGATAGATGACTTCTCAAAATGTTACTTAGCCAAGACCTGGTAGTCCTGAATTGTATGTTCATAACTTAACTGTCAGGTGGAAACTATCAATGATGTCAAGTTTTTACAAGTCTTATGATAAAAGTGAATGTTGGCTAAACATAGGCCAGTATTCTGCATAAAGCAGTGGTTTGTGCTAGGAACTGGTAAGTCTATATGAAAGAAATACCTTTTATTTATTAGAATCTGAAGTTTTGTTTGCCTGAGTGCAGTAGGATGAAGATGAATCTCTTTTCCTCACAGATCATTCTCCTTTTCATCCAGCTTTTAACAGGAAAAAAACCTCAGCACATTGCTGTTCTTTCACCTTTTTTCTGGTCAGAAATGTTGTTGCTACAGCTTCTATTTGTGACTGATAAAGATTTCTGGTCATTTATTTCTTTCTAGTGATTTTGCTGATTAGCTGTGGGACTGAACAGATAAGCTGAAATGCGTTTTTGCACATTCAGGAAAAGCTACTACTGCCAATAAGCGGTCTTGGCATTTGAATGGGCCCCAGTTTCGGGTGCCTAGTTAGGGAAAGCTATCAGTTCAGTCCCTCAGATGTCCTCATAATCGTGAGTAAGCTTGTGTTTCAATTTCTCAAATATTTAAATTATTAGATCTGTTGTGTGGCCTTTGAATTGCATGTCATTGTGGTCAGCTGAGGTACTGCTTGCTGTTTAAATGTATTGAACTTAAGCACTACATCCACGTAATGTAGTCAATTCTTTGTTGCAATATGTATTTTGGGGGGAGGGGGTGGCATTCTTTATGGAAAGAAAGAATTTGCAACACTTACATGGGAGGGGTGATGGTGGTAGACATTACAATTGATAAGGGGTTTGTGAGGTTTGTGTGAACTGTAATGCTGCTGGTTTATGTTGAGATTAATTTGTATTTTTATACTGGTCTGCCAAGAAAACCTGTTCTCACCAATTAAAAGTAAATACAGTGAACGTTTGTATCTTCCTTTCTAGAAGACAATCTGTGGTATCGTGCTGCTGTGATAGCACGTGTTTCTGAAGATACTGTTTTGGTGGGCTATATAGATTACGGTAACTTCGAAGTTCTTCCACTGACTAGACTTCGTCCTATGATGTCAACATTAATGGACTTGCCAGCTCAAGCCATAAGATGTACCTTGGCAGGTATGTAATAAACAATAAGCTGTTTCAAACTAGATGGAGGCAAAATAAGTGGGGTTAAATAACGATCACACCTGCAGTATCTTATATGGAAATATGGGGAAGGATGGAGATAATAGTAGGCATTAGTTCCAGAATTCTTAATTGTTGTGACGTATCTATAAACTGTGACAAATCTTGCCTAATGTACCTGGTGACCTGCAGTTCTATGTCTGGAAAACTGTGTTGTATAAACGTACCTGTTAGGTTTTGCATGTGCTTTTGTTCTAAGCAAAATTCAGTCACCTACTGGATTTGGAATTCTTTAATCTGTTGTGGTTCTAACACTGCAGGGGAAGGTAAAATTTCATTTTATACCTTGAAATTCAGAACTGTATGCGACCCCCACCCCTGGGGTAAATGTAATGAAACTACTGGTAGACTCCTCTCCATAGGACTGTGAAATCTGTCAAATTGGGACATTGATGCTTGCTACTTCATCCTCTGTTTCAAGCCAGGATCATAATCTGTGTTTTTTTTTTTTTACATACTTGTTTAACCTGCTGTTGGAAATAGTTTTTCTCTGTTTGTTCCCATCACTATGGAAGATAGTTCACCTCTTTGCTTCAGTACCTCTCCTTTAGAATACTTGAAGTCTACCCTTCCTTTACAGTACTTGATATTTAACCTGATTTTCAAATTTTTGGTAAAGTTCAGAGCAGCATTCTAGCTTCTTACTTGGGAGGAAAACATGAAACAATGCTTCTCTTGTATTTAGAGATGGAACCGATGCATATGGAATGTGACCTAAAGAAATCTCTCTTCTGGGGCAAAAGATGATGCCTGTAGCTGATAATCTAAGACTAAGAAAGGTCCTAAACACATGGACACAAAAAAGCGATCAGATTATAATGCTTCCTGATTAGAGTCAAGGATTACTGCTGCATGAAATGTATCTTTCTGGAAGGCAACTTCTGTCAATCTGTTACTATAATGTTCTGGTTATAACTTCCTTTTTATAAATAAATTCAGTGGCATAAAGAGTAAACGTTTAAGGAGGAAGAAGCTTATAGAAGCAGATACATTGGCTGAGAGATGATTAATGTTGTTAAAAACTATAGGTTATATTCGTAAGATGCAAAGACTGACACTTCTTATAGACATTGATACTAAAAAAGTATTAAATCTGAATTTAAAGCTCTCTTTGTGTAATAGACTCATTATACATTATCGTTGTCAGATTTTTATTAAATTCAAGTACTACAAAAGTTCAGAATCTAAATATTTGGGTTTGGAATCTTGTTACAAGCATGAGAAATGGGGCCAAGTTTTACTTGGTATATCTGCTGCTTAATCTGTTGTTTTAAACAGTGGAGTTGTACTTTTCCACATATTGTTGAGACTGGGGATGTCCTCAGAACCTTTCCATACTATGTGACTGTTTAGGTGTAAAGCCACCATTAGGAGCCTGGACCTCGAAAGCTATTTCTTTTATGAACCAACTGGTGAAAGACAAAGTATTCACAGTAAAAGTGGTGGATAGAGAGAGTTACAGAGCTGTGGTGGAGCTTGTGGATGCATCAGTTACTCCAGTAATAAATGTATCGAGCCATCTCATAGGGAAAGGCTGTGCAGCTGAGGAATCGAGGATGGCCTTACCAGCAATCGGAATGAGTGATATTAAGCGAGCAGATGGTGAGTACAAGCACATCCTGCTGAACTGGCAACCTTGCCATGAGAAATTGTGGGTTGGTTTGTGTATCCGTATGGGTGTGTATATATATATATACATATATATATATGTGTGTGTGTGTGTGTGGGCCTACATAACAACATTAAAATTGCTTACTTTTGGAAGACCATAGTAGTATTTTGCTTTCTTTGATTGGAAGTCTTAGAGTTTCCCATTGAAGTAGGATATAACTAGTCGGCACCTGCGGCTTGTTATGCCGTTGTCCTTTAGCTCAAATAGTATTTCCTCTTCATTGCCCTATATGTTACACCTAAACCCACTTATTCAGTCCTTGAAAATTTGTTTGACTGTAGTAGCCTATACAGCTTCAAGGCTATGTCTAAATTGCCTTTTTTGCATTTAGTGACCAAAGCTTCAACTTGCGAGATTTGCAAATTCACATCAGATTTCTTTGTGTTGTGGGAAGAGTCCTAGCTTTGCTTATATAAAGCATGTTAAGCCCCTCTTTTCCATCCTGTGTCTGGTGAAACTATATGTTGTCTGTCGATCCATCTGTACTCAAAATTAGGGGAAGACTTTTTGTCAAAGCTATGTCCAAATCCCTTAATTTTGATCTTCCTCACTATATGCCTTGTGGCCAGGACATGGGGTGGTTCAGCCCAGAGAGGAGAAGACTCCAGGGAGACTTCGTTGCAGCCTTCCAGTGCCTGAAGGGGGCTTATGAGAAAGATGGGGACAAACTTTTTAGCAGGGCCTGTTGCAAGGGACAAGGGGTAATGGCTTTAAACCAAAAGAGAGTTGATTTAGACTGGATACAAGGAAGAAATTTTTTTTACAATGAGGGTGATGAAGCACTGGCTCAGGTTGCCTGGAGATGTGGTCGATGCCCCATCCCTGGAAACATTCAAGGTCAGGTTGGACGGGGCTCTGAGCAACCTGATCGAGTTGAAGATGTCCCTGCTCACTGCAGGGGGGAGTTGAACTAGGTGACCTTTAAAGGTCCCTTCCAACCCAAAATATTCTATGATCTTTGTTCAGAAGTGTAAGGAATCTCGTATAAAATTCAAATGAGCAGTAACTTTCATGGTTATATCCAAACACGTTTTGATCTATGGCCATCATCTTGACCCTGTTTTGTACTTCTTGGGTTTCTTGGTTACTTCTCACCTTTTTGTAATTTCTCGCACTGAGTGGGAGCTTTTGAATGCAGGTTCTGAAAGGATTATCAACTTTAGTCTTAAGTGTTTTAAAAGTTGTGCTTTTTATATTGGAATTTGAACAAATACATTTCTCTGTCAACTTGCAAAGTAGTTTTTCATTAACTTGTTTGCTTTATTTAAAGCTTTATTTATTTTGCTTTATTAAATCTGTGATGGCTGGATCTATCATGATATAAGAGTAGATTTTAATTAACTTGCCAGAAATTAATAAACAATGTATTTTTTGGTTTAGAGGACTACTTAGAAGAAATCTCACCATCCCATGAAAGAATAAACAATTACGTTTCACAGGTCTTAAGCGTTCTAAAGCTTTCTCTAAACTTGAGCCATGTGTTTATTTTTCTTGTCGATCTTTCTTCCTTCTGGACTGGAAAATCCAAGCAGCTTCTACTTCTTTGAGCACATCTCTCAAAATGTGCCAACTGTGCTTTGCCCTTTCCAGTAGGGATCTGGAAGTTGCTTACAGTGTGAAGAGCAGTCTGGTATTCCACTGAAAATAAAGATGATTTGAGAGCCTGTTTTGATTTGGGGGAATGTAGTTTTGTTTTGTGATGTTTTTTGGTTTTTTTTTTCCCTTTGCCTGTTGACAGTATGACTTCCTAAAGTAATCTACTGTCAGACACAATATTGGGCAGATGAAACAGCGTCTTAGTGTGGCCATCCTTGAGGGTCAGAACTTTCTTGAGCTTCATTTTCAGAAAAAAACCCCAAACGTTTAGGACGGGAAAGGTCTACCAAAGTCAGAGGCCAGATACTTGGACTCAAGTCTTAAAAAGGCTGACAGTATTTCTGCACGCTGCTGCCTACCACAAGCTGTAACAAACTTGATAGCTATAAAATCTACAGGAAGATTTAATAATGTGCTAGTGGAGGAAACAATGGCTTCTCCCATTTGTCATAACTTAGTTTTCATGTGATCTATTCTACAACTTGTGTTAAATAATATGCTTCTTTTAGGTACTGGAGTATAATATACAGTGCAACCTTCTGCAACCAGTCTTTCTCTTAATCCTTATGTTCTTTCTTTTCCTTAGACCATTTCCAGTACATTCAGTGACAGCTGTTTCCTTCTTCTGTGTCCCCTACCCTGTTTCCCAGGAACCAAGGTTCCCCAGAGTTCCTCCTGCTCAGGTTATTGCCACCTGGTCTGTACCTTTTTGCGTGATTCCTCTTCCTTGCTCATCTATGGCTTGCCCTTCTCAATAGTAATCAAATACGTTAAGCAACTGGCACATTTTTCTTACTTGCTTTTGTTCTGCAAAGAGGCTCTCACTGGTAATTAGTCTGTTGGATTATTTATAGCAAGAAATTCGAGGGCATGAATGAGCCTTCTGGATGTGTAAATTTTTTTTCCTGTAAAAATGATTTTAATTTTCCTTCCTCCCTCTGCATACCTCTTCTCTTTCCTCTCTAGAGGACACAATGAACAAAGGAATTTGGAAGTGGAGTAAATTAACTCTTAAACAAACAGTAGATGTCATAGTGTGTACACTGTACAATCCTGGAGAATTCTACTGTCAGATTTCAAATAACAGTGGTAAGTTTATTCAGCTTTTTTCTTTCTGCTGGTTTCTTTGCTTCATGATTTGTCATTTAGTATAGTTCTAATGGATTACTGTTTCAAGTGAGCTCACAGCACCAAGGCTTATCGCTGAGTTTTGTATCTAAGAACACAAGTGGAATGATGAAGAAATTGGATCATGGTATGTAGTAACTCTGAGATTGAAATCTGAAAATGTTGAAGGTAAGCAGTTGAATAAAATTTAATCTAAGAATGTGGAGAAAAGTGAAAAGAGCTACCATAACCTAGGCAAAAGATATCTAAATAGAAGATAGCAAAGAGGAGACATGTTCCCTCTGCCCATACAATATTTACTGGAGCTCTCTTCTAGTACTCTTCCATGTTCTAATTTATAAAAACTTACAAAAAAAGACAAAATAACATGAAAATGAGAAACAGCAGCTTTTGAGACTTGACTTGCTCTTGGATAAGCTCAGAAAAAATCCTGGTCCTTTATTTGCATGTATAAAGACTTCTGATAGCCACTGGCTCTTTAATCTGCTAGAAAAAGAGCACAGTGAAATTCAGTGGCTGTAAGTGAAAGCTAAATGCATTCACAGCAAAAATATAGGGCAGATCTTAAAGTGGGGGAAGTCTATTCTTTGACTTATCTAGGGATAGTATAGATTCTTTGTGGCTGATGACTTTAAAACATGACTGAATTCCTCTCTAAAAGTGATGTTATAGAGCAGGTTAAAGGACTTGATATAAAAAAATACATAAGCAAGCAGGATGAGATCCCATAATCTGTCATATGCACTGGCTGAACTGGATAATTTCCATGGTGTTATCTGGCTGTAAAACATACTTTAGATTTTGGAGTGAATGGTGCTTGTAGGATTAGCAGGAAGAATTACTGATCATTCTGCTATCATACTGAACTAATTTGTCAGTAAGTATCAGCTAACTCACATCTTCTGCTAATAAATCTGTCTAGTAAGTTAACTAGTTAACTCGGTGTCAACAGTTCTTTTTAATGAAATTCTAAAATTCACAGAAATCTCCCCTCAAATTTTTTATAAGCAAGCTATACAGTGAACAGTGTTGATAAAGTCCAAGTCGGCTTATTTTGTTGATCTCGTCTTTTTTTTTTTCTAATTTTCAGAGTTACAGGCTCTAAACTTACTTAATAAATCATTGTCTGAATACTGTCAGAAAACTCCACCAAATGTTTCTAAGCCTGAGAATGGAGAACCTTGCTGTGCTTTTTTCTCTGGTAAGTAGCAGAGTAAAATGTTTTTAAAGGGTGAATATAAATCAAAGACAAAAAAAATTAGGTATCTGGTAGTTTTCATTGGTAGAGGATAGCAAAGAATTGGATTTATTTGCTGAAAAATAAATGCTGGTAAACTTACTAAATGTGAAGTAAACTTTTTTTTTTTTAATTTTTAAAATTAGGTGATGGTAACTGGTACCGTGCTTTGGTGCAAAATGTTACTTCGGATGGAAGTGTTAAAGTATGCTTTGTAGACTACGGAAATGTTGAGGAAGTACCACTGGATAAAGTACGGCACATCTCATCCTCGTTCCTAAAACTTCCATTTCAAGGAATTAAATGCTGGCTCTCAGGTGGATCTTTTTATTGGTTCTTTCTCTTGTAAGAGCTCTTGCATTTAGAGATTAGCTGCTTTGGGGGAAGGAGGTGATGACAGGGTATACTTTACAGAACTCTTGAGTTTTGGGGGTTTTGGGGGGGATGTTGGTGATGGTTGTTGGTTGGTTTTGGTTGGTCGTGTTTTGGTTTGGGTTTTTTTTCTTAATAAACGTCTGTGTTGCTTCCAGCCTCTAGCAATTGTGAGAGATGTTGTTTTAGCCTTACTGCACAACTGACTGGCATTTAACAGAATGATGGTGGCTCTTCCTGAGCTTCTGACACTGCTGTGGAGTGATCTGCATGGAGGTTACTTACTGATTTACTAATCAAAGAGAACTCGTCATTGAGTTCTGCTTCATCTGTAGTGCTTACTAGCTTTTGGTTGCTGCCTTGCTAGGAGTAAATGTGCTTTTGTGCAGCTCAATTATTTTTAAAATTTTTTGCAGGCAAAGGGTCTCATCTGTTTTGATGAAGCAAGTTGGCCTTTCAGTTCACTGGAGGGATGTTTCACTTGATTCCTGCAGAGTTTAGCACTGTACTGCTGTTTCTCAGTCTTCTACCAATTCTCTACCTCTTCCTTTTCCACATTGAATCCCTCAAAATTCTACAGAATCATTGTTTCTTTCTATTGTAGTCTACTTGGTTTAAAAATAAAAAATGTGGAAACAGGAAGAGGCTCAAAACCACATTTTGTCAAAGTGTCTTCTGCTGTTTTTTTTTCTCTCTTAAAACACTTTGGGTTTTGTGCTCGGTTCATAAAAAGGCTATATTAAACTGATTCATAAACAGTCTTGGCAGTGTTGCTTGTGCTGAGGCACAGGGATTTACTTGGTAGAATATCACAAAATGTAGAAAACAAAACTTGGGAGTCCTGAGGAAATGCATTCTTTTAGAAAAAAAAGAGGAAGAGGGAGACCAGTTAACAGGATGAAGTAAAATTTGTGTCCCTAAGGGAGTAAGAGTGGTGGCCTTGGTATTTCCAATTGTACTTTAGGAAAAAATAAAAAAAAATTTTAAGGAAAATGCAATGTTGAAGTAGTTACTTAATGGAGATGTGTTGAACGGTTCTCTTACTCCCTAGGTATAAAGCCGAGTAATAGCAAATGGATCCCAGAAGCTACAGCAAGATTTCGTATGTACACTACAGGGATAAAGCTTCAAGCCAGAGTGACTTCCCTTTCCAGAGATGGGGCAGGTGTAGAGCTTATTGACAATTCCACAGGTCTTCCAAAAGTTATCAATGAGATATTAACTTCTGAAAAACTGGCTGTAAAGGAAGTTCTACAAGATAAAAATAACTTTTCAAACAAGCCTGTTGACAAAAAAGGTAATTAAATGAATGTTAACTTTAAGATTGAAGGAGAATTGTCAGTATTCCAGCCTTTAACGATGATCTTGCTGTTTAACCGTACTTAATATCAGTAATAAACATGGATAGTTTTGATTATGTTGTCAGTTTTCAGTTAAACACAAGCTGCCCTGCAGATGGCAATATAGACAAAAAGAGAAAGATGAAAATCACTGGGTTTTTCTTAAAGAAATGCTATTTGAGTATTTGACAGTGGAGAGTTACAAATTTGCTACAACTGAAACTTTTCCTGTGTTTACTTTCTAGTATCTTATTTTTGAGGTGTTTTTTACTTTCACTATTTTATGTGCTAATAGTTTATGAACAGCAAATTAAGCAAGACTTACCTTGGTTGAGATTTGTCTTCCTAAAGTGAAGAAATGCAGTTGTCTTTAAAATTCCAAAAGATATTCTGTAACAGTTACTTATAATACGTATGTGCTTGGAGGAGAGTGGTACACTGCATTTTCTTACTGCTTCTCTTAGAAACCTCACTTGGGCACTGGAGGTCGATTGAATTGGCTATAGGTGAAAGCATACCTGTGTGTGTAACAGAAGTTGTAAGTCCAGACCTGTTCTATGCTGTACCAGTTCAAACTAAAGGTAAGAAAAAGTGTTCACTGTTCCTAATATCAGTAAGAAGTCACCACTGCAAGCTAGTTAATGAAATGAATGCCTGTAGTGAACTGAACCATGTGGAAGTGTAGCTCTGACAGAAAAAATGTAAAAAATGCCAAAGGTGAGAGCAGAGGAGCTTCAAAGTAAGTATGCTCTTTCTTCTACCCAAACGTGGTTAGTTATTAAATGTTTTTCTGTAGATCAAGAGAAGCTACACAGGCAGTTGATTGAACTAGAAGGCTATTGTAAATCTTGTAAGAACCAGCCCTTCAAACCCGAACTGGGTGAAGCCTGTTGTGCCAGGTCTTCAGGTGAGGCAGTCATTTATTCTTATATTTCCTTTCCAAGTATAAAACACAACTTTCATTTTTGCTTTAGAAAAGGGAAGAATGCCAACTTTAGAGTGCTTACACTTAATTCTGTTACAAAGGGTAGCCTGGCTGCATTTTTGGGGCAAAGAAATCATCTGATAGTCCAAGGGAAAAAAAATAATGAATAGGTTGTGCCCTTTTTGTTTCTTTTTTTAGTTTTGGTTATGTTTTGAGAGGGAATAGGCTTTGGACGACAAAGGTAAACGGTACTCTAGTACAAATCTTACCTGTATAATTTGAGCCAAATTTTGAAAGCAACACTTTCATCTTTATGAATACAGCAGTCAGAAACGATTCCCTTGTTCTAAGGGCTTGTTTCTTGTCAAGTGGCCTTTTCTATATGCCAGCAAAAAATTCCTGGAAAACTGTACAGATTCTTGTTTTTTGAATAAGCTGTGTTTTTAAGATGGTATTTCACATGTGATTCTTCTTGTCCAATCTTTTCAGGTGATGGCTATTGGTGCAGAGCTCTTGTTCTAAAAGCTTCTCAGTCTGCAGTGAAAGTACTATATGCAGACTATGGGAACACAGAAACTTTACCGCTTTCAAAGGTGCTGCCAATTGCTGATTCCTACTTAAAGCTGCCTTTTCAGACAATTCTATGTTCACTTGCAGGTAAAAAAAAAAAAGCCCAAAACAACAAAAAAAGCCACTCCAAAAAAACCCTGACTGGTTTTCTTGAACATTATAAACCTGTAGCTATTCTCGTGATAAGTGTTCATTCCCTAATACTGATACATGTGATGATCTGCTGAAGTAGTACACCGGTTAATAATGTGTAAGCTGTTTTGGAAAGTATGTTTTTAGTTAATTATCTGTAGAATGTAAGCTATTAGGAAAATTTAGCATCATATTTTCAAAAACAGTTGTAGTGTTACGTGTAGGATTCAAGTCATATCGTAAAGGAATTCTTCACAGAACAAACTTAATTGTACTTTTTTTCAGGAATAGAGAAAGCCGAGTGGTCTCCATTATTACTTGACAGGTTGAAAGAGATGTTATTGAATAAATATGTCACAATTACAGTGAAAGGCATTAATGGAAATGTTAATTTAGTAACAGTGGAGAAACTTTGTGAAAATGGTAGTCTGAATGTGGCTGACAAACTGGTAATGGAAGGTTTTGTCAAATCCTGCCGTGCTGAAAACTTACATAGGGAACATCAAGGTACGTATTTTCACTTAATTACTTCAAATTACTTAATTTGAAGAACTGTGGGCACACAGAATGTCTAAGTGACTTTTTCTTCTAAAAGTCTTAGAGAATTCCCCTTATCGCCCCTTAAATTAGGGAAGCAGTGTCCATCTGTATTTTGCTCATTCACTTGCTTTGTTTTTTGTAGGCACTGGAGGTGAGACCAAATGCTGCTGCACAGAGTTAAAAATTCGAGTAAGATTCAGTCCAAGCAGTACTCACTTTATGTTTCCAGAATTTAAAAGAAACCCTATGTGGGAGGCAAATGGGAGTGGGGGGAGATAACAGCTAAGCAAAACATTGAAGATGTGCAAAGTGAATATCCTGATGCTTTTTCTCAGTCTGTTTTATGCAGATAATAATTAGAGCACCCTGAAGCTGAAGGAGGATAGCTTATAGATCACACAGGCTTTGTTACTTTGTTTTGCCACACATATACCTGTATTTTTGTTTCCCCCCCCCTAGAGTATGAAGGCTCAGGAGTGTTATTTTTGTCTGGTGTGTAAAGGTAGTTGCGGTGTTTGGCATAAACTCTGTCATTTGGACAAAGGGCAGCTGGATTTTTTTCAGTAACGTGGTTGTGTTTTGCTGTGGATACACATTGTAAGAATTTTCTTACATGTGCAGCTGACTGCCAAGTTGTATTTCAGGTAGCAGACATTGATATGTGCCACAGTTTCAGTCATGGAGCTAGGGCTGAATCTTTCAGTAGAACACTGGAATTTGTAACAGTGTTTGCTGGTTGCAAGATTTATTTTTTTTTCTTTTGAAAACAAAAAAAAAAAGTGTCACAGATTATGGCATAGTCCTGTAATTTTTGAAAGCTTTCTTGTTTTAAGCTTTCTCATTTTTTATTTTAACTTAAACTATTTATGAAAAAATAGAACTTTAGGTTACTAAAAGTAACTTAAAGTATACCAGAAGAGATGCATCAGCCTTTCTCAAAGTGAGGATCTTTGTCAGAGGAACAAACAAGATTTTGAATTTTAAAGACACAAATCCCTTGCAAGCGTGGTTCAGCCTTCCCCCTCTCTCCCAGCCAGTGGCAGCAAGGTCCAAAGCAAAATTATGCACTATGATATTATGGAGGTAGGAAAAGAGATTTGGGCCTTTACTGCTTCAGAGTAGGTGTAGTTACCAGCAGTTTAGTGGCAGAAAAGCAGTAAAAAAACTATATTGTTCCTGAATGTAGCTGATTTCTCTGCCCTGCTGTAGGCTGCTGAACCTCCTTTTCCCTTCCCCCTGTATCTGTCTTTGATCTTCCAGTTTGATCTAGCTAATGTCTTTTCTGACTTCAGTTTGGTGACTTTGTCTTCTGTCATCCTTCCTTACTTGACTAAGTTGACTCAAAGTCTCATGACAGAGGAAGAGAAGACAGAAGATACCAATATAACTGTGAAACCATCAGGAAACATACATCTTTGAATAACCAGATTTAAGACCCTGATCTCAGTGGTAGTTTGAGTATTTCATCAATTTGATTCAAGGAAGCTTCTTCTTCAGAAAGAAAACAGGGGGCAGGGGAAGTCAGCTCAGTTCTGCTGGCTTTTTCGCCCTCCGAAAGATTTTACAGCAGAAAGGATCTGCATGTTCATTGAACTAATCTGGGTCTTAGGATCTACCCTAATCTGAAATCATGTTTCTTTCTGCTTATTCCACAGCTTCAAAAGCATGAACAGATCCTACTCTTCCTTTTAAACAAGTATGGAAATCCAGATGGATTCACTGAAATGAAAAAACTGTTGGAATCCTAAGTCATGTGCCATTTCATTAGTATGTGTACCAGGTTGCTGCCATTCCATTTTTGGAAGAGCAAGTGTATTCATCAGCTGAAAAACGAGAGTCGCTTTGTAGAAATTCTGCTGTTTACATACCTGTACTTACCTGTATGCTTGGATTGTTATTGTGAAAGAAGTACGTAACGTCAAGGATTTCAAAGCTGCAAGCTAAAATTTTCTGTTCTGTTTTTGTTTTACACCACTGTGTGCTCCTAAGCTTTTTTTTTTGCTTTTATTTTGCTGTTGAATGCACATAACTCTAAGGAATGGCCATTGAGTTGTGAGTCTATTCTGCAAACTTACGTTTAAAATTATTGTAATTGGAAAGCTTGCTTCAACTTTGGTACTATTAATTTTACTTAAAAAACTGTATCTTATCTTGATTAGGCTTCCTTCAACTGAATTTCCAGTCTGAAGTTAAACTGAAAATTAGTCTTTGTAAACTTGGTTTCAGAATCATTATAGGCTGAATCTTGTCTTGGACTGCATATGGGTAGTTCTCTCTAAAAGAATCGGCAAACACAAATGCACACAGTTCTTCATGTACACTTAGGCCGTGTGACATGCATCTGTGAATATTGTTTTGAAGTAAATTGTGTTAGAGCTGTTCTGTCTGTAGCTATGTTGTCAGGATTTCTACCCCATCAAGTTTTTTCACACCGTAATAGAAAAGTCCCAAATGATTAAGGGATTTTCAGTATTTCTCTAAAATGTAGTTGATACCTAACTGTCATTTCTGGCCAGTCCAGTGGTGATGTTAATAAGGAATGCTTCATTACTGTTCAGTAGAGCACAGTAGACATTTGCTTATTGAAACTGCCTGGTCAGCTTTTTTGTCCACTTGAAATATATATTTTAAGTTCAGGTTTTGTGCAGATTGGCAGGATCTTGAGATTAAATTTGTTGTGCAAGTGAAGTATTTTTGTTTCACTTAATGTTTTATTACACTTAAAATGCCTCGGATTTTTTTCCTGCCTCTTAGTTTTTGTTGCCTCACTTTCTTGCAGTATCTAATAATTAAACCAACTCTTGCACGTGGGTCTTGAGTTCTGTTTGTGCCCCCAGTTCTGAACAGAGAGGGTGGCTGTCTCAAGTGTCCTTTGACTCCTGGGACATGGGCCTTTCACAAGCACTTGCCCACATGCAAAGCAACTCGCAGATGCTTTTGTCCTCCCGTGGCTCTTGTTCGCTCTTCCACACACCACCTCTCCTAGCACCTAGCCATTGCATTTCGGAAGATGACTTTGACCGCAGTAGTCAAAAGTAGTCGCTTTGTCAATGCTTTGTAAGCAGGAGAAAGGACAAGTGAATCTTTGCTTGTTTGACTCGGGCAAAAACCCCTGGAAAGCAGCAGCGGGTGTTTCACTTGGGGATGTGCGTGTGGTGCCGCACAGAGGTATCTGGCAGTAATCCTTCTGGAAAGTGGAAGGAAAGGAGAAGGAAGAGATTTCATAGGGTTCAGAGACTTAGTTCACTCCTTAATTTCAGGTAAAATCTTTGGGAACACTAATGTAGGGACAAATCAAGCATGGAATGTGGAAACCTCTTAGACTTCTTGATGTAACCTTTGGTGGTTCTTGCTTTTCCTTTTCTCTGCTAATTTTAATCTGTAACTGACATCTGTTCTTGAAGTAATAAACCATCAGCTATGGATTATATTTATCTAAATAATAGTATAGAATCTAATTCCGAAGTAAACTTCCATGTGTGATTATGTCTAAACAAAGGTTATTATATGAAACACTTAAAACTGCAACATCTGTACTCTTAGTAAATAAACTTTCTTACCTCCTCTCCATCCTTTCTGGAGAAGAAAAACAAAAGTGAACTGGAACTCCAGACTAACATAGCACTTCTGAAAGGGAAGTAGTATAGACAAAAATCTTACAGTGCTGAAAAACAACAGGGGTTTTTTAATCTTTTAAAGACCGTTTTCATTTACAAATCACTGTTGGAGGAACTAGAGCATGCCTTGTTCATTGGGTTTGACTGAAATGTTTTGCTTATTTTTTATTTAGCACTTGGTGTTGCATTCCATCCTTAACACTGCATGCTGAGGTAGGTGCAAGGGAGTGTTTTGCCCGTACAGATTACAAAATTATTGATCCGTGTTTTAGTTTTGTGTGGGAAGAGGTGTGCAAGACACTCTTCAACTGGAAGTGCTTGGTCTTGCGCGATTACCAGTACCTGCAGCTGTCTGATGCTGGTTAAGCCTGTGGGGTTAAGGTGATACAATGCCTTTGAAAGGCAGTGTGGTCT
>Ga0065711_1040970_pt1 | contig 16514 bp, 17 predicted proteins | sample Hoacrofraction12_FD_59098 | JGI IMG/M metagenome (GOLD analysis project Ga0065711, IMG submission 59098) | Hoatzin crop microbial communities from Cojedes, Venezuela - Epithelial fraction 12 v2 (version 2) | ecosystem: Host-associated > Birds > Digestive system > Esophagus > Crop | place... | reverse complement strand
TGCTGAGGAAACCAGCCCTTGTTAGCAGTGGAAACCTCCAGAGGCTTGTGCTTTTCGTGCTGTTTTTCAACACGGAGAACCAGTCTGTGTCCTTCTGAAGACACTGCGAGCGCGAGGGAGACTGGTGAAGTGGGACAAGCTGCCTTCCTGCTCCGGCCACCGCTTCCCACCTGCAGTGGGCTGCCCCAGCTTCTCACCTCGCTCGGCAGCGGCAGGCTGCAACCCCGCGTCCAGGGCTGCCCTCCGCCTTGGCTTTACCTACACAAGGATTCTTAACACCCTCCTCTCCCTCGCTCGCCCCGCTCCGACGTCGTCTCTGGGTTGCTGGAGGAGCTGCTGTGCCCCGTGCTCCGCTGGTCTGCGCGCAGCCGCGGAGCTGCGCTGGCCACCGAGGAGCCGTCGGGGAGAGCGGTGCCGGCCCTCGCGCGGCCGGCCCGTCGGCGCGAGGTGCGGGGCAGCCCTGGCCGAACCCGGGCCTTCGCGAGCACTTGTCACGGCGCGGAGCCGCGAGGGGCTGCGTGTGGCGTTTCCTGAGACGGAGCAAATGCGTCGCAGCTTTCTGGCATTGATTTTTGACAAAGGACTCAAGAAGCTGCAGCTGTGCTGGTTTCCTCGTCCCCTCCCCCGCTTTATTACAATGCGTGTTGTTCTGAAATACTCAGTTCAGCTATAAACAATCTACTCTATCAACAACATGCTTTTGCACTTTTTGAAATGGTGCTTTGAGGCAGATAAATGAAAGTAAGTATGGCAGCTTGCCAGTGAAAATCCTGCAAACTGTATCATCACAGGGGCACTGACTAAGACAGCACATTATTTTATTTACTGTGGAAACTGAAAATCCATTTCTGCCCATACAATAGCTGTTTATTTCATCTTTGCTTGATGTTTGTTCTAATCTTTCTTGACACTTCTAGATAGTAATGGTTCACAAGCTGTTTAGGTCAGTACTCAGAGGGCTCCATCAGCCAGCACTTTGTGCTGGTTTCAGAAGTCCGGCACCCGCTTCCCGGGCGCGTGGCCCCTGGCTGGCAGCGAGGGCACCTGCCCAGGGCCTGGGCACAGGCAAGGCGCCGGTGAGGTCCTGCGGCTCCCCTGGGTGAAACCCACACCTGCACCTCTGCCAGCCAAGACGCGCACAGGAGCCCGCACTGCCGATGCCTTGCAGTAGGCTCACCTGGACGGAGCAGCTCCTTGGGCTTGGAGTTCTTCTTTCTAGACGCTCAGCCCGTCAGAGGCTTATATTGCCAGCTGTCTGTATCACGTCGTGCATCCCATGCCAGATAAAACTGATTCTGAAACGCAGAAGGATGAGGTGACGGGTGACCGGTGTGTTCCTGCTGAGGCCTGCTGGGTTCAGCCTGCCCCTGGTGATGTGGCAGTCCGGGTGACGCGTCCTCTGACGGCGCGGTGGCCTGTTCCCCGGCTGCCGCGCTGGCCGGGCAGCTCCTCCGGCACCACTCAGCACAATGGCTTGGAGACGGGAGGAAGCCAGGCTGCGGAAGAATGTTGAAACCATTTCAAAAACCTCTGGAGAGAAAATTAGTAATATTTTGTTTTCCTGAATGGTTTCACTGAAATTTAGGGAAAATAATTGCAGTTGAAAGACCTCGGGTTTTGTTGTTCTGTTCTTTCTTTATTAATTTTTTTCACATGCTGCTTTCTGAATATACTTCTTTCGCCTCCTCTCCTGCCTCTCCTTTGTTACCCTTTATCCCATACCCCACCACAGAAAGGTGGGGAGATGGTGGAGGAGAAAGAAAAACCATAATGAAGAAGAGATAAGGAACGTTTCCAAATTTCCTTTTCCAGATCCAGTGAAAACAGTTTTTTTGTTAACTTTTCGGATCTTAATGATGGCCTTTTGTGACCAAAATCAGCTGAAAATAATTCTGAGCAGCTGTGTTTAACTCCTGTTTGGTTACGTAGCTATTTTGGGGGAATCCCATTTTACCCTTTGACAGAGCAGAGGGCCTGCCGCATTCTCCCCTCCGCTTATCCGTTATAACCCACCATGCTGAGCAGTCAGGAAACTCGTGAAGAGCCTTTTGATGCTGTTTTCTTGGCCACCGTAACACTGAACTTGCCCCTTTCATAAGCTTATCCAGAGTACAGTCTCTTACTGTGTCCTCTGCTCGACTTTGAGGGTGTTTGTTAAAGTATAATGGAGTTTCATGCAAGAATATGTTCTTTTCATCGGCACTGTGTGATTCTGTATATTCTACATTCGTGATTACTTAAGGAAAAATACTTGTATGGAAAGAGATGCACCAGAGGTCAAATAGCAGCGATGCATCTCTGTATCCTAAAGCAGAGGAAATACACAACTCTGTGATACCTGGGAAATCTTCTCAATAAGCGAAACGGAACGCTTTCAGAGCCACCACCCGTGGCCCCCAGGCAGAACGTCCTTGGCACGCAGGGAAGGTGGTTGCGCAGGCCAGCGGAGGCTCACAAGCCGAGGCGCTGGTCGCAGTCCCGCTGTGCGAAGCGTGGTCCCGAGGGCAGCGGTCGTGGGCGTGCCGTGGGCGGCAGGAGGCTGGGCAGCTGCGCTGGTGAGAGGGGCAGCCGCTCGCAGAGGAGGGGGCTGAAACGGGTGGGGAAGGACTACACTGTCTGCAGAGAAAGGTTCCTTGACGTCTGTGCATCTGGCTTTGATTTTACCTGTTTCTTCTAAGTTCTGAGCAAAAATTGGTAGTGCAATTTTCCGTCTGAGAATAACCTGCAAGCTGAACGTGCAGGACTGCCGAGCACTCTCAGATGGGTGTCACCAAGATGGGTGGGTGGTGTTCTTCATTCTGCCAAATTCAGGATATACCTGAGTGCCTGCGTTTTTGTCTGCTTCATCTTGTCTTGAATCTGTTCCAAATAAACTGGAACTGACAATTACACACGTGCATTGTACGTTTGAGACCCACAGATGTACTCGCAAATCAGCTTAGGGGGCTGAAATGCATGTCTTTGATTAATTTTAGTGCTAAAGTGTCCAAATCCCTTATTTAGCCTTGCAGAGCTCACCCGTAAATATCAGCGATACTTCATTTTGCTGGTCCTTCTTATTTTTATTTCGCCAAACATTAACTGATCTCTGTTCTCAGCCCATCGTGCTTCAGAGCTGGAAGGCACGGCCCTTCCTTTCTGCACGAACAGAACGTTTTCCCGGGGGGTTCCTGAGGGTGAAAGGTGTGTGTGGCACTTTGGGTACAGTCGTCGGTGTGTCCCTGGAACGTCCCAAAGCAAACGCCGGGCGCGGAAGGGCTGCGTTCCAGACTAGAAGGGCCGCTCTTCAGCTGGTGCAGTGCAGCAGGCTGTGTAGGAAGGTCTGGAGAGGGTCTGCCCGTCCTCGGTGCTTGCTGGGGCTGGCAGCAAAACAGGGCAAAAAATTTCAGGAGAGGGAGGAGTTCGCATATATGCAAACTATGCCAGGCAAATGTGAGCTTGGAAGGAGGAGTCGTCCCTGGAGCATCTCCTGCCTAGATGAGGTTCACGGGAACGATTGTTCCAACCTGTGCGGTGCACGAGTGGGTTCAGAGCTGGGGGGAGAAGACAGGAGGGGCATAGCAAGAAAGTATTAAGGAAATCGCACTAAAAATGCCCCTGGGCCAGGAATGCCTCTGCTTGTTTCCTTGCTGAAAAGCAAATGTTTTAGAAGATGTTTCTTCTGGCCCCATATATCAAATATAGCCGCGTTTTATCCTCTTGTGCACTGATGGGATTCCCAGCTCCTTCCAGAGGCTCGGAGACCTTCCAAGGCAATGTGATCCTTAAAGGCATGCAGAAATAGCAAAAAAGCAGCAGATGTTGCAAGGTGTCAGTCTGAGCAGCAAGTTCACGTCAGCTCTGCTCCTGCAGCTCGTCCCGTGTCTCTTTGGGTCAGAGCTGGGCAGTGGCTGCTGCCCATCTTTCGGCATTCGGCTATGCGACACGCCACCGTCAGAAATTCCCATGATGAGATGTGTGATTGATCCTGCTGCCTTTCTTTTCTGTTTGCTTTCCGATTTCCTGTTGCTTGTATCTTGTCCATAACGTTCAGTGCTTTATTAGGCAGCATCAGCTCTATCAAACTAGGTATCCTCCGTCTCTCAGTTCCTGCGCCCTGTGAGCAGCGTTGTCGTGTTGCGTGGTGCGGTGCAGCTGTCCCTTTCGCAGCTCCCTTCAGCCCTTTGCCCCTCGGGGGGGGTTCAAGACCCTGTAAAAGAGGAAGCATTTGGCCTTGCAGGTGTCTCGAAGGCTCGGGACCAGACCTGCAGCTTCTCTGCGTGGCCATGCTCTCTGGAGAGGTGTCACCTGCTGATGGGGATGTGCTCTGAGTGCCCTCCGACCCGAAAGAGGACACGTGACATCCCTCCCAGAGAAGGCCAGCCAGTGGTACTACTTATTTTAAACCAGGGAACCAGGAAGAAGTTTTCCAGAGGAAAGCAAAGTGAATTTCACACCACTGGCTCCGAGTCTGCTAAAGAGTGATTGGTCCCTCAGCCTCCAGTGGGAGTTTGCTACTAAACAGAAAGAAGAGTGGGATTTTCCGTGCAGCAGGGACTGAACGTAACTACTGGGGGAGAAAGCAGGTGGAGAGATTAGACATGCCTGATGCTGACAGAAAGCATGTTTGTGCCTAATACGTCGGAGAAAATGTTCAGGAACAATTCAGCCATGTGAAAATGCGACCCTTGTAGCATTGCCAAGGTCAGAAAAACCAAAGGAGATCCGCTGAGTCAGTGCTGGTCCTGCGAGGAGAAGCTGTCCGGAGGCAGCACGGTCACGTTGCCGAGGCAGTCTTCCATCAGGGTCCTGCAGGGAGAGGAGCTCCTGCTGGTCTGCTCTGTTCTTGCTGAGTTCTCAGCTCCCAAGGAAAACTCCGATATCAAGACACAAACCTGCTCAAGCCCACCTGGCTGTTGGCTCTTTAGTCTCTTCCAAGCTGAGTCTAAAGAGTCGCGCTGGTCCAGAAAGGTTCATGAGATCTGTGGGAGGGGGTTCAGCTCCTGTGGGTCCTCTTGCTGTGCTGCCTGCTTTGCCTTTTGCTCTGTTCTGAAACTAATGATGTGTAATAACCTGTTTCCTTCCTTCTCCTCAGGGCCAGCTCGGGGACGAGGGAACAGGACTCTTCCTATCTGAAAACGTGTCCCTGCCTGGAAGGGTCCTCTGCAGTTCCAGAAGAGGTGCGTGAGCAGTTTGGGGCAGTCCTGGGGCGCACCACGGGCCGGGAAGAGGGCAGATGCTTTTACAGAAGGAGTGACAGGCAGAACAGGGGGGAACGTTGCTCCTCTGGAGTCCTCTCTTCGACTTCCCAGAAGGTTTGGTACAAAAGCCCAGTCCCAAAACACTAGAAGATTTGGGCTGAAGGGAAGCGATAGCCAGCTGCCCTTCCCGGGCAGGGAGGAAGTGCCGTGGGTGAGACCTCTGCCGTGCCCCGGCCACGGGAGCCGTGCAAGGCGGCCGGCCGGCCTCGGGCCTGCAGCGGGGAGGCACGGGGAGGCAAATCGGTGCAGGCTGGTGCAGGCAGCTTTCGCAGTGCCAGCCGGGCACTGCGTCACTCTCTTGGTAGCATCCGAGGAGATGTTTGCCAGGAGAGCAGCTCTGGAGATTGTCTGAGGCTCTGTGAAGGAGGGAGGAAAAGATGAACTGGCAAAAAGTTAATTAAAACTCTTCTGATTGTGAGGTGGAATTTAATACTTTAAAAAATGCAGTGTGACACAGTGCAGCGCTGCAGCTGAATTAATCATGAATGAGGGTAGTAATTTTTAATTTTTGTGTGCATGAGAAAAACACTCAACAGATTTGACAATTAGAGCGGGGTAACAGCATTGCGTGGCACAATATGAAGTGGTTTTTCCCAGTGGTTTTTGAGAGGGAGCTAAACAGATGTGCTCAAATATTTACAAGTGCACAATATTCACATGCTTTTCAAACGCTGACCCTGCTGATTCGCAGAAGTCTGCTTCAGTCTGGGGACCAGCTACTGCAGTGAGGCAGGCTGTTACCACCGGTAACGCAGCGGCACTGCCGCCGGCTCCCAGCGCACTTGCGTGCGCAGGTATCTCCTGCTCTCCCGACAGCGTTACGCTGCCTCAGCGACCTGCCTGGGTCACCAGTTTGTCCCACCACGGTCCTGGCAGCACAGTGGGCCGTGCTGGCTCAGCCCAGGCTGTGGGGTCGGAGGGCTTCCTCTGCCGCACCGCACCGAAGAGAAGCGGGTTTGGTTTCAGCCACGGCAGTGAGGATCAGGGGAGCTCAGCTGCTGTGACGCGAGGGCGAAGCGGTGCTGTAGGGGTCTGACGTTACATGTTTACGCTGTGTAATTCAGCAGGGTGAGCCATCAATTATCTGCATCAAAGTGACCACCCAGAGACCCGGTGTGTTTGGCCTCGTCTGTCTCTTAGCTGTCCCCCGTCACGCTTCAATTAAGAGCTGAGAATGCCAGCTAACATTGTCCTTATCGCCAGCGGTGCAGGGGGTTGCATTGCCTTGCTTTCCTCAAAAGGAGCCCAAAGAAAAGTCAGGTTTGTTCAGCACAAGCTGTAGCTGGGGAGGGTTCAGGTAAGCCAGATGGCGATGTCAGTGATGGATGGTGCAGATGCTGTAGGGCTGTGCCTCAGTATCCTAACTGAGAGTGCTGAGCTGCGCTGCACCTCACTGAAATATTGACTGTTGCAGCAGTTGCTTTACACTGTTCAATTGGCTGTGTAATTGCTTTCACAAATTAAACAAAAACAATGGTGAAAATATGTAAAATGTCACCTGGACTGAATTGTGGTTCAGATCCCCAGTGAGAATGAGTTTGGCAGCCTCCCCTCGCTTCTGATCTGCTCCGTTTCAGCCTGAGCACCTCTCCGCTCACAGGCCCGGGCTGTAGATGTGGTGTGGGTGCTGCTGTGTGAGCAGCCCTGCCCGGCTGGCTCCGGCCAGGGTAAGTGGTGCCCCGTGTTTTCCAAGCTATCCCGCTCATTCCGTGCCTTTGATACTTTCTGGCTTGCCGTGCCTGCTCTCCTGGCTTTCTTTACTTTGAAGGGCAAGCATGCAACGCCGCGCTTTTCTCTTGAGCTCACGTTTCTTTTCCTTTCGCCTTTAGCCCTGTAAACGTGGTAGTCGTTCATTTAGTGAAGGCATCCAAGGGAGTGAGAAGGGGCCAGCTCATCCGACGGCAAGTTTACAAGTCGACAGGTCCCATGGGTGCTGATGGCTGCTCTGCCAGCTCCGCAACACTGGCAGCAGGGAGTGGGCCGAGGTGGACGCCATGCCCAGCTCCTTGGTCTCCCTGCCCTCCGCTCCTCGGACAGCGGGTGGGGGGCTTAACCAGCTGGGGTTCTCCCCACGCCGAGGGGGCTCTGGCAGCCAGGCACACCTGCAGTTCAGTTTCTTTCCACTGCACATTTGTGGGGACCACACTTTGCTCCATTTTCTTTCTCTCCTTTCCAGCCCGATGGTGGAGAAGTGCGTCAAGAGACACTGCCATGGCCCTGCAGACAGCAGCTGCGACCGCCGTGGTGCACCTGACGGGTTTGCAGGAGCAGAGGTTAGCTCACCCGCTCTCGAGTGGGGAGACCGGTAAACTCTGCGCTCCGAGTCCTCCTGGAGATCGTGGCTGTTCTCACACAGCCCTTGTCAATGGGTGTGAAGACCTCTAGCCAGTGTTAACTGCTGTCTGGTCCTGGAGCCACAGAATGGCTTGGTTTTCTCTTCTGTCAGAGATTTCTATTGCAGAGCTTTTTCAAAGTACCAAATGAAAGATGGCTCTGTTTCAGCCACACTCTGGAAAGCCAGCATGCTTTTAAATGCCAGTTACTGTGTGTCCTGAAAAGAATGGGCAGTTGTGAGTTTGCTGTCTTGGTTTTGGTTGGCAGTGCCCCGTGTAGAAAAGAAAATGCGATCTCTGGATTCAGCCTGGGGAGCAGAGCAACCCAGGCAGCCGTAGTACAGCCTTCACTCTCGGTGAAGCTCAGAAGTTTCTGTACTGGTGAGAATCTGGATTGCCACAGCTGGACTCACCATCAGGCGGTCACAGAGCTACAGTGCTTTCTGCCAGGCAGGCTGGAGGAGCCCATGTTTCTCATCAGATAGACGTAGTAGTGCTTTTTAATACTTTTTAATAGTTTACAAAATTATGATAAGCTCTGCAAGGCCATTTAAAATGGATAATCTTCAAGTGGTATTAAGGATTAAAATGGGTCTGCCTTGTGTGCCTTAATGGGCCCCTCACAGGCTGTTCAACGTTATCAAAAGGTGATTTTAAGAGTTTGTAATAAATATGTTCCTTTGGGGAAGATTAGGAAACAGGGTGGGATTTGCCATCCTTCTGCTACCTCCAAATTGCTGTGCTCTGACTGAATTAATTACAGTGGGTCTGTCTTGAACTCCGGAGTGCCAGCTCACTTCTGATCTATTGTTCAGTAAAGAGGCTTCTCCTTAGGGAGAAATGTTTGCTCCAAAAGTCACGGCTATTTAGTATTTGATTATCAGCCTAGGAGAAAAGAGTCAAATAAGGCTCCAGTTTCGTCAACACTTGCATGCATGTTTAACCTTCCATTCCTGAAGAGTCCTTTAGGTTTCAAAGTGCAACAAAATAGTGTGCCTGCAGAAATCTTACGGGAACGAGGGACTATGAGAGCTGTTTATTCTCAAACCAGAAGTGAATGACTTCATTCGGGAAGTTTTCTTTGAGCAAGCTGTGCTTTCAGTGTCCAGCTCCTTGTCTTTGTTGCAAACTCGGCCTTTGTCCATGCCACTGTCAAGGGTTGGGCCTGAAATTACTGGGAGATTTGAGTGTATGAGTGAAACTGGATAAAATTACTGAAAGTACCCTCCCTAAGCATGAATTTGTCATTTCACACTTCTGCGTATTGACAAAATCCATGTTCTTGGGCAACCAAGTTGTCAGAGTGGTACAAAACCCACAATAATAATCCTTCTCTGTGAACCTTCTGAGGTTTCTCTTTATATGTAAACTCCATTGTACATCAGTTAAAGGATTTAAAGTACAATTATGAAGCTTTCATATTTCATAAAATGTTGAAGGTTGAACTATTTCTTGTGGAGCCCAGCAGAAAACTTCTCATAATGCTTACTGCCAGTGTCCTGCCAGCAATGAGCTTACTGCTATTTCTGTCTGCCTAAAATCAACTTGAGCACACTGGAATTTACTGATTTGTTGAAAATTAGCAGTTTTGGAGGTTTCTTTTGGTATTACTGAACCTATTTGATCTTTACTGTTTCTGAAGCAGGCTTTTACCCCCCCGGCTCCCCAGACCCCTAAGCTTTGTGCTTTGGAGCCAGCATTCCCGTACTGACTGACTTTCAATTACTCTCCTTGCTGAGATACTGAGAACCCATTAGGACTGAGATGGTCCATGTTTTCACGGAGCTGGAGTGTGGTTTGAAGGCTTTGAAGTTCAGGCAGAGAGCCTGTGGAAGTCACAGTAATACTTGTACACCACCGACGGATGTCGTATAACTGCAGGCTTCTGCAGGGATGTGCGTGTGAAGCCAGAAAGCTCCACACTTGGCCCTAGCCATCTTTCTCGACTGACAGGTTATTTCCTGTTAATGCCACCCAAATAAATCTTGCACACAGGGTGTTCCATTTCTTATTTTGCTTAACCATATGATTGCAAAATAACAAGATGTAATACAAGAGCAGAAAACATTAATATAATAATTTGTATTAACCACACAATATGATGACATCAGAAATTGTCGTCTGTATATCCAGCTCATGCTGATTTTGACTGCAAAATATTGTAACTAGAGGTTAGGTGCTGGAAAATGTATTGAATTGGGCTGGTGATGGTGAATTTCAAGCAATAACTGAGGCAGGGGCAAAGAGGGGTTTATGGGGCTGCAGACCTGCTCACCCCATGCTGTCAGCGTTCCCAGGTCACGCAACCAGAGGAGCACGTGGTCAGGCTGGGCAACACCGCTGTCCCAGCTGTGGCTGCAGTTGCTCCTCTTGGTGTGACTGCCTCCAAGTGTGTAGTTCCAGTTTTACTCAGCCTGAAGATACACATTGCTCAATTTCAGATGGTAGTTTTTGAGTCTGTGATTAGCACTTAAACTCCGACTCCAGAAATGGAAGTGGGCAAATGGTCCTGTTCCCTTATGCATTTCACACCCTTAATCCTGGTTTTAGGCATCTCGGTGAATCCGTCTGACATCCTACTAATGAAAATGCTAAAGCAGATATTTTACTTTGAGCACAGGAATAATCCTGCACCAGTATTTGAAGGCCAGGACCTTTTAGATCTGAGTATAAGCTGGAAAACTCCAGTGAGGTATGTACTGCTTTTACTTTTACCCTTCGGGACAGTGGTACTCACATATTTTTGCCTGCAGGACCATGCTGGGTGACTGATGGCATGTGTGGAATCTGGAACGTTTATGGTGCAAACATCATTTCAGCATTCTCCTACGCAAGAGATGATGAAACTTCCTGAGATGAGAGCCTATGTAAGTATGTGTTATGCATCTGCTAGGCAAACAGATGAGGGAATGTTGTTTTTAGAAGCTCCAGATGATGGCTGTGATCCTGTAATGTGATTGTTGTGAGCAGAGGCATACACCCGGCTATCTGCAGTCCAACTAATTCGTCCTCTGCAGGTCCGCGGCAGGACTGGGGTCTGGCTCTGCACAGCCACCAGACTCAGAGAACTGAGCAAAGCCGCAAAGGCTGAACCCGGCGCGCTGAAAGAGGTGAAAAGGCGTCGGAAGACAGGAACCCTGCCATCCATGCTGAGACTGTGGTTGTTCAATTAAGCATCTTCTGACTGCGTGGCGATAGCCTGTATCTCCGTGGCAGACTCCGGGCTCACTGCTAGCCTCTGCACATACTAGCAGCCTTAAAGCCCCTCAGACCGAGGGATGACCCTTCCGCTGGGGAGAGTGGGGTCCGTGCCCTCCTGACCACTGAAGGTCACTCCAGCAGCCCTGTCAGAGTTATCTTCTTTGCAGAGAACACGGAGAGCAGCAGGGCGTGTGCCAGTGCCAAGCCTACTGCCGTGGTCACGGAAGGGGAAGTGCCCTACTCCTGCATGGTAAACCTTGCCCCCACCCCAGGTGAGAAAACCGTTCGAGCTGCCACGCTAAGCTGGTTATTAACAAGCCTGTTCTTTTGCAGAAGTGCTGTGTGTAACTAGAAGTGTGTATATATGTTTATGTAAAAGAATATCAAAAAGACTGCCCTCCATAAGTTGCAATGCCTTCTTCTGTGTTCTTATTGATGCGTAATTTAATCCTTGATGTCTGACTCTTCTTGAGCATTCCTGATGAGTGTAGTTAACATAGAGTTTGTTCTGAAAGCATATCAGCAAATGGGCATCAATGGAGATAGCCATTTATTGCTCCCAGCAGTGAGGTTAAACAGCTTGTGCCTTTAACTGCATGGTACAAAAGATATAAAACTATTTGCTTGAGATATTAATCCAGAATGACCTGATAAAATGTGACAGTAAAAGCGCTTTTCCCAAAGAAGGGAAATGTGTGCTCTGCTGACTTTCTGCTCCAGATGCATAAACATACCGCTGAACTCTCCCGGCCAGGTGGGATCAGGGAGCACACCGGCAGCGCATCTTTGTGTCTGCCGCTGTCAATGCTCGCTCACAGAAGTGGCCCACCACCAGCTCTGCAGTCAAAGTGCTTCCTCTGGTTTGTTGAGAGTCAACACACAATATGCCACAAGCGCAGAGAAATCACCGGGTTTAAACATCTGAAGAATGAAGCACCGTGGTTTATGCTGGTCTACAGTGAAGCATCACATGCAAGAGTGGTGTTTCAGGACTCAGCCACCGTCGATGAAATGGAAGCAAAAAGGGAAATCTTGCATGAAGCAGGCAAGAAATAATCTTAAAGACAACTTACAAAGCCTAATCTCTGCAGAAGCCCTTGTGACCTGAATGAGAAGAGCTTGTGTTGGAACATCTCACTTGAAATAATCTGCTCCTCAGAGCCACGCTCCCTCAGCCTGCCGCTGTTAAACTGTCCAGCAGGTCGGGGGAGGAAAATTGCATACTGAGTTTGAATACTTGTCCTGTTCTTCTGTGTCCCAGGCTTCACTCTGTGCCTTTATCTCTGCTCAGAAAGAACATGAAACACAGTTAAACTCAGCTCAACAGCTCAATTTAGGGTGCACATTAGAGCACATTAGCTCCTGACTGTAAAATGCACACCAGGATTTGAGGAAGTCAACCTTGTCTTGCTATGGTAATAAGGAGAAAGAGGGCTAGCAAAAGATAGGGTCGTATACCTAAAGACAAGAGAAGTTGAGTGATGGATGCCAGTGTCTGGATGGTCTTTCACAGGACTCACCTCTCACAAAATCGAGGAAAAATCAAGCAACCTCACGGTTAATTATTGTAATGGGATACTGATAGTTGCCGTTGGCTGAGAAAGGATTCACACAGTTCAGATCCTCTAATTCGCTGTGATCCTTTAGATGTTCAGCTCTGAAGCAGTGCTGAGTGCAGAGCGAGGATGAAAACCCATTCCTATTCTAAGCATGCTACTTTATCTACTAGCTTTTCATTCAAGAAAGGGATTTGTTGACAGCAAAATTATTTTCTTGGAAAAACACTAAATGAGAAGATGACAAATGCTGTTCTGAATGTTCACGCAACTCCAGGAGCAATCAACCATGATTGTTCAGACGGGGCTCCTGCAGGAATGGATAGAGCTAAAAATCTTGAAATTTGGCAAGAATGAGGTCCTCAATAAGGAGTAGCACTTACAGTTGCTCTGGAGAAAATGGAGTTTCAATAGCCAGATTCATGCTCATTTGGAATTGACCGTGTGTAGTAGAACATCTTGTCTGTATGGATGCAATTAGGAGATGCACAGTGAATACTTGCCCTGCAGTTAGTGTAACATATGCTCCAGTACTTCCAGACGTGACTACTGAAGTTGGTAGCAAAATCCTGATGTCTTCAACAAGGCCTCAGTGTTAGTCATATAAAAACTGCTACGTGTGAAAGCAGCTGAGGATCTCTCCTTTCCCTGGAAAAATGTGAGGAAGAGAAGAGGAAGCCGTGCCGAGGAACTGGCCGAAAGGCTGGAGAGGCCAGCAGCCAGAGCCCTGGCTTGTAGCGTTCGGGAGACGGAGGGATGTTGCTTCCCACTCTGTGACCTGCTGTTTGCCTTCTAGCAGGAACTTTCATACCTCTTACACTTTGCCTTGCGCATCTCTATAAGAAATCCTCAGCCTGACCCCTACTAAAGGCATCAGAGCATTCGTCTTTGGTCTCCATAAACATTGATGTAACGTGCGTAACATTTTGATCCCACGGCCGCGTGTACTGTGCTCTCTGGAAGAAGAAAGGCCTCATCGCCGTGCTGGACCGCTGTCAGCATCGTGGCCTCAGAGACTGAAGCTCGCTTGGCGGTACTGAGGCCTGGTTGATACAGGACAGTAAACAAGGCAGTGATCTGAGGAGAAGCAGTCTTAGCCCCAGCAGCAGTTGTGGATCTGAAGCCTCCTTAGGTCTGTGGAGCCAAAATCCAGGGCTAAACCCTGCAAATCGCATGTATTTCCCCAGTGACCTATCCTGAACACTGGCTCCAAGCAGCCCCTCTGGAACTGTGTACGGTTCCCCGCGTGAAGCGGCTGACGTGAGCCCGTCCGTCTTCGCGACGAGCCCCGCGGTGACGCGCAGGCTCCTCTGGTGCTCCAGGTCGTGACCAACTCTCCAGCTCCGGTGACAGCAGAGCCGTGCTGAAGCTTTAGACAGTTGCAGGCAAGATAAGGACAGGCTAGATTTTTACCCAACTAGAACTAATTTATGTGAGGTTTCTGAGAGTTCAGTAGTTTTCCTCCACTGGGGCGTGCTTTACTGCTGTTTTCTGGAATCAGGAGAGGAAGTAACAAATTAACACAAGGGAAAGTGTTCTTGCAGCAACGCCACGGTGGGAAAGAAGTCATGAGCTTCTGGAAATCCACCCCAAAACACTTCTCTGATCTTCCAAGATTTTTGAGTCTCTGTTCCAGATCCCAGAGGTCTGTAATGCAACCAGTTTTGGATAGGTCTGCACAACTCTGGTGCCAGATTTGAAATGGGATTTTTGATGCTCTCTCCTGACTAGTTTCCTGGAACATTTTCCTCTGCACTCTGCACTGGGGGTCTCCTGCTTTTAGCAGACCCTTGGCAGCAGGGGCCGTGGTGGGAACATAGGCTGGGCACCAGCCAGACACCGAGCTCAGAAAAGCCATCCGCTGCGGCCCGGAGCTCTGCTCTGCTCTGCTCTGCTCTGCTCTGCTCTGCTCTCCTCTCCTCTCCTCTCCGTGGGCTCCCCCAGCTCTGTCCTTTTCCTGCAGGAATGCCATCCTCATCCAAGGGAGCAGGTCCGCCCGCCGGCTCGGGAACCCTGCCTGTAACTCCTGGAGCCAAGAGCAGGATTCTCCAGAACTAATTTGAACATCTGCATTTGAAGGACCCAAGTTACGTTGTTTAAAAGCAGGTCAGACCCTGTTCAACCACGATATCCTGCAGATAGTTCAAGTGGGAATCCCCAGCCCGGGCCATGGATTTGTGTGTACCACGCAAAGGAGCGCAAACACCCCCTCCTCCTCACCCAAGGAAGGTTGTGGAGAGCACTGGCTGGCTGCTTCTCCTCACAGCAGTTGCTAAAACATCGCTGCAAGGTCATGGACAACATTCCAGCTCATCGAAACTGCCGATAAACGCTCTTCCCTCCCAAAGAGCGTGTGAGAGCAGCTGTTGGCATTACCGTGTGTTGCAAATGGTTTCTTGTCTCTTCAAAGGCAGTTGTTCTTAGATAACCCGGGGGTGGTGGTCTGAGAAGCAGTTGTTCTTAGATAACCCAGAGGTGGTGGTCTGAGAAGCACTGGTCGCCAGCACTGAGCTGCGCTGGTTGGAGAGGAAGCGAGAGCAGAGGAAGGGCAGTGCTACGCCAGACTCACTGGCTTGCAGCCCACGTTCATTAACGTGGTTTTGTGAATTAAGGGAGGAAGAACATCAGTTGCTGAATGACCAGACTTGTGAGGCAGGCGAGATGTCGGTCAGTGCTCCCGCGGCCTGACAGCGACACTCGTTTCACTTCCCTTGCTTCAAACGTGTTGGCAGGGCTCAGCCTGCACCGGGGCAAAGTGGACCTGCGCAGCGAGGCACGGCCACGGGCTGGGGTGCTGGCAGGGTCTGGGGGGAGCACACCAGTAACAGGGGCAGAAATGGGAGCGTCTCAGGTGGGGGAAGTGGCACGGGGGCTCGGGCACCCTGGAAAACCAGACCCGCTTGCACGAGGAAAGAGGAGATCGGGACAGGGGCAAGGACCTGGTCTGGGCAGGCACGGAGGTGGGGGCAGCTGGGGTCCCGCTGGGAGGACTGGAGGTGGACTGGGAGGTGTGGGTCCTCTGCTTGCTCTGAAGCAGCCTGGAAAGCAGCATGCAGCTCTGCATTTCTCCTGTCTCACAGTCGAAAACTTGCAGACAAGGCACCTGGTACTGCGCACGCCTGCTGAGGAGGCTGCCCACCGGGCCCCGCGGGGGCTCCTGGCAGGAGGTAGGAAAACAGAGAGAACAAAATGTGTGCCGGTGCTGTCCTTGTCCTTGCTTTAGCTGCAGAGCTACCCAGGGTAGTGCTTGTTTGTCATCTGAGCCTCGCGTCTGTGAACGGAGTGCTGACTCGCTGTTTGAAAGCCCCTGCAGTGGGCAAGCTTTCTGAGGCCGAATTAAAGCCATTAGTTTGCTGCATGATCAACTGGGACGACTGACTATTAATGAAAGTGCTTTAGAACAGAGAGAACCCTCAGAAACAACGAGCTCGGTTCCTCCGAGCTGCAGGCAGCCCTCCATGCCCCCGAATGTTTCTGTGAAGATACTGTTTGCGCAGATTTAATCAGTTGTGTCACTGGGGCACAGCAAAACCAGCAGTGGGACCTGCTGAGATTTAGCGCCAGATTGCCGTTTACAATCAAGGCACCAAGAGTCACTGAAGTGCATAGCTCCCGCCCCAATTACTAATTAATCAGCCCCAAAGAGGTCTCCGTAGAAGGCATAGCAGTCAGCTGTGAGCCCTGTAAATGCAGAGGGCTTCTCTGCCCTTGGTGTGGGAGAGGTGACCTGGGGAGCTTTGTGTCCTCGGGAGCCGGTCACAGGAGACAGCAAACTTGTGAAAGTTGTTTGGTTTTGTTTTTGTTGGCCTTTTTTCCCCTCTCCCCCCTCAATAAGACCGTGGCTAGCGTGTTTGCAGTAAAGCGCGGCTGAAAAGGCGGTGTGAGACGCTGGGATGAGATCAGCTGGCGAACTTGCTGGCTTGAGTGTGAATATTCACCTGCTTTTGGGTGGCTTGGTTATTTGTTTGTTTGGGGTCTTTTAAAATTTGCTTAAAAGCAATAACAGAGTGGCAATGGCTGGGTTGGCTTCTAGTGGGCAGACGGTGAGACAACAGCTTGGAGAGGGCACACGGCAGCGGGTCCCGCCCGCGCACGGGGCTGCGTCTGCCGCCGCGAGCTGGTCCCAGGCGAGGGCACGGCGCGGGAGGCTGCGGGGCTGCGGCAGTGCCCTGCGGCCAGGCCCG
>Ga0065711_1040969_pt1 | contig 16515 bp, 8 predicted proteins | sample Hoacrofraction12_FD_59098 | JGI IMG/M metagenome (GOLD analysis project Ga0065711, IMG submission 59098) | Hoatzin crop microbial communities from Cojedes, Venezuela - Epithelial fraction 12 v2 (version 2) | ecosystem: Host-associated > Birds > Digestive system > Esophagus > Crop | place... | reverse complement strand
CCTGCCGAAGCAGGGTCACCTACAGCAGGCTGCACAGGACCTTGTCCAGGAGGGTCTTGAATATCTCCAGAGAAGGAGACTCCACAGCCTCCCTAGGCAGCCTGTTCCAGTGCTCCAACACCCTCAGAGGGAAGAAGTTCTTCCTCATGTTCAGATGGAACTTCCTGTGCTTCAGTTTATGCCCATTGCCCCTTGTCCTGTCACTGGGCACCACTGGAAAGAGTTTGGCCCCATCCTCCTGACACCCACCCTTCAGATATTTATAAGCATTTATTAGGTCCCCTCTGAGCCTCCTCTTCTTCAGGCTTAACAAGTCCAGCTCCCTCAGCCTTTCCTCACAGGAGTGATGCTCCAGTCCCCTCATCATCCTTGTAGCCCTCTGCTGGACTTTCTCCAGTAGCTCCTCATCTTTCTTGAACTGGGGAGACCAGAACTGGACAGAGTACTCCGGATGGGGCCTCACCAGGGCAGTGTAGAGGGGAAGGAGAACCTCCCTCGTCCTGCTGGCCACACTCCTCCTAATGCATCCCAGGATACCACTGGCCTTCTTGGCAACCAGGGCACACTGCTGGCTCATGGTTAACCTGTCGTCCACCAGGACACCCAGGTCCCTCTCCGCAGAGCTGCTCTCCAGCAGGTCCGCCTCGAGCCTGTGCTGGTGCATGGGGTTGTTCCTCCCCAGGTGCAGGACCCTGCACTTGCCCTTGCTGAACCTCATCACGTTCCTCTCTGCCCAACTTTTCAGCCTGTCCAGGTCACTCTGAATGGCAGCACAGCCTTCTGGTGTATCTACCACTCCTCCCAGTTTGGTGTCATTAGCAAACTTGCTGAGGTTACACTCTAGCTCTTCATCTAGGTCATTGATGAACAAGCTGAACAAGAATGGGCTCCGTACTGACCGCTGGGGAACACCACTAGTTACAGGCCTCCAACTAGACTCCGCACTGCTGATGACAACCCTCTGAGTTCTGCCATTCAGCCAGTTCTCAGTCCACCTCACTGACCACTCATCCAGCTCCAACTCCCTCAGCTTTTCTTCACTGGAGAGGTATTCCGGTCCTCTGATGACTTTTGTGTCTCTCCTCTGGACCCACTCTAACAGATCCATGTCCGTTTTATGCTGGGGATGCGAGAACTGCATGCAGTATTCCAGACAAGGGCCTTATAAGAGCGGAGTAGAAGGGAAGAATGAACTCCCTTGGATTGCTGGCCACATTCTTTTTGATGCAGCCCAGGGTACCGTTGGCTTTCTGGGCTGCAAGTGCACACCATCAGCTTATATCTATTTTTTCATCTCCAAATATCCCCAATCCCTACTCCTCAGGGCTGGTCTCAATCCATTCACTCCCAATCTGTACTGATATTGGGGATTGCTCTGCTCCGAGTGCAGTACCTTGCACTTGGCCTTGTTGAACTTCATGAGTTTCACACGGTCTCACTCCTTAAGACTGCTAGGTTCCTTCTGGATGACATCCCTTCCCTCTAGTGTTTCCTAATGCTCAAAACTGAACATGAAATATGCTGTTCTCTATTAATGCAGACTGTAGAGGGAAAAAAGATTGGAGAGTGAGTTGGTGTGCTGTTGGAAGAAGAAGATGTCTTTTAGTTCTGAATGTTTCTGTAAAAGAGTTTCCATCTACTAGTACTGGATGCATTCATAAAGGTAAAACAGCTTTATCCAGGACCAGTCTGTGATATATTCATATTTCTGACCTACCGTGTGCTGGTACGCATGAAGTTCAACCCTACAGAGAGGGACATGGGGGTGATGGCTGACAGCAGGCTCAGCGTGAGCCAGCAGCATGCCCTGGCAGCCCAGAGGGCAAACCTCTGCCCCCTGCAGCGCATCAAACACAGCATGGTCAGAAGGCCAACAGAGGGGATTATGCCTTTCAGTGGTTTCTGTGCATGTGTGTGTGAGAGATTGTACACACACACACATACACATACACACACACACACTCTCACACTCTCTCACACACACACACGCGCTCGCGTGCGCGTGTATATGATACATACCAAAACTCCTTCCCCACATGCACAAGTATATATTTATTTTTAAAATAGATTTGAAGTTTTTGACCACTACTGGGAAGAAAATAGCTTACACTGTAAATACATTTCTGATTTAATACTTCAGAAAACCTTGTAAGCAGTTAAAGCTCTAGCCTATGCAACTGTTCAGCCTGATTTTGCATTATACTTCATATAAAAAAATCAAAGCTGTCGTATTTGATTTAGAAAAAAATGGCAAGAGTAACATTGATATTTACAGCTCCATAAGGTGAAGCACTATCTAAGTCTTTGTAATGTCAAACTTACCAGACTATCTTTGCTGACTGAGGCTTTGCTGACTAATAAAATTGCAGTTGGCATATTTGATAATGAAATGTCGAACTCTTAAAAATGATTGAGAGCAAGACTGGAGAAACTGGTGAGGAAGGGGTATTTTCATTCTTTCCCCTTGTCTCTGTCACTTCAAAGACTACGAGAATATTTCATTGGCAAATTTGGTGCAGAAATACCCGTCATTTATCAGCTCTGGACATGATGTTAAGACACCAGAGGCTCCCTCTGTAAATGCTTGTTATGAGTCTAATCATGTGGCCCAAAGTTAAAGAGTAGTGCTCTGAAATAGCTGTCTAGAGCAAACGTCAAGCTGATTCACAAGTGGGCTGTCGGCTGCTGTTGCAGTTGTTTCTGTTCTGCAGCTCAAGCTTTTTGTCCTGCATTTTAAAAATATTTGGTGGAAAAGATAGTCTCTACCCTAAAGAACTGGCAGTATAAATCGAGTTTCTGTCAGTAAACAAGTATTAGCTGTAAGCCAAATGTTAGCAATAAATTTAGCTGGATTTATTACACTGTTGCATCACTAAAATCGCTCAGTGCAGCCCAGTCACAAGTGTCATTTTTTTAATACACTAATTGGCATTGAAATCAATGTTGGGAAGGGTACAGAACCCTCCCTCTTAACCCTGCTGCAGGACATCTGAACTCGTCTGCACCAAAGCAAAAACGATGGGATGACTAAGGTCTTATTTTTCATTCCCAGGAATTTACAGTAGTCTGTGACTGGGGATGATACTTCTGGGAACAGCGGGCCCAAATTCTTGTGGCTGAGTAGAAGGTGTTATGGTTTAAAATACAGATTGATATTGCTAATGCTAAACTTCGAGCAAAAGGGAGAAAAGCCACTTCACCCTGAAGTATGGTGACAAAACCCCCTGTTGTGACTTACGTTAACACAAATATATGTTTAGTCAGCTTCAAGTATATCTGCTGTCTTGGAAGATGTCTATAGGAAGCATCTGTTTTGTCAGTCGCAGAGGATCTACTCCTCACTAACAAAACAGGATCTTCTAATAACATGCCTGAACAGATCTTCTTATGTCTGTGGAGGTTGTCTTCTGAAACAAAATACTCATGAGCTTGAGCAAGATGTTTTAGACTTCTGTTTCTGAATGTGAGAGAACAATAATTGCTGTAAGGTGCTCTGTGGGTCTCACATTTTATCTCCTAGAGAACTATTTTTTAAACTATTAAAAAATTGTTTAAAAACTCAGGAGTTCATGACTGTCACCAGTGGAGATAACTGCCTTGTCTTATTCTCTCTTTTTTTTTTTTTTTTGAATTAGTTGCAAATTTTTTTCTAACAGTTTGAGTGGCTGTATCCCAAGTTTGAGTATATTATGCTTTAGCCAAAAATGTTAGTTTGGATGAAGGTTTTGGTATGTTTTTCTGTATAGACCTTGTTTGTCCAAGCAACTGAACAATTGCAATTCTTTGAAGTTCTTTCAAGTTCTCAGAGTTCTTTCAAGTTCTTTTACCTAATAAGTGCTATATTACCTGTCCTAGATATGATTCTTCCTGCTTAGTTTCAAACTATCTGGACCCTTGCTGGGCTGCATGAAGTCGTCAGTATATTATCTGTTTCAGAAACCATTTAAGTCCCCAGATCTGTAAGATTTTAAAGATAGCAGGTGCTTTTAGATCTAAAAGAAATTATTTTAAAACTTCTTACATCAACGAGCAGTTGCCTTTGGGGAAAAGGGTTAGAAGTGACACAAGAGCCTTCTAATCTAAAGTCTTGGACATGTGGGTGTCGCAACTGGTTTCAATAAGCATGGCATTCTGGGTAAAGTCATTTGCTGCTCAGAGAAGTTATTTAATTGAACGTGTTGTTTTCATTGAGGGGAGGTCACCTGAATAGATCTTATTTTCTCAGAGCACTACTATGATATAAATGTGCCTTAAGAAGTGATGGTCTTGTTGAGGAAAATTTGTGACAAGTTCATGAATGATAGGCATGTTGTAATCCTACAAATGATAGGATTGATGTCCCTGACCTTGAAATTATTTTAAACTATTTTAAAAGGAAATTCATCCTAGAGACACACGATGAAACAAGTTGTGTGTGAACTACTAGTAACACTACCAGTGTGGATTTTTTTGGGGGTGGGTGGGATGGGGGTTTCTGAGGTTTTGGAGGATTTTTAAAAGTCTGTTTTTCATAGCTGCAGACAAAGTGTGACAAGTCTTAGTGTTCGGATGATTTTCATTAGGAGAACTATTTTTTGAGAGAATTTTAAAAAGGATACTTGTGTTCTTACATTTATTTTGACTCAGTTCAAAAAAGAAGTTTCTACAGTGTATCTTATGTATCCTGTGTAAAGCATAAAAAAGTGAAAAAAAGTACATCACATAATTTTAAACAGTAAAAGGCCAATAGCTATGTTTGAGTTTGGTGAGTTCTTTGGGCATTGAATAATTTTTTTTAATATATAGTATTCCTAAAACTCCTACTAAAATATGCTTAAAGCTTCTCTGTGCAAAAGACATTTAAGAACATCTGGTTTTTTTTCCTTATTTTTGGATAAATTTTTCATTTATATCTGTGGTTTCCAATTCCCGGTGAATTTTCTTCTGTTTCTCAGATACCTCAGCCAATTATCTCTGCTTCTATCTCTTATTTGCCTGAAGACTCAACCCCTTTGCAAATTAATATTCTGTCTGCAATCACCAGTGCTATAAGGTATGGCACTTCATACATAAATTTTATTTTTTCGATTGTGAATCTTGTCTGCTCTATTCTTTGCTTCTGTAAGTTGTCAGTGACTATTAATAGCTTTATTCTCCATACTAGTTTCTCAGTTGATACATATATTAATATGTACGTCAACACATGAAGTATGTGCCATTAATACATTGTTTGATGTCCATGTTGACAGAGTGTACTGCTTGGAAATTGTCAGTATTTACAACTAACTTTTTTCTGCTTGTAATGTTTCCTTCCTTCCATAAATGTAGGATGTGTCCCAGCTTACTGTAAATTGTTTAAAAGCTTTTTTTGACAGATTATGTAGGTTGGCTGAACTCTAAGAAATGGATACTTGTTTAATACAGATAGCTTTTGCCTGACTCACTCTGGGAATTTAGAAAGGATCCAATTTATATGTTACTCTGAGAAAACCTTATTAGTACTTAAAGTATGATTTGAAAAACCATGCAGCCAGTTAAGTTCATGTCCCTTTCTCTACCTTCCTGCAAGTTGCTCATTAATACATCTCTGCTGAAGTTATTTTTGTAGACACAAGAAAGGAAACCTCTGAATTCCTTTAAAGATTTTTTTTTCTTTCTAACATAGAAGATCTACTGTAAAGAACAATTTCCACAAGTTACTGTTAGCTTCTAGAATCACCAGAAATTATCAGCCCTAGTTTGGTGCTGAGCAGAACGTGCTCTTGAGTGGCGCTTATGTTACATTGTTGATGAGTTCTAGAAATGTTTGCACTGAAAAGCTAAGATTTGGCTTTTTCTAATTCCAGTAATATTTGTGTCTGTCCTTCATTGTGATGTATTGGACCACTTTGTTTCCATTATGATGAAAGATTTTGTTTTAGTAGTTCTAATATATCGGTATTTATCATCTGATCACTTTTTAATTATTCAATTTGAAATATTACTAGATTACATACATTTGAAGAAACCTTTGTATAGCTGGAATGTATGAGCATTAGTGCTACTGTAAGTTATTAACTAAACTTTCCCAAAACAAAGCCGAAGCAAACAAAACATATGATCAGGTATTGGTTAATTTCATAATACGATTAACATTTGTGTGAGGTGCATAGAATTCTTTCTTGCCTTTACCACACATAAACAATTTAATAATCCCAAACTTTTCCCCACTGGTATCTTAATTTTGTTTAGTCATTAAGTTAGATTTATTATCTACATAATTTATTTGCTTTTAGTCTATTAAAGTTAATGAGCTCTGTGTTGTAATGCAGCCAGAGGGTTAGGCAGTAGAAACAATATTAATACAAATTTATTGTTATTGCAAATTAGCTACTTCAGATCTACTCTGACACAAGAAATATGCCTTGTTGAAGTGAAGAACACAGACTAGAAGGTCTGATCCATAAGCCACTAAATTCAAGTAGAGTTTTTTATTTTTATTTTTTTTAGAGGACCAGCATCTACCCTCAGGCTAGAAATCATTATTATTCCCTGTGGCACTGTCCCTAAGTAATGTTTAAAATTAAATAAATGCTATTTTGAACTATAACATATCAACTGAATCTGGGAAGAATATATGTTGTTATAGAGATGCAAGTTTTGAAAGGACATAGAAATTTTTTTAAAAAATTAAATGTTGGTTGTATTTAATATCTTTGATTCAGTCAATACCTGTAGCACCCCAGTCAGCAACTAAGCACTACATAGCCACTCACTCACTCCTCTCTGGTCGGATGCTGAGCACGATGTCATATAGTATGGAATATCCCTTTGCTCAGTTGGGGTCTGCTGTCCCGGCCATGTTCCCTCCCAACTTCTTGTGCAACCCCATCCCACTTGCTGGTGGGGTGGTGTGAGGAGCAGAAAAGAATTTGTCTCTTTGTAACCACTGTTCAGCAGTAACTAAAACATCCTTATGCTATCAACGCTGTTTCCAGCACAAATCCAAAACACAGTCCCATACAAGCTACTACAGAAAGAATGGACTCTACCCTCATCAAAACCAGCACAGAGACAAAAGTGCTTCACTGCCAACCTCCAGTCCCTTAGTGTCTTCTCTTTCAAAGCATGTGTGCAAGGTATGTTGTATTTGCTCTTGATCTGCAAATCACCTAATTAACATAATTGTGGTAAAGAAGTGGAGGAAGGTGCATACTATCTTTCTAATACCTCAGTGAAAGAAATTTCTTTCCCCTTTCTGCAGAGATTAAAAACCTTATTGCCACCGTGAAATAGTGATTCTTTTTTGTTTGCTTCAGAAAGTCCTGCATTGACTGTCAGTCAGTGCTTTCTGGATTTTGTCGTTTCTGAGTCAGGAAACACTCCAAATGTCACAGCTGCCTTTTTGCTTCAATTATGAATTATTATGGTTTCCCACTGAGAATTTTCCTGAACAACCCTGTCCATGCCTCTTATTGTAGATTAACAGGCTAAACTAATCCAATTTTTTGTGCCCCTAGTGATTTCTATTTTTCTTCTGGCAGGTTTGATTTCCGAGGCATTATTAAGCTGAACTGATACTTCTCAAAGCTTTTGAAGTCTGTTTCCTCCCACTCCCTCCACCCTTGCTTCCCACTCACACCACCCAGCTTCTGCCCTCAGAAACAATCCCAAGAAACACCAATGCTGCTGTTGAAAACTGCCTCCTGGTGACAAATGTCCTTCTCCTTGCTTAGTGAATATAGGCACAGTGAGAGGACTGCTCAGAGGTGTTGAACTGGAGGACTCTGTGTGGGCAACCACCCATCCACGCATCCAACAAGCCTCCTGTCCATCTCTCCAGCTGAGGAAAGAGAGCTTAATAGCCATACTGTGGTGCAGGAGCAAGAAAAGTCCTGTGGATGAGAGCAGCAGCTGGAGTGTTTAAAGCCCTGCTTTACTGCCTGGCCTCCTTCCCAGCCAAAAGTGCCTTGTGGGGTTTCAAAATGCTGTCACATTTCTCTGGTACATGCCTGAGTTTTGAGGAGAGTGAGGCACTGAGGGAAGCCGAGGGTGTGAGGGGCATTGTTTGTGAAAACACATCTTAGAATACAAGAGAATGTAATTTAGATTCTTTTTTTCTTTTCTACCACAGTATGAAGGAGAAAAAAAGTTTCCATCTAAACTCTCAATTGCTCACTCCATTGGAGCTTGTGTAGTAGGAACCTTTAGAGCAATGAGCTTGATTTCACCACCAAATGTCACAGGCCATTAAACTCTAGGAACAGTGAATTCTCTTGCAGAAAATGTTATAAAACATAGAAGGTGACACTTTGATGCTTCTTTGTATGTGTTCTCAATACACTACAGATGAAGGCTGAGATTTTTCCAAGAGTACATGATGCTGGCCAAGGTCTGCTGCTGTTGAGGTTAGCAGGAGATTTAACACTGTCTTCTGTGGGAGCAGTGTGAGGCAAGTGATAGTTTTTGTGATGACACACTGGTTTATTTTTCTTTTTATTTGAAGGAAAAAAGCAAATATAAATATTTAACTATAAAAAAATTTTGTGGCTACTACCAATAATGCATCTGTGGCATAGTAAGGCATTGACAAGAGTGGCAGCTTTCTAAGCTGCACAGGCTGGGCATATTTAAGCTGCCCCTGAATGTGCTGATTGATCCCTATGGTGCAGTGCAGCACTTTGTAGAGGCACTCGATGAGGTTTCAGAAGATATGGTGCACCATCCCAGCAAGCTGTCATTTCTTTCCTGTGTGCCAGAATTAATGGATTTGTTTGAATATGACACTCTACAGTGGTTTGTAAGGAAGCATCCTCAAAACCTGTGTAGTTGCCTGTGTGTCCCTGTAGTGGAAACCTGCTGAATTAAAAAGGAACTGTTCTAGCAGAGAACGGAATATGATAGGCATGGTTTCATGAGACTTTTCCTCATAATGTTGCACTTCAGCATGAGTCTTCAGATGAGAAACATGGGTGCACACACAGATTTCTACAGACAAATGGTTAGAAATCATATTTTGAAAGCCATTGGAAAAGTTCTCAGCCATTAAAAAGAAAAAATAACACTTTAATAACATTTTCAATAAAAACACGTTCTCTTCTGGATTGTCTGTCTGATTCCCCTCTGCAGATTGCAGCTGTCTTTCCCTTTTGAATAATATCCTCCTTCCAGTATTTTAATGTTGCAGCACTCCAACTGATACAGATATGCATAGAGTCATAGAATCATGGAATCATAGGTTGGAAAAGACCTCTAAGATCATGAAGTCCAACCGTCCACCCAACACCACCATTCCTACTAAACCATATCCTGAAGTGCCACATCTACATGTTTTGAAAACACCTACAGGGATGGGACTCAACCACCTCCCTGGGCAGCCTATTCCAATGTCTGACCACTCTTGCAGTATTTGTCCTAATATCTAATCTAAACGTCCCCTGATGCAACTTGAAGCCATTGCCTCTCGTCGTATCACTAGTCACTTGGGAGAAGAGACCAACACCCACCTCACTACAACCTCCTTCCAGGTAGTTGTAGAGAGCAATAAGGTCCTCCATCAGCCTCCTTTTCTCCAGACTAAACAGTCCCAGTTCCCTCAGCCGCTCCTAGTAAGACTTGTTCTCTAGACCCCTCACCAGCCTCATTGCCCTTCGCTGGACACGCTCCAACGACTCAATGTCTTTCTTGCAGCAAGGGGCCCAAAACTGAACACAGTATTCAAGTTGCAGCCTCACCAGTGCCAAGTACAGGGACACGATCACCTCCCTGCTCCTGCTGGTCACACTGTTCCTGCTACAAGTCAGGATGCCGTTGGCCTTCTTGGCCACCTGGGCACACTGCTGGTTCATGTTCATCCAGCTGTCGAGCAACACTCCAAGATCCTTTTCTGCCAGGCAGCTTTCCAGCCGCTCTTGACCAAACCTGTACTAAACGGTTAGGGAAGAATGGAAATGTACCTTGGAGACAGCTAAACCTTTTGACTAGCAAGTGCTGCTAAAATGACCTAATGCCATTAACCTGGCTTGGAGATTACTCACTGATAAAGGCAATGAGCCACTCGTGAGCAGTCTGGGTGTATGAGTTGCTGCCATAATGTAAAGTTTAACACAAAAATGTTGGTTGGCATGCTTAGAGTAGTATTTGGTTTTGTTTTCATGTCAGAGTAGTAACACGTTTTTCCATGTTTGCTGGGAACAAAAAGTTTTTACAGTTCAAGCTTGAAAGGAATACTGAGAAGAGTTCAGATTTTTGTTGGCACTGTGGCTTTAGTTGGGATAGTATAAAACTCAGTAAACCAAATTTCTAGAGGCACAACTGGATTGAAAAATATATTCTGAACACCTTAATATCATGTGAAAAGGGCTAGAGAGTGCATTTTGATATTTAGATCCTGAGCCCATCTTGTTCTTGAACATTTTTTTAGTTTTCTATGTTAGCTTGCTCTAAGATTGTTCACTTTTATTGTTGGCAAGTCTGCTACACTATCCAGGAAAAATGCAGTTAGAGTGCCCTGTCTACCTGAAACGGTAATTGTTTAAAAACATAATTTCATTAAAGTTCTTGGCATTAATTTTGTACTTAAGGCTGGACATCTGTTCAAATGATGAGAGGATTCGGGGCCAAAATGGTACTATACAAGCATAGGTTGTTTTTGCCATATTTTGGTCTTCAACAAGCGGACTTGCTTAAATACTATGCTTAATATCTTTTTTCTAAAAAATACATGAATAGCTGGTAATTTTTTTATATATTATTAAAGCATTATCAAGACCTGTATTATCCAAGCAGAGAAATCCACCTGTGAAGTCTTCTTTTCAGTGGCATGGTCTAATTTCTATGTGTCAAGCTTTAATCTAAAAAGATTGCATAATGACAGACTTGAAATTTGTTCAAAGCAGCAGCGGTCAGTATCTCTTAATTTTAAAATACATGAGGGAAGAAAAATATCTTCAGTGTGAATTCATGATGTATCTGAACGGTTATCTCCCTCCTTATGAAATCCAAAATCAATGAAACTACTGAAACTGCCCGAGAGACAAAACTGACTGTTGAAATAATCCAAATAAGTTTCTAGATCTGTATTTATTTTAGAGTTTAAAAAAAAATCTAAAATTCAGAGAAAACTGTGAGTTGACTTTAGAAATATAGATGTGAATACCTACTTTGCAAGAACTAAATATTTTTTGTGTTCTTGTGATGCTTAAAGCTGTGTGTACCTGTAAGAGATTAGAAACTATGCTAGTTTGTCAGAGGAGATGCTTTTTCAGCCATGTTTTAAAGTTTGTGTGTGAGGATAAATCACACTGTAAAACAGCAAAAGGAAGTTGGTTTTTTTTTTAACTTTAGTTAGAAAATAAAAGCAGAAATGCTTCAGATAAAATTAAATATTTATTCTGTGAAATATTGATGATTTTTTAAATAACTATTGTCTCTGTGGACACAATTGTCTGACAATATGTTTACAAGATTAGTTGTGTTGCACACTTATTTATCCAAACTTCAAAATGTGCCTTATATGAGCTAATCTTGAGCAATTACATTCAAATAGATTTTTTTTAATGATTTGTTCTGGTAAGAGACAAAGAGTTACAGCTAAGAAGAACTATGCTTGGGTAGAAGTAGCTTCTCTGGGTGTATCATTTTACAGAAGAGCATTTCACATGTTTTTAGGAATGCTAGGAATGTACAATCTGTATTGAATGCCTGCATTTCAATGCATTGTTAGTATTTTACATAAACAGTATTTCTTTTGTTTTGTACCAGTTGTACTTAAACTTTCTTTATATCACAAATGAAATATTTGAACTTGTATAAATTTCGTTTGATTAAAGACTAAACAAGTAGATTCCGTTTTGCAATGAATACTATCCCAGCTGAAGACATAAAATATGAGGTAAATTTTGCTAGAGGCGGTCCTCCTACCCAAAGAATATAGAGAGACATGGACATAGGAAAGATTTTTTGACAACAGATGGATAAGCATGTTCACACAACAATCCTGCCAAACACCTCTCGCAGAAAAGAGTCGATCCCTTCTGTGACTTCTTTTATAAAGTCACAGAAGGGGCTGTGCCTTGGAAACATTCAAAACCAGAAATTAATTTATGATCCTTCACTTGGCAAAGGTCATCTTCTCCTTACAGCCCTCACCTTGCAGATGTAGCTGATGTGCTGCCTTGATTCGCAGGGTGCTAGCAGCTGTGCTGAGAAGTTGGGAGCAGGGAAAAAGGCAGACAGAAGTGAGACGATATGTTGGATTTCCTCCTGGTGATGTTTACCTGAAATACAAGTTATTTCCTTTCCTACATGGCGCATGAGTGTAAGGTAGAATTTTGTTGCTGAAGCCTCTTGTAACTGTTTGCTGCAGTCTCTAGATACTTCATGTAAGTGCAACTTCTTTACTTCCTCTGCAGTGTTTTTTTTTTAGATAGCTCATAGTCATTTCTTCGCATCTTCTCACAGAGGTGTCCAGCCGCTACAGTGCAGCTTCCAGCGCATTGCTCCAGCACCTGTCTCAGCCAAAACTAGACAGTTGCTTTGGTTAGAGATTGGCTTAGGTTTTAAAGAGTAAAAATATTCTTGTTCTTTCCAAAATCAGATTAGTTATAATAACCAGCCCATAGGAACATATCAACTTCTTTGTGAGAAGAGGAATGAAGGCCCATTAACAGAAAGGGCCCCTGATGGCTGACAGTCGTCACCAGCAGAATAAACCAGTGAACCCGTCTTTTCAGGGGTAGTTTATACTTTCAATTTGAGATGTCACAGAGGGGGGGATTTTGCTGTTAAATACAGCAAAAGTGGGTTTTGTGACAGTGCTTAGCTTTTTTTTTTTAACTATATTGTGGAAAGCTGGTTTGTCTACCCACTCAACTGAGAAGCCTTGGGATGAAGAACATGTGTGAAAAGGCAGCTCTTGAGAGGAGATTGCTTCAGTGTATGCTCCTTTGTGTGTGTGTCAATATATTTTTTAGGAAAAGACTGTCATAAATCGAGATTCCTTCTTTTGATATAAGGAAGATGCCTGTGAATACTCGAGGCTGTTGTACTCCTGAACTGAAACACCAGCAGGGTTTCTGTGAAAGTTGGCCCAGTAGACCACAACGGATGGAGCTGGGAGAACAGAAGGTTTGAAAAGATGAGGTTGGACAACCAGGCAAAAAAAGTAACCTTGGCTTGCCTAACCACAGTCAAGCATGTTTACAGGACTAGGAGAGAAGTTCTAGGATGGGAGTTTTACCTCCTGTGGACGAATTGGTTTGTTCAAATCAATATATTTTGTTCATTCTCTTCCTCTTAAAAATAACCCCCTTTTTTTTCCTTTTATTTTAGAGCCTCCTTAACTTTGTCATTGAGTGGGGAAGTGCTACCTGTCACATTACACCGTCTCTGGTGTAATCTACACACTGAGAAACATCCTGTTTTCCGTTGTGGTGGCTTTACCCACTGTTACTTACGTAATTTAATAAGGACTCCTCAAAGTTGTCTCTAATCCTTTTTGCTGCCAGCCAGTGCTTGGCAGAAGGCCTACTTTTACAGCAGTGGTTATTTGTGATGTTCAAATGAATATCTAATCTCTTTTCCTTCATTTCATTAGTGTTTAAATTCTTGTCCTTTGCAACCTGCTGTGTCAATAACATTCAACAGCTAATTACAGGTCATGTTTTAAAAGGATTTCTTTTCAATGGCTTTGTGAGCCCTTGATTTCAATATAAGAGCATAATATGCATTATCACAATGTCACTCCATGTAGACTAACAATGTATTTATCTTTGGGTTTTTTTGAATTGCAGTTGGAACACTGAAGAAAAGTTTTCTTTACGCTACGAGAGATAGCAAAGTAATTTTTATGAGTTGAAAAGGTATATTAAGAGTTTGTTTTTCCCCCCTAGTGTTCATAAATTTGTGTATGTCTTTAGTGAATTTCCATTGTCATCCTTTTGACCGTAAGAGACTCTGGTAATAGCATGGCATCTCCGTGAGATTTGTCATACAGCTGGTATCACATGCGAAAGACAGTTTGGTCTCATTTCTGACAGGATAAGTACTATTTATGTTACTTCTGTCCAGATGAATGGTAACTCTGAGACTAATGGTGATCTCCCAGTTTCTCTTGCATCATCTTGCTGGTAGGGTTGCACTGTGGAGGAAGCCACTTGAGAAAGTTACTTTGTTTTAATACTGTCAGGGAGCTTATATAACTCATCTGTCAAACACAACTTGAAAAAAAGAGACAGAGCTAAATTAGGGAGTTTTAAAATTTTTTAAAAACTTGTAGCAGAAAAATCATAATGAATTTCTTAATGCTTGAAGATATATGACATTAAAACATAGAGTAACACATTTAAATGGTCACGTGTGTGTGTGTGAGAAGAAACAATCAAGTTGATATCATGGTACGAACTGCAGATAAATGGCAGAAAAACACTATTCAGTGGATAAACAAAATCTTTCAGCCATGAGGCCAGAACAGGAGAGATATCCACAATGAAAGCAAAGAGGAGAAGAGGTGTTAAAATGAAGTTTAAAAATATAGTGATAATAAGAGGCTGTTATTTTCTGAGACAGGAGTGATTCTTGTCACAGCAGGTCAGGGTTTATATGCAGGCAGAAAACCAAGAACATAGCTGGGAGCCATGAGAAGGTAATTGAAAATTGCATCCTGAATTGAGAAGGAGAAGTCTGCTTTTGTGCATGTAGAAATGTGCTGACATGCATGTGGGCATGTAAGACAGCCATTTTCCAGGTAGCTGGATTTAGAAACTGCAAGTTTTTGTAAATGAAAAAAGGGGGAATGCCTTTTTCAGCCAAGGATGGAGTAATTGTGTACATATCTAGTGAAGCGAATGAGGGAGTAAGCAGGGTTACGTACACTTTTTTTGGTGGCTATGGGAATGCAATGAAAGTTTGACTGAAAGTTAGTGGAAAGCTATGCATAGCTCATGTTGCCTGGAATTCGGAGGAGAAATACTCCTCTTGCCTGAAGAAAAAATGCTTTTGGGTATTCATCTGAGAGATAGGAACAGTCTACAGGCTTAATTCTCTTGGTGACAGGATTTTGCCTTTTTAAAATTGCTTCAGATATACCTGCCGTATACAATCCTTTTTACACTCTGGTACGTGGCAATGCAAAGTAGGATTGTATCAGTTTGGTGCCGGCTGGGACTAAATGTGGGGAAATGATGTATTTCTTTGAGATGGGTGTAAGAGAACCTTCATCTCTTCACAGTCTTAATGAGAGGTCATTTACTCAGTTTGCGTGGCTCCAGCTACCCTTACCACTTTCACTTCTTCTAATGGCTGAGCCTTTTCTGGTTTTGGCCTGTTCAATTAACCCAGTCAAAACATTTTAGTCTAAGTGGCGGCTAATTGAATTGCTGGACAACCACACAGAAACTATACAGTATTAGGATGATTTTGGCATTGTTTAACTTTGTACAAAACATGCTCATAAAGATTCAAAGGAGGGTTAATCTAAGCTAAATCTAATAATGATTGAGGATAGAGAGCGTTTGTTATGTGTTTGCGTGGCAAGGTTTTCGTAGCAGGGCTGTTATAGGAGTGGGTTCTGTGAGAAGCTGTGAGAAACTCCCCTCGTATCTGATAAAGCCAGTGTCAGCCAGCTCTAAGACGGACCTGCCACTGGCCAAGGCCAAGCAAAGCAGGGACGGTGGTAGTGCCTCTGTGATTACATATTTAAGAAGGGGAAGAAAAAAACTGCAGCGAGACAGCAGTGAAGAGAGAGGAGTGAGACTGTGTGAAAGAAACAACTCTGCAGACATCAAGGCCAGTGAAGAAGGAAGGTGCAGGAGGTGCTCAAGGTGCTGAAGCAGAGACCCTTCCCTTGCAGCCCGTGATGAAGACCGTGGTGAGGCAGGTTGTCCCTCTGCAGTCCATGGAGGTCCACAGTGGAGCAGATCTCCACCTGTAGCCTGTGGAAGGGACCACACACTGGAGCAGATCATAGAATCACAGAATCATAGAAAGTTTTGGGTTGGAAGGGACCCCTAGAGGTCATCTAGTCCAAATCCCCGCAGCGAGCAGGGACATCGCTAACTAGATCAGTTTGCTCAGAGCCCTGTCCATCCTGGTCTTGAATGTTTCCAGGGATGGGGCCTCCACTACCTCTCTGGGCAACCTGTTCCAGTGTTTCACCACCCTCATTGTAAAGAATTTTTTCCTTATATCCAGCCTAAACCTACCCTGTTTTAGTTTAAAACCATTACCCCTCGTCCTGTCACTGTTATCTCTACTAAAAAGATTGTCCCCATCTTTCCTACAGGCTCCCTTTAAGTACTGAAGTGCTGCAATCAGGTCTCCATGCAGCCTTCTCTTCTGCGGGCTGAACAAGCCCAACTCTCTCAGCCTGTCCTCATAGGAGAGGTGCTCCAGCCCTCGAATCATTTTTGTAGCCCTGCTTTGGACCCGCTCCAACAGTTCACAGAATCACAGAATCACAGAATGGTAGGGGTTGGAAGGGACCTCTGTGGGTCATCTAGTCCAACACTCCTGCCGAAGCAGGGTCACCTACAGCAGGCTGCACAGGACCTTGTCCAG
>Ga0065711_1040968_pt1 | contig 16515 bp, 10 predicted proteins | sample Hoacrofraction12_FD_59098 | JGI IMG/M metagenome (GOLD analysis project Ga0065711, IMG submission 59098) | Hoatzin crop microbial communities from Cojedes, Venezuela - Epithelial fraction 12 v2 (version 2) | ecosystem: Host-associated > Birds > Digestive system > Esophagus > Crop | place... | reverse complement strand
GTTGAAGGTTGCTGGGGGGGGGGGCAGGAAGGAGAGGCGGGCTTTTTTTGTTGTTTTAACGCTCCCCCAGTTTGGAAATTCATCACTTCCCGCCCTTCACAGCACTGTAAAGTTTTGTGCCCTGTGTAATACTGCTGTCCTGGCAACATCAGCTGGACAAAGATTTTGTGATTTTGAAAGTTCTAATAGGGTTTATGTGATGTTTGTCACTAAAAGTAGTTTGACCTAACACTAAGAGCCTTTCTCCCTGTTCTGTTACTCAGTATTTGTCTGTAATGTGTTTCTGTTATTCAGTGTTAGGGGAGTTGGATCACTTACTGAAGCATCCAGGGCAATCAAAAACTGCATAGCTGAGCTGACCTGCCTAGTGATAATTGTCGGGAAGTTCTGCTTCAGCAAGCAAGCAGAATATAAGTAGCCAAGAGCTTGTTCTCTGAGGAAAATCTGTCATATGGCTGGAAGAAAGTAGCTTCCTAGTTAGCAATGGGTTTTTCTGAGTTTTAAAACAATGACATTACTTGCCCTTTCAGAAAAAGACAGTTTCTCACCACGGCAGGGGAATAGTTTTCTTTTTATATTAAGTAAAAACTATTACGTAGGCTAAAACACAGCAGTGTAATACTGAGTGAAATACATTTTCTGTCTTGCTTTGAGAAAATTTGTTGCCATTCATAGGTAGAGCTTTTAGTCATGTCTGTGCATCAGATTGCTTAATTGTTTTGTTACAGCCATCCGTTTTTAATTGCTTGTATTTCAAACAGCAATAGCTCACATTCTGTGTTGATGCCTGCTGCATAATGAGCAGTTCTATGACGTTGGAAGATGATGATGGGTGTCTGTAAGAGCGTAAGGTCAGGCCAAAGATTCCTGTAGCCTAGTGTCCTGTCCCGTGAAATGCAGAAGGCAGTATTCACAAGAAAATCTAGCATTTTCTGAAAATACAGTTAACAGTAAGTTTTGATCCATCCAGTACTATCCAGCAGAGCAGTAGAGCACAAGGCCTTGCTAGGGTGGTGTTTCTGAAGAAAGGTAACATTGTCCTTCAGAGGATCAGTGCTCAGTCAGATTAGATCTTTGCCTCCAAAGTTGCCTTTAATGTATGTTCAGTAGACCTTGTAGGAGGCTCACTACCAGCACTTGACCAAACTCAGGGTTTGTGTTGGAAGTGGATTTCCTAGCAACAGTAGGGGCCATTCTTTCAAGTACAGTGAGAACATGTTGTCGTCTGGCTTGCTTAGCCATTGCTTTAATAATCTTTGGCGCTGAGGCAGTTTTACGGAGCTCCTTTAGGTGATGGACAAGCACAATGTCTTCTCTTACCCCTCCTATAAAATGGCAACATACTGAGAACAAGTTTCTGGAGTACAGGTCACAAAAAGTAATGTAAGCAAGTAGCAGGTTTGAAGGTGACTTTGGTGTTTTGTTCTGTTTTGGGAGTAAAATACTTGACACCACGTAATTCATCTGCTCATTTTCCTCAAATGAAATTAAAAGTTATGACCTCATGATAGTTTAGGCTGACGAAAGATACAGCTACGGTCAAATCCTCTATCTTGTTTTCATTTGGCAGTCTGTTCCACTCTTGTCTTTGCATGAGTGCTGGAGCTCATCTAATCTTTTGTGAGCCAGTTCAGGGAATTAAGGTAGTGGTAAACTATGGGAGTGGAGTGTGTGTGTGAATAATTTTTCAGCCAGTTTAGGACTCTGAACCCTGAGTCAGATGGGAACCTTAGCTTATTCAGCAGTGGGAGACTGCAGCAACTCTGATTTAACTCCGCTTTAAGGTATTGTGGAATCACAGAATCACGGATCTGTGATCCATCACTTTGTGCTGACAGACTTAATAGAAATCAATACTTCTATTGGAGAGAAGTCTTCTAGAATCAAGCATTTTAGAACTCTCCCGTCAGGTAAATTGGGTCTGAATGTGAATGGATTCTAATACTAAGAGCTGTTCTTAAAATAAATGAAAATCTTTCAAGATCTCTTTTTTTTTTTTTGTATCAAACATGGAATTATATAGCATAAAAAGCTCTATGTAGACATTGATTGTAGTTTTTCAGGCATTACCTTGTTAACCTTTTTAATTTGAGGTTACATTTTTCTGTATAAAAACAGCATTTATACTATAACTATTATTAGCCACAGCCAACATAATATCTGAAAGAGGTACTGGAGAAACTGTAGTGAACACAGAAAGAATGTCATTCTGCCTTCACTGTGCTTTTGCTTTGCTGTTATTCACATGCTTCATATAGTTTCCGCTGCAGAGCGTGTCTAGGGCCAGGACATAGTTCTTCCCATTCCTGGTTAAAGAGGGGGATAGTGGTTTGTAACTGGGATTGTAAGAAAGAGTGTTGTATCTGCTTTGCCCCCTAGACGTAATTTGTGAGGTTACATGACTGAAGAGCTCCTCTGCTCATGCCCACAAAAGAACACAGAGGGGCAATGGCAGCTGGGGGAGCCCAAATAATACCCTGGCCCAGCTCCTCCCAGGCCCATCATGGAAGCCATCAGCCCATCACAGGCTCCCTTCCACAAGCGCAGAGGAGCAGAGGCCCAAGGGCAGGCAAGAACACAAATTATGGACTCAGAGGAAGGGACTCCCAGGGCTGTCAGAGGGCCCTTGTGTCTGGGTGCCAGCGACTGTAGAGACAGGAGTGAGTGAAAGGGCGTGCCAGCCACAGGAGTGGTTCCAGGGGTCAGAGACCTGTGTGTCTGTGATGCCAGCAGCTGGAGGAGATACATCTGTCCCAAAGGGAAGCAGGATTAGACTGCTGGTGCTGTCTGTGTTGATCGATGTGGCGGTGGTGTATGTGTGTGCCTGCTGGGACCATAGGCTTAGCATAGATACCGATTGGACCTGGGGTCGTGGAGTTGCAACAGCCTTGCCTCTCTCTGGATGTTGGATCTGGCCTGATTTTTCCCTAAAATTTTTTTTCTAGTCTTCACTGTTGCCTTATAGGACTTCCTAAGGGCCATTTTAGATCCTAAACTAATCCTGCTGACTTCAAGAACAACTCATGTACTGAGAAAGTCTGAGTAGTAACCAATGGGAGACACTTCTGGTTCAGTCAACAACTGCTATAACCATGCAGTCAAGAAGCAACATGACTGTTACTGTTTCAGTTGTGCCTTCTTTGGCTTCCTCTGAGCTGGTTTGCATTGTGACTATCACACTGTGGGGTGCTTCAAAGCAATCACTACAAAGATGGCAGGAGACCATGCAGGACAAACAAGCTGTAACACAGCTTTGGCATTTCATTGCCAAAAAGGCCATTCTACTTCTAGGACTTGGAGGAAGACCAGCATCGTGGCAGATGCTGTCTGCTATATGCATAAAGAAAGCAGCAAGGAAGATACCTGCTCAAGAGTCTCTAGGTGCCTGCCAGGTAGATCTTTTGTCAGTATTGTTCAGATATGTATTAAAATAAAAAGCTCTAGGTGGGAGCTCTAGTTGCATGGACTGCTTTCCTTCTCAAGAGGAAAATAGACTTCTTAAGGCTGACAGTGCTGACTCTCTGGTATTCCTTTCCTATTAATGTTACTTCAGTGGGCTGTTGGATATCAGACTTTCTAAATTCTTGAAGTGACTCATCTACAAGGAAGTTCAGATATGACTGCTAAGGGTTGCTTGCTGGCTCCCTGTGTAAAACTTGACTGTGGGCTTCAGTTAAATGTTTTGTATACTGGAGACCAACTGGTGTACTGTGACATTAAGGCTTGCAGCTAGTATGTGTACCTTACTAAGAAGATTTGATTATAAATTTTGGCTTGCAGGTGTTAGAGGTGATAAAAGTGCTTCAACACCTGGTTTTCATTGAACATTACCTTTTTACTGATTGCTGCTACAACTCCAGTGATCTTAAACAGTAGAAGACTCAATCCCCGAGCAATGACCTGTTACTCCCTCAGCTTTAATGACTTTATGTTGCTACACTGAGGAAATCTTTGACAAACTTCCAAGACAGGGAAAGTAAATACACATTTTGCATGAAAAGGTATGCATGTAGCTCAACAGTCACAAATTTCTTGGGACAGTTTTGGTTTTTTTCAGAGCTGTCTCTTGTGAAGAAGTATTTTTGATTATCCATAATCGCTGTTGGACTAATATGGAACCAGCTGTTATGAAACAGTTATAGAGGAAGTAATATTTGAGGAAGGATTGAAGGAAAGATATTTCCTCTTACTGCAAAAATGTATAGAGATTTTTGTTTGAAAGTTGTCAGATGAGTATCTTGGTCTGGTGCTTGGTTCTTGGTGAATTTGGGAGCGCTGTCTGGCAAGCTTACTTCTAGCCACAGAGGAAGATGTGGCTATCATAAAGAGTAACAAACAAATCTGGTGACTGTGATTGAATCTTGCATGATCTTCTATTTCTTCTTTCTATTGAGCTAATGTTTTGTTAGTACTGAATGCGAAACTGGTGTCTGCTAGGTAACTGTCTTGCAAGACAGAGAATAAAAGGAGCTGTGAAGTAGGAAAACCCTAGTCAATATGATCTTAATAGCCTGACAAGCGAGTTGCTTCCACAGCAGTCCACTTGGCTTTTTCATTGTGATTGAGGAAAGCTATTGCACCTAAGTGGAGAAAACAGATTCTGTGCACTTCTCTCATACTATTTTTGTACTAAATTTATTACTTTTTTAAAAGTAGTCTTACAGTGGTGCGTAACGTCATGGACTGAGAACTGAGCTTCCTTGGTGTCCGTTCTAAAAGTTGTTTTCTGGTATTCTAGATAAAGGTGTATTAAAAAAATGAAAATGGTACAAGAGACTTCTCAGGACTAAACGCAAACAGTGTGTAACATTTATAACCATACATATCAAAAGTAAGGTTTATAACATGCTTGTGATTGTGGTGCAGTTTTATGATTTTAGTGTCTTAAATTTTGACAGGTATAAGCATAGAATCTAGCTTTCAGTTTGGATGGACTCCCCTGATGTGTGCTGCCAGTGTGGCTGATTTTGCAGTAGTGCGTATTCTTCTGGACAGAGGGGCTAATGCATGTTTTGAAATAGGTAAGATGTGAATGAAAAATACTGGCCAGTAATGCTCAGTACCAGACATTGTCCCATCCTTATTCTCTTTTTGCATGTATAGAGAAAAAAAATCAAAGTTCATGATGGAACTGGGACCTAGTCTAGCTTTCACAGTTTTGAAGTAAAAGCAGTAGTTTTAAAGTAAAAAATGTGTTCTTGGAACTGATCTGGATTCAGTTGATGGGTTTTCTTATTCTTTCTCTCTCATTTTGTCTTTCCCCTCCACCTCCAAATCCTCACGTACTTTTTTAAAAAGAGTATTTGGAAATACTTGTACGAGAATTCTAGGATAAAGTTGTAAAGTTAAAACTTCCTTTGATCCTGTTATGAAGTATTTACATGCAGAAACCAGCTAAAATCCCAAACAACAGGAATAGCTTTCCAGTTTGTTAGAAACTAATGTGGACTTCTCTAAAACTAGTGCACGGTTTTTCTATTAAGTGAAAACTGTTCTTCAGTGCATTGCTAGATCACCTTTTTCTGCAGGCATTCAGTGGAGCTTCTAAGTAACATCATTTCCTCTGTCTATTTTTATGGCTTAATAACTTTTTCCTACTTAAACTGTAGTTACTTTCCTTCTCTTTCATTGTGTTAGAAGATCTATCCAAGTTCAATAAAAGACATTGCAGTATAGAAGAAGCTGATGCTACACACAGTACTGCCAAGTACCTAAAAGCAGTGATCTTATTTTCCAGTAACTTGCTGATATTTGTATTAGTAGTAGATTGAAATGTAGATGGTAAATATCTGGCTCTGAAAATTTGCTTGAACTTCTTAGCAGCTGATCAGTGTAAGAGATTAGAGTAGATTGCCTCCACCAAAAGCAATCACGCCTTCAAATTATTGTCCTTATAGCCAACTTCACAGATCTTCCATCTGACTGCCTACAACTCCTACCTGCTCCTTGTTTATGGCCCTAGAGAGCTATAAATGGGGCAGAAACTGCATGGGCAGCTGTTTCAGCTGACCAGTTAACCAACGTGCATGGTATTTTTTCAGTTTGTGACTAACTGTGTTTGCCCTAAGTGGCACCTTGCTAGGATCAGGTTTCTTGGCCTGTTTCCCTGTTAGGCTGTGTAGGGAAACAGTAGCTAGGGCACACGCACAGCAGAGTACTGTCCAGCCAGGAACAGTCTTGCAAGTCATTGATTCAGGTCAGGCCACATGTGTTCAGTACAGCTATGCCATCCTAAGACGTTACTAAATGTCACCAGTCCTGCTGCTTTTTTTACATCAGCAGGCAATCACAGAAGTGATCCTATACTAATTATCGTTTAATGCTTATAATCCTAATAGCAGCTATACTGTTAATCACCTTTGTTACACTTCAGGCATTCTTTTTAAGTGGTTACTTAATTTTACGCTTTTTGATAGTCATGAAGAACAAGGAACTGATGTAGCATTCACTATATGATGGGATCAGAATGCAGCCTCCTTGAGGAGTAAATTCACTGCCTCTATGGGTGTTTCAGGTAGACTGAACGTAAACTAATCTTTTTGCAGTCTCTTACCAGCTTTTCTCTGCGAGAGAGAAACCTGAGATTTCTAAGGTGTTTCTTTCCCTTCTTCTCTTGCTTGTATGAGTTAGGTAGGCTAACAGAAATTAAGCTCCCGCTCTACCACTATGTGAAATACTGCATACAAATATAATTACAGGTTCCTCCTTAATATCATTCCCAGATTAATGGTGCTTATCACCACCTTTGTTCAAAGTCCTGCCATCTTTCCATTGATGTTGTTATTGATAACCAAGTTAAACATTTTGAGTAATAATCTGTCAGCGTGTCAAGTAATTTACTGCAGTGTTAACTGCTTACTGTTCAGGAGTTCAAGGGACTCTCTGAAACTTAATTTTTCATTTAACATACAGATTTATGTGTGTTAGAACTTCTACATGAGTTCATTGAAAATTAAAAGATGGGATATTAAAAAAACTATTTAAATGCAAAACTAAGATCTTTGGTGGGAAGGAGTGGGGGACAAGAAGTGGTAAGAAATAAAGCAAACAGAGCACAGACGGGTAAAGTACATAACAAACTTCTCATGTTTCAACATAATAAAATTTGACCTCAGTTGAAGAAGAAACGTCTTAAAATTCCTACAAGAAAGTTCAAAAATATGCTGTAACACTTCATGGTATGGTTTGAAGTAGGTACAGCTAAAATTATACTTGTTAAATTGTTAAAGGCATGTTTGAACTTGTTCACAAGTTTGTGCAATAAGCAAAATGGGCAGTTACTCAAATGAGAGTCTTGTAATTGACTCAAGGGCCAACTAACTCGCTAAGGTCCTTGAGGTGCAACGCTTCCCACATCTCTCTAGGAGAACCATGGGAAAGGAGGAGATCTCCCCAGTTCTGTGGGCAAACAGCAGTGATGTACAATTTTGATTTGTGAGTAAATGTGGCATGTAACACCCAGCTGGCTTCTGCATTCTGATGAATCTTTATGGACTGTGTAGATGTTCTTTAAATCCACATCTAAAATGATATTTCTTATCCTCCTCCTGCCACTACTGCAGTAGTACTGCTAGTACTACTAGTGATCTAGTTTAGTAAACTTACTTCCTTCTCCTTAAGCCGTATAATAAAGCCTTGTTAGTTCAACTGTCCTTTGTATGGGCCTCTGTTCTCCTTAAAATTGATGTTGCTACATGCTGATAGTACATTTTGTGCACTTTTTTAATCCATTGGCATCCACTTTTATTATCCATTGCAGTTAACTTCCCATAAGATGTTTCTTCCCTTGACTGAGATTTGGGAAGAGGTGAGGAGGAACAGGGTGTGAAGTGTGGAGCGAGATTTGAGGAATAAGCATCTATGGTTATGCTCCTGCTAGGTTTTTTTGGGTACCTAAGAAGTATCCTGAACTTCAGTAGGAAAAGATGCTTTACTACTGCCATGCACTCTCATCTTCCTGAGCACCATATCTTGTCACATGCCTTTATGTTGCCTGATAATTCTAATGACTTTCATTGGAAGGAGAACAAGTTTCTTACCCTTTCCTAAATTTCTTAGAGTATCAGAATGCAGTTAGCAACTTTAGCAAATGTAAAGGCTTTTAAGGGAACTTCTGGATTAGCATGTTATTTACATTTACATATGTAATTCTCTAACTGCAAGTTTCAAAACAGATAAGTACACTGTGCTGATGGCAGCATGTACTGCTCATGCTTCAGAGGAAAAGATCTTGAAGACTGTAGAACTGCTTCTATCAAGGAATGCTGACCCTAACCTTACTTGCAGGTACGAAAAAAAACGTGTCTGTGAATACAACATAAAATTTAATACTAATATACAGATAAATCTTTATAGACATAGCCATTGTTGGTTAAGATTATGTGTACTTCATTAGCTATTTGTAACTTTGTTGATGTCTGTACAAGAAAAGATTAGTGTCCAGATATGTATTTCTCCTAGTACAGTCATTCATTTGATTAAATAAGACTCTGAGCAGTTTGGTCAAATTTAAGTATGTTCCTCATCTGAACAAGATATAAATTTAAGATAAAAACTATTCTTAGTACTTTGTTTGACTGCAGTATAAGGGCAAGAAAGATGTCCTCTGTCTTTCCCAAATCATGTTGCCTCTTCTGTAGAAGGAAGTTAAATCAGTTCATTCTTTATTTAATGCATGTCCGCCTTCTGAGCTTTCTGTGGGTGTCTAGTTATATTCCTTTCACAGCCTGCCTTATACGGAAAATGAAAACCTCTCTGTAAATAAAATATATTTATTCGAGTGCAATCTGGAATAATCCAGATTGAAAGGAGATGTAATCTCCTTTTAAAAACAAGTAACAGCTTGTTTCTGGAATTACCACTATGTGTCTCAGCAGCCTGAAGCAGTGATGTCTGTAGTTGCATCGTCTGATGGAATGTTTCCTTTTGCATCAAAAAGAAAGAAATTCTGGGCTGAACCAGCTTAAACTGTCCTCGCTGTGCTGGAAAAAAAGATATTGTTTAGGTCAAATTGAAACTGCTTGTTTTTCAACTAACTGAAATTCATTTTTTGTACCACAGCTCTTTCACCACATTACCTGAGATACGTGGACTGTGTAGCCCTCTAAAAAGAGCAGAAGGGGAGGCCTGTTGGTTCTCATTAGTAGAATTCAATTACTCTGGGCCCTGAACCTCCACTGTGAGCATGGTACTGATAGACAAGGAAGAAGCATAGTTGTGCCGACGTGCCACTGATGTCTGGTACCAAATTTAAATGCCATTCTTTGTTCTTATCAGAGAGGCTAAAAGTCATTCATAAAAGCAGAGAAAGCTACAGACTCTGAAGTAATTGCATATTGTTGCTGTCAGCTGGGTGTTAGGATAAACATGGGGGAAGTTTTGCATTATTAAACTTCATCCTGGGTGTTTGAAAATGAGTGTAAGCTAGAGTGCAAAGCTGCAAGTTTTCATTTGGAAAGGCCTTTGGCTAAACTTTTTTTAAAAAGTTTGGATTCTGACACAAGAGATGGGAATTTTAAGGGCAAAACTTTATTTATAAACTTAGAGTATATGTTATGCATGGTTGGTCTTCGTATACAAATATTTACTTGCTATCTCTTTGTTTCCTAAGACCTTGTGCTAACATTTGAGTTATGCTTACATACAGCAGATACAGTGTCCAGTTGTGGTTTTTTTTCACTTTTTGCATGAAAATTTAGTAGTCTTTCTCAAATGAAAAGACAAATTAGGTGACAACTAGAAATGTCACATTTGTACCAAACAAAAGTATCAGTTAGATGATAAGGTCTGGATTTTTCAAAAATCTTGGTGCTGCCTTTATTCCTTAGCAGTATTTGACATTGGTGCATGCCACTCCATCATTAGAACTGCTCCAGCAGCAGCTGCTGCTTTTCATGGGCTTCTTCCACTATGTTCTAAAACAGGAGGATGAAACACAGCAAACCAGCTTCTTATGAAGATAAGGAATCAAAACAGACCCTCTATGTGGCACTGCAGTCCCGCTTTAGCCGTTTTGTTAGGGAAAGCAGGATGTTCTGTAGGAGGCCATCAGAACTGTCAGTGAGTTGGGATTATTGTGGGAGTACTGCCTTCCTGATCAGTTTACCACAGGTGTTAAGAACTAAGCTTCACATTGTTTGGATGTCTCAGCACTGAAGAACAGGAATGATTTTAGGAAGCTTCTCTGTTGTCCATGGACAACTGGATTGTGTGTGAATGCAAAGCAGAATACTTAACTTTGATGGAAGGTAGAATTTGGTGTTTACACTTTCTCTGTTGCACTGTCAGGGCAGCCAGTAGGCTCTTTTATTTCGTATCATCTGGAGGTGACACACAGAAACCTGTAATTTTTTTTTTCTCTAATTCATGAAATGTGCATGAAGCGTGGAAGGACTAGTGAGAAATAAACTGATTTTTGAAATGCAGTCTAAGAAAGATGATGGATTTAGGAGTGGATTGATAGGTAGACAGATGGTTTCTTTGCAGTAGGATAGAGTACTGAGGAGAAAGTATTCAGCTTCCAATATTTCTGCCAAATCAAAATTGGGAACTGAATCCTGGTGGCTGTAAAAACGGTTTTGTTAATGAGAATATGGTGTGTCAAAACACAAGTACTAACTGAAGAGTTTTGAAAAACGAACAATTGGTAAGGTAATGGCTAGGTGAAACAAGAAGGCATTGTAAGACCTGCTCTGTACAGTTTTGGTAGAGCTATTATAGCCTGAGTGCTTCATTTAAGTGAATGCTTTGTTGAGAAGTTTGTTCTGCTTATCTGGTATCATTCACCTCCCTCTTGCTCCAAAAAGTAAGTTATATTCTTTATTATTTTCTAAGACCTGGAAATATTTACGCAGTCTTTTTTTTTTAAACCCTCTTTTAACCTGCAGTGCTTTCTTAAAGGGACGCTGGTTTTATTAATGTTAAGCTGTGATTTTGTTTTAGGCAGAAGGAAGAGGCATGACCAACTGATAACTAAATTACTGCTACAAGGGTTACATGTCATAGGTTGTTTAGTAAATATGGATTTTAGCGATGACATCCTCCAAGTTCTTGTTTACATAGAGTAAAAGAAACCTAATGGCTTTGCCAGTGGGGAGAGTGTTTTGAGTTGACATTTCATACCAATAGCTCTTTGTTAGAAGAAGGTACAAATAGGTGAATGGTTGAAACCTCCTTTATTTTGACATAAGCTCTTTCTCTCTTGTTCTGTATGGGATATGTGGAGGTTTGATTTTGCATGGCTTGTTTTCCCCTCAGTTTTAAAATTTCCAGCACAATAGAGTCCTGGTCAATGACCAAGCCCGTCTTCAGTGTTTCTGCTTTAAAATTATTATGAGTTTTACGTATGTTTAAAGAAAAGTCTTCAGAAAGTATTTGATTATTTTTTTTTCCAATTTTTAGGGTATTACAAGAACAGACCTTTGTCTGTCGTGTCATTGTACAGATTAAAAGTTGAGGTTGAGGCATACTGTAATGTACATGAATACACATACATGAAAACGTAATCACTGCTCAGGTCTTGTATTAAATGGCCTACGTATGTTCACATATGCTTACATTCAGAGCAGTTTTGAGGAGTATCAAAAATGGTTTCGTGATGAAAATTTTGGTCCATTTTGCCCTCTCAAGAAGGTGATAAGGGGAGGAGGAAATTTTCGTTGTAGTGTTGTCCGGTTCATAAGGTAGGTCTCTCTTCAGGTTGCATAGTCAGAATAAACCAATTGTGTAACACCTCAATTTTAGTAAGATATTTATTGCTACTGATAAGATAGTAAGTCTGCACTGCCACATAATAATTTCAGAGACCTTGACATTATCGTTGTATGATAGTTAACCATGCCAAATGACAAACAGTACATCTCAGTAAAGGTAAATAGCCTGGGAAAAGTTAATGCCCTACAGTGCATTTTATGGCTGGGGCAAGAAAATGGGGGAATTTAGTACTGGCTGAACCAAGATCTTTGATCCACTTCAGAACAAAAAATACCTTGTGATGTTACACTGTATTGTACTTCATGCCTTTCACAGAATTTTTTTTTTTAATTCTAGCACTACGAGCTCAGGACAGAAAGACTTTATTTTGTTATGTTGATCAAATATCAGGACCTTGGGACTAAATATAAAAAAAAACAGATGCAAAATTACATTAACCAAGGTACTGTGTTCATCTGGGCTATGTCCATGTGTCTCTTCCCTCCTCTTACCTGAGTTAGGAAGAAGTCAAAAGCAAGGTAAATGTGCGAGTTCTCTGATTTTGGAAGAGTGGCTTTTGAATGTAAATGTTGAAACTTGTCCATCAGATCTTTTGGTAGGCGGAAGGAGTCTAGACACCGAAACAGATGGTTGCACTTTCCCCAGCTAGTATTGACTGTACAGTGGTACCAAAAGTCTTACAGCAGTTGATCACAGTTTCTGGGCAGAGGTATAAAATACTCAGGGACAGTAGCAACAGTAGATGCTATTTTTAACAGAGGCATTCAGACAATGTACTGTAGTGTCTTGGAATGTCACCTGAGCAGCCATTGTGTAAAACAGAAACAAAACCTGCACTGAAATCCAATTAGCATTATATCAGCAACATTCTAGCACAAGTCTATTAAACTTCCAGTCATTGCCACTAGCTTACCCTGATCATGGGTTATTTTCTTAGAATTGGTTTGGGTTTTTTACATGACGGAGAATTGCCCTTTCATTAGGAAGGTGGAGTAGATTTTGCATGTATATACTGAATTTCTTGACTGGAGACTTCACCCCCGCTTTGAAAGTAAAGTTGGAAACGGTTTGAGAAGTTTCTGACTGTGTGGATAACTTTTTTTCTACTTTACATCAAAGTGCGCATGTCTTCAGCTAAACCAACTTGCTTCTGAAAATGTGATGGAGTGAGGATGTAGGAGGACAGGGCAGGATAACTGGGAATGTCATAGTTTAGAGTTCTGCCATCCCCATTGTTAGTTTTTATGCTAATCCCATGTATAATTACATCCTTTGTATTTTTCTAGTCATATGAAGATAACTTTATAGCTGTCTACCTTTCCTCTTCTTGTGTGCTATAGAACTTACGCAAATGCCTTTTTTATTTTTAAAACAATCATGTATACAGAGTTCAGGAGCAGAAAGGTACAAGAACTGGCAGTCTGAAGTGAAGCCTAAAACTAGGGAACCTGAAACTAAGCTGTCACCTTTTCTAGCCCAACCTTCTTACTAGAGCTGTATGTTCCATTCTCCTAACAAGTTCTGCTTCAAGAAGGTGGGGGACTCTACTACCTTGCTCCAGCAGACAGTGCCTGGAAAAAGTATCTTGCAGCTTACAGTACATTAAAGTATATTCTTCCAGTACTACTTGTTGTATAGTGTTTCCCACCTCATCACTTAAAACCCCAATAAGCGAGACAAGGGGGAAATGGCTTTCCTTCCTTTGCTGTGGTCACACTGTTACCAATTCCTTTCTTGGTCTGAAGCTTAGTGTACAGCACTGGAGTGGTGTAACTGGCTCCAGAAGCTTCTGAAGATGCTTCCTGGTTTTCTGAAGTAGCGTTCAGTTTACAGATCAGTAGACTAAAATATTAGCGTCTTGTAGCATTATTACCTTGCTTTGGGATCTGAATAAGAAAAGATTGAGACTAGACACATACAATTAAATTGTTTTATACCTGCTATATATTTTTCGAATGCTAGTGATACACTGGTCTACCTAATAAACATACATCCAGTTACAAGATTTTACATACTGCTTATACTTCTGAAAATCACCAACCTGAAATACTGAATTTTCTGTAGACATCTCCCAAATGGAAGGAAACCTGTGTCTAGATGGAAAACATCTTCTCTTCCTCTCTTCCCTCTCCTGAAGTTTTCCAGGAAGATGAAGTTTGTGTTGCTTGAAAGCATGATCCCAAACATAAGAATGTGTATTTGCCAGGTGTGGTGAATTCTGCGCCACAGATTCAGTTTAGTGGTAACAGACAGGTACTCGGGACATTTTTCAGTGAGACAGCTAGCTATCACTGTATCACCTGGTTTTATCATGGCACATGGTTATCCAGGGTAGGAGGCTCCAAGTGGTAGTTTTTAAGGCTGTTCCACTCAGCTTGTTCTCCTGTGGTTATGTTTTGCCCCATTTTTTGGACAGGATGAAGATGAAGTGAACCTGTAAGAACCTCTTGTTGTATCTTTGTGTAGATGTCACATAGAGAATTCCTGATGTCCCTGAAAACTGAAAAACCTTTTGATTTTGTCTTTTTCTCCAGCCTTACCATTAAGCAGGGACACCTAAAGATAAAAATTAAAAATACAGACAAAAAAATCTCTTCATCTGCATGAGACCAGTGAAGAATTCTTTGCTTTTTATATAGGTGCTGCATAGCTGGAAGGAAGCATAGTTGAAACAGACATCGTGCTTGATTAATAAATTGCTTGTATGCCTTTTAAGATTTTACTTATTTGCTGACTATGACTTGAGTATCATGTCTGACACAGGCAAATGTTGTGTGGCAAATTGTGCCATACAGAAGGAGTTCATGGATGTGTGGACAAGAAGGTCGTCTGCAAGCCAGATTGCCAAAACCCAAAGGTCCTCACCATTCCTCAATATGACAAATGAATTCTTCAGATCTTTTATCTGGATGGACACTGTACCTTCTATGTACGTTTTTAGATTGCAGTACAATGTACCAATACATTTAATTTCTCTCCAAGTTTAGCGAGAAACAATGGATTTGGCATCTTAAAGCTTGCTGTTGTGTTTGTGGGGATTCTTTGCAGGGTTGGTGAGACGAGGTTGGTTTTCCTTAATGCTCCAGTCTCCCTCTTGTGGGCACACATGTAGGTGGAGCCGATGCAGCATGTGTTCAAGATGGTAAACGGTACCCCTTCATATATACTGGAGTGTAAATGCAATTGCAAATTTATGGAGCACTGTATATGTTTTTATTCTGAAACAGTTTGTACCCTTTGAAATTAAAACTCGACCATTCACTTGGAATGCTTGAGGTACTAATTGCATATTCGTGTTGGTGGACCTTTTGAATATCACGGTTATTGGGTTTTACTTAACAAAAGGAGAAACTTCTTCAGTGGCTTTAATGTCATTGAGTGGTTGCCTTGATTTCAGATGCCATATCTGCAGTACTGTGCAGCTGTAACCACTACATGATGTTCTTTGGAGAAAAGAGTGTTCTGTAGTCTCTGGATATTTCTTCAGTATTTTTCCTTTGAAAAAAGCAGAAGGTAATTGTGAGGTAGTAGCAGTGTGCAAGTCCCAAGAAAAAGGAAAGGAAAAAAAAAAAAAGAAGAAGAAATGAAAACAGGCATGAGTAGACTGTTTTTGCAGTCAAAGGCTACATGCCACTGAATAGAAATAAGTGTGGGAGTGAGTGTCTGCAGTGGGCAAGCAGGTTTGATTTCTGTTGCTACAAATAATTAAGTTGTAATCAACTTCTGTTCATTCTTTAAAATATAGGTATCTGTAGATATTTTCTCTATTTTTGTAGTAGTCTTCATAAGATCACAGGGTAATTCAGGTGAGAAGGGACATCAGGATGTCTGTAATCCAACTTCTTCCTTAAAGCCACCTCTGCTGTGATGTTGGGCTAGGTTGCCATCTGGTCTTAAAATCCGCCAAAAAAAGAGACTGCAAAACTTCTCTGAGCAGCCAGTTGCACTAACTGACTGTGCCCCATGATAAAAATGTCTCCTTATATTGAGTCAGAACTTCTGCTTTTGCAGTGCTGGTGGGCTAAATTGAATTAGTTATAGAGTGAGGCAAGTCTTTTCATTACCAAGTTCCTTTCTCTTATTGACTGTATGTCTGGTAGGGCTGGTTACCTTTTGTTTTGCTTATGTCCAAGTAATTGACTTTTTTTCCCTAACATAAGGGTCTTTCAAATTTCTAATATGATTGGATGTTTTTTCAGTGTACTTTTAGCTATGTTTGCATAAGACAAAATATTATCCTTTTGTGAACGAGCAATAACAAGGAAAGATGAGCAAAGCCCTAGAGCTAGCAATACTCTGGAAGGAGGCAAAAAGTCTGTATTTTAAGACAGCTGCTTTGATTTACGTGTGCTTTTGGGGGTCCCTCTAGTGGTCGGTGTTGAACTTACTGTTAAAAAACAGAGTACTGAAAACCACGATCCTCCCTTCAAGTATATCCTAATAATACAGGATAATCTTTTGACAGCAGATTTTTGGCACAGAGCTGTACATTAAAAGCAATACATGGTGGTTTTTCAGGAAAAATGTTGCATTTTAAGATACAATAAATTTTAATTCAACATCACTAGTAAAACATTTTAGCTTAAATCTGATTACTTGATAAGCACCAGACACTCACAGAATCACAGAATGGTAGGGGTTGGAAGGGACCTCTGTGGGTCATCTAGTCCAACCCTCCTGGTGAAGCAGGGTCACCTACAGCAGGCTGCACAGGACCTTGTCCAGGTGGGTCTTGAATATCTCCAGAGAAGGAGACTCCACAGCCTCCCTGGGCAGCCTGTTCCAGTGCTCCGTCACCCTCAG
>Ga0065711_1040967_pt1 | contig 16515 bp, 12 predicted proteins | sample Hoacrofraction12_FD_59098 | JGI IMG/M metagenome (GOLD analysis project Ga0065711, IMG submission 59098) | Hoatzin crop microbial communities from Cojedes, Venezuela - Epithelial fraction 12 v2 (version 2) | ecosystem: Host-associated > Birds > Digestive system > Esophagus > Crop | place... | reverse complement strand
CTGTGATTCACAGAATCACAGCCTACTGTAGGTGACCCTGCTTCGGCAGGAAGGTTGGACTAGATGACCCACAGAGGTCCCTTCCAACCCCTACCATTCTGTGATTCTGTGATTCTGCAAGCAAAAGGTTATGCATATGCATGGACTGAAATTCAAGCCCCCCATATGCACAAACACATTTGTGATGGAGTCCAAAGAATCCACGCTTCATGCTTTGATTGCTGTTTGAGGATTCCTGTGCCTTTGTAATGGTCCTGCATCAAATTTCCACATTCAAATGCTACAACCTGCTAGGCTGATGTGCATCAAGAATCCTGCTGAACACTCACAAATCCCTATTTATTTTAAGTAATCCACTACAGATGGACCAGTATATCTGACCTATGAGCCCCATGCATGTAGCTATGATACTATGTTCTCTTTCACATTATGTGTGTTTTAAACAACCATGCCTTTGGACTATGACATGCAATGTCTGAAGACGCATCCTGCTCACTCTTTGCTGCAAGCTGGGTTTCCTCAGACCTACTTCCGTGCATACCATGGCCAGTTGTTATACACCTGCACTATATTAAAACTGTAAGTAGGCGATAAAGTTATTCTATCTTTTCATTTCCTGGTATATTCACTGAGAGCTGGAAAAAAGATGTTGGGGGCAAGTATTTTCTGTGGAGGCAGCAACTCCTTGAGAAATGTGTGACAGTTGACAGATGTGAACTTGCCTCTAGATTGTGGTAAGGATTGTGTTGTGGGGGACCATGTCAAAGGCCTTACAGAAGTCCGGATAGATGACATCCGTAATTCTTCCCTTGTCCACTGATGCAGTCACTCCATCATAGAAGGCCACTAGGTTGGTCAGGCAGGACTTGCCCTTGGTGAAGTCATGCTGGCTGTCTCTTCATATTCAGTATTATATTTTTATTAATAGTTTAATTATATTGATAATATTATAAGTATACTATTAATACTACCATATTAATAAATATCAATAGGTTTAATATTAACTTAATATTGACAAAGGCAGATGGCTAAAATAATTAAGATCAGGGATAAGAAATTGATTTAGAGAGAAAATGCTTCCATTTTGCTTATTTTTGCTCTCACTGATGCTGGTGAGAAAATCTGGACAAGATATTGGCATAAGTGGAGCTGCACTTTGTTATGCTTTTTTACAGAAAACCACTCTGATGTAATGGTGAATTAGGATGTACCAGTAAATAAAATCTGATCCTGGAAATCAGTGCCTAAGATAGGTGTACACACCTTCCTAACTACTTTTTTTTCAACTTTGTCTGGCCTTTCAGTCTCACTATGAACATCTTATTCAGCTCTAGTTAGAACTTCTTTCATTTTTAATGTTTCTGAGAGAAGCTCTTTAGAATACCTCTCTGGAGGTTTTTTCCCTTGTGATGTTATTCCATTTTGTTCTTCACAGAAATCAGGTTATATCCTTCCTAATTAGATTTTGGTAACTTTTTCCTTTTTTTTTTCTTGAATATAAAATTTTGAAAGGTTAGACTTTTGCTAAAATCCTATTTTGAGAAACAGTGCCTCTAAAACCCTACAGAATTTGATCTCCCAGTCTGTTCTCTTTCTGACTTTGTTGTCCTCATCCTCCTCACCATGGTTATCAGTCTATTAGGGTACAATATAAAAATGTAAAAATTTTCCACACATCCCGCTGTTTAAAGAAATCAGCTGAAAAGCCAGAATTCTAGGATTGTTTTCTTGAGTTTTATAATTCTTGAATTCTTTAGAAAGGCATGCATGGAAAGTTTAGGTCTAAGTACTTTGCTTGATACGCATGACGTAAACTTTGGCTATACTGATACACAGAACCAAGAACCATTCCATTGTCCAGAAAATCTATTGGGGTCTTACTGTTCATTAGGAAAAACAGAAGTATACCTTTTTCTCTTGTTTCTATTTATATTTCTCTCAGGATGGCTTTTAGTAACTAAGTACATCATCAAATTGCAATAGTAATATAAGCATAGATAAATGCCAGTTAATGGAAATGTAAAAGAATCATCCCTATCATGAAGAAGAATGAAGTTGTTAACCATGTCCATGTTAGGAAATGCTAATAATTGTTTTGTAACTAGATAAAATTAATGTGTCGTTCTGAGCTTTCGAAGAGCTGATGTTTCTTGTCCTTGTCAGATGTTACGCAAATAGGCAGTAACTTGGGTGGGTGATAAATGTTTTTCTTTACCAGTAAAAGATTTTATACTCCCATGGTTGAGGCTCTGATAGAGCAAGACCATCACTTTTATATTAATGAATGACTTAACACAAATGAACTTTTAGGAAAAGTTCAGTTAGGTCCTATCTTATTCTTGATCTAATATGAAGGTTGAAGAGAGGCACAAGTGGCATTGCTTTAGGACAGGCAGACTTGCCACACAAGCAGAACTGTCCCTAGCCTGTGCTTCCATTTGGAAACGTGATGCCTGTGACTGACGGCTGTTCTCAATTGCCTTTTCTTTAATGAATCCTCAACTGACTTGTACTAATCTTACACCAACCTGGGAGGGACTCATTGGTAAGAAAACAAAATATTTTGCATATCTGGAACTCTCAAAGAAGCTCAAAGCCTGGGGATAAATTAATTTCAAATCACTCTTTCTAAAAATATCAGAAATCTAAAAGTCTGAAAGGAGTGAAATGTAGCAATACTAAAGCTTAAGCTAGCTGCTGGACAACTGACATGCACTTCAAAGCATTGAGACCTTGTATAGGTCAATATGTTTAAGAATTTTATTGATTCTGCCAGCATCTCTATCCATCAGTGTAACATCAGAGTCACTGAGGTATATCTGGGTATTGGCTTCTGGGAGCAGCCCTTCTTTTTAAAGTCTTTGATCAGAAAGGTTGTGGTTCTGGGTATTTCCAGCCTTTTTGTTATATAAATCAGGAAATTAATATGGGAGCAGATTCTCAGTTACACTTCTTCCTTGGTGGCATCCATGTGGACTCAGTGTTCTTACTAACTGCTGGGTGGATGTCTGGCAGATGAATGCAAAAAATGCAACTCTGCTCAATGTCGAGTCCTCTTTAAATCCTTTAAATCATCCTCTTCAAATGAAAGCATTTCCTTTATAGTATCATTTCATTCTGGAATTGCCAAAAATCAGATATATTATTCTTCTGAGTTTTAATGAGATTTAGTCTCCTGTTTGAAAAATCTCACCTTGAGTGTTACTCGTTTTGCACAGAAGGGTGTTTTTTTTTTTGGTGGCATGAAAAAGCATTAGATAAGTGAAATAGCGCAGTTGTATGGCTGTATTGTCCGCACCTCAACTCAGTCTTTCTCACAGCTCTCCTTCCTTTTCAGCTGCTTTCATTAACTCTTGGAGAGAACAGACATTTCTGTCATGGACAGAAATTATTTTGATACAAGTTTTCTCTTAAAATACCTTATAACTTCAAAGTAAATAACGTGCAAATGTAGAGATCTATAACATGTTTTGTTTAACACATATAGCGCTTCGTTTTTTGAAGGGATGTTGGTGTAGAAGTTTATGAGAATTCTATTCCACTGTTCTGATCATCTTCATTTACCCCACCATTGAGAAACATTGTGTGAGCTTTCCATCATCAATGAATCCGACTGGAATTTAGGGATTTTAATGCAGCGTATCTGGTGCTTAAGATATAGCTTACCACTAGAAAGTTGCCATGTTAGAGCCAATACTGTATTTCAGCCTAGCTTTCAGCTGCCTTCTTCCTCTTCAGCTTTCATTTCTTTGTAGTTTAAGCCATGACCGGCTTTGTTGTTAGACAGCCCTTGTGCTCAGTTCCTCAAAACATGCAGACACGACCTCCAGCTTCAGTGCAGGCCTTTATGATTCCCTCCTCTTCCTAGGAAATACCTGAACATCATTTTCCAATTTTGCTTCCATTACAGAGGAGAGGAACTGATTGATTCCTCACGTTATATTGCCATAGGGTCTGCGGGAGAATAAAAACCTGTTCTCCAGCACCCAATTTGCCAGTTCAGTGTAGGCTGGCTCCTCTTTCTGCATCCTACCACACTGTGCCCACAATCACCTGTACACAGTCACAGACCAGTCTGGGATTTATCATGATGTAGACTCTGCACAGGCAGAAGATAATTTTAAGAAGTAGCAGAATTTTTTTCTAGAGCACAGTTATTCCTTGTGGATTGGTAGAGTAATAAAACATAATTAGTCATGAGTCCTTATCAACGAAATATTTGTTGTTAACATTCAGAGACATTGCACATCACTTTTAGTCTATTATTGTCCCTCATGTCTCTTCTGTGTTTAATAATGTGTTCTATTTTTATTTATCATGGGTGACTAGTCTCAGACTAAATTAAACAAGCCACTAGGACCTTAATTTGAAAAGCATTACCTAGGGTTTTTTTTTTGTTTAATTAAAAATACTTGAAAGATTCTAACTAAAAAGACCAGAGAATATTAATCAAAGGAAATGCTATCTAAAAAAGTAATTGCTGGGCAGCTCAGGTTAAATACCTCAAAGGAGCAGCCACATTTTGAAATTTTTGAAATTTCAGATAAACTACTGTTTCTAAAGGGAAGAAGGATTTTTCAGTAATTGGATTCAGTACAGATCTAAATATATTACGCATACTGCTTTACTGGAGGTACAATTACCACATTGCATTTTTATTTATACAAGCTGTTACCTAAGAATGCTTTAAGCCAAAGACTGCACACAAATATTTCTGTATTAATTTTTTTCAATTATTAATTTAGTCTGCTGATAATTTAAAATCATATTTAGGGGAGAGTCTGAACATTCTGAAGCTGTAGTTTACAGAGTGTCAAGCAAGTGAAGTGGTTTGTATCTGCATCTATATATCAACTCCTGTCCCAGAAGTTTCCAGGTTGCTTAAGAAAAGATTTAAGTCTGTGTATAAGGTTTTTGTGTCTGTGCATATTGCAGCTCTTAATCAAACATAACTATCTCTGGTGTTGAATAAATTTTCTGTTTAACAAGGCATGTAACACCTTGCTGCAGTTTAGGATGGAAAGTAAAGGAGACTGTCAGCTTGTCTGCAACTTCAAGGAAAGGTGGGAAGAAGAGATGTCATTATCTGAACAGGAATCAAAAGCAAGATGAGTATTGACATGGGTATTGTTGTAAAGGAAGTTCCGTGATTGCCAGGGTCTGCCTTTTTCTGTTATTTTTAACCTCTTTCAAAACAAGAGCATCTCTACTAACTTAAAGACTCAAAATACCATATGGTAACATCAATGTTATGTAGCAGGATCTCAAAGGGATGAACTGGCAACAACGGAAGTTAAAAATCTGTTCTGTCTTGTGGACAGTATGTCATATGTACCCTCAAAAAGCAAACATTTACTAAGTGCTGCTGAGCTGTTTCCTAATACTCAGTCTTTTATATTTCTTTCATATCTCATTTTCTCACACTGAAGTACAACCTATTGCTTTATGAAATGCCAAGTGTGAAACTTAACAGGGAACAGCATTCACTGCATAAACTGGCATTCCCACGGCCTTATGGTTTTGCCTATATGGACCTTTGATAACAAGAACTGTGAGCATAACAAATGGCATAAAAACATGCAGCTCATCCCCCCACGCCCTGACCCTGCTGACCCCGATCAAATCCACAAACTACTTGTAAAGGCAGTGCTTTCTCCTAACCCAGCAGATGACAAGATAGCCATGCCAAGAGTGCGCAGGCTCAAATGCAGGCTTTATCTGTATTTTGAACTAGGCAGTGATTATTCCCATTTCAGAACCAGCAATCATGTGACAGCCATTCTGTGAGGCTCCCCTGTAGGACGAGCAACAACACAGGTACTGTTACAAGGAAGAAATGAAGCCCAGGTAGGTGTGAAGATCAGGTCTCAATATAGAGAACATTTCCACTTCATTTCCAAAATGTTTACCTCTTAATTGGGCTATTAATTGCATGAGAAACACCACCGCAGCAGTGAGAAGACAAGGATCGACAGCAGATGATGTGAACAATTTCCAAAGCAGAGTTTAGTTGTATCATGAGCTGCTCAGCAACGATGTTTTGGAAACAAAAGATACTTTCAGAGGAGCTAGATACATTAATTATATAATTGGTTATCCATTCAGCATGGTATATATTATTGTGCCTGACTAGAGGCCCTAGCTTGTATAAATTATTGTGGTGACCAAAATGTAAGCTATAGTAGAACTGGGTAAATGTTGTCCTTTCTATAAACAGCTTTTGCAATTGTAACTGTATTCAAAAGTACAGTTCTAATGAAGTTACTAAAGTTACAAATGCAGGATGATTAGTTGTTTTGGATTAATTGTGGACAAGAATGGAAAAGTCAAAATTACATAATTCCATTTTATTTTAGCCTCTCTTTAGTTCAGCCATCTCTGTTTTACCGTATATGAAAAAATTACAACACCCCTGGGTGTTGTTTCCCTTTTCACCTGCTCTGTCTTCAGGCATATTTTGAAACAGAAGAAAGTTCAGCCTCCTCCTGATCACGAGCAATTGATCTGGAGAAATTCTATTCTGTAATTCGACCAGTGGTATCAATATGAACAATTTCTAGAGGAATGGTAGGTTTAACTGGATTTATACGGGATTATTCCTTGAAAATGAGATATGGATTTGCAGATCAATTGTTCTTGCTCTCCCCAGGTTTGTACATCATGATACAATTCCTAAGTAACTGATATTTGTATATTTTTTAAATACCCAACCTTAGACATGAAGAAAAACCATGATATTCATAAAGTGCTAGGCATCATTTCCCTAATAAGGTGCTCAGAGTTTGCAGCCACTTCTGAAAATCCTCATCCGTGTTTGATCAATTTTACCAGATGTTGTAAGATGTCAGGACTGACTACTACCAGTTTTCTTTCCTTAAGAATGGATATTAAATCATTACTTGTTGAGTTATAACCCATCAGATATAACTTCATTTTTAATGACAAAGAAAAATCAATAAAAACCAATTTTAGCTGCAGATATGAAAACCGATACAAATAAGCACAAATAAATATGATGTATAATTAGTTACCATTTGCTTTCTCAACCTTTATGGAAAACCCACAGAAGGATTATAGTTTCTTACAACTTCTTAAGAGATTCTGACCTTATTATTTCCACTCATATTTAGGATTAGAAAATTTTTCCTCCTGATGGTGATTGCAGTATGAGATAAATTGTGAAATTCCGTAGGCTACTGCTGCTATTATGGCACAGCCCATAGCTTCCTTCAGCAATTACTCATTCTGGTCACAGAAGTGGTAGAATTTTTGCAAAAATCATGTTGTAGTGTGTGTCAGTCGCCCCAGATAAGACCACACCACTGAAGTCGAGGAATCGAGGAGGTGGTCTGGGTGAGCAGCTCAGTGATGCTGCGGTAATGGCGGGAGCTACCAGGGGCTTCATTGCTGGTCGACGTGGCCACACTGAATCTCCTCTGCAGTATTTTGTCTTCAGTCCTTACAATGGGAGCCACACTGACTTTATTACAGTCACAGCAGATGTTCATCTGAAAGCTGCTGGCCCAGATCTTTGGTCCTGAGGCAGAACTGACTATTATGTAAACCTTTCCTGACACAACATCATCTTCTTGGAAACCCTCAGGGACAAAGACACCACAGCCAGCTGTGGTAATCTCTTCCCATGCTCCACTATCAGTAGGCTTTTCCTTTTACTCTACCTTGAACTTCTCATCACAGTTTAAAGCTACTGTTTCTTGTCTTAGAGGGTGCTTAGGGAGAATCACCTCTTCTTTGAATAATGTTTATATATTTGAAAATCTATCATGTTTACCCTCACTGAACTAAAAAAATGAAAAGTAATTCCAGTTTGACAGCCAGCAAGTAAAAACATATGATGCAATCAGTTAACAGAGTCTTCAGAGGAAAATTACCCATAACTGAGAATGTGAACACCTCTGACTTTTACAAACAACTGTGCCAGGTTAAAATTCCCATATGGAACTCTTGAATTACTTTCTGCTGAAACCTTGAGCATCCTAAATCTAATATTCAAAAGTCTAAAATAGTTTAGAAATAATGAAAGCTTTCTGCGGTACTTCTAGAGCTTTTCCTTTAGTTTTGCAAGCACGTCCCATGATATCTCAATCTATAGTCTTGATAACGAAAGCAACTATAGAATACTTGATCAAACCTCAGAAAGTGTCGGGTTTGCCCTTAGGAACAAGTGGAGCCCATTCATCCACTGCTTGGCCACTCTAGTTTGGTCTTACTTATTACTGGATCTGACATGTTGCTATGAGAAGGGACCTTTTTTGCACTTTCCTGCTTCCGTGTGTCCATTAAAGCCAGAGTTTTTGATAGCTTCCTGACAGGTCAATATAACACACTGCAATGTAACACACTCCAGATAAGGCTAAAGTAATGACCCCAAATAGGACTATCAGCTCTGTGTGTTAGTCTTCACAATAGTCATATGTATATCTGACAGGCTTTAAAAGATAAATAATTATCAAATGGAAATAGAAAACAGCTCAAATGTGGTATTACCTCAGCCGGGTGCAGTGCTAAGCTCTATTTAAAACTGCCATGCACCTGCATCTGTTGAAGTAACTGGTACCGAGGAACACTTTGTTTGGCAAAGTAAGTGAGAAAAAGACAAACTACAAGGAGTATTTCCCTTGTAGATTCAGTTTGATAAGTAATAGTATATTTAAGTAGGATTAAAAAAGTAAAACTTCAGTTGTAGGAACTGAATGGAGGAATCCAGGTTTGCCACCTATGTCTCTGCTGATCCGTTTCTACCACAGCCTCCCTTGGCCAGCAAGTAGTCTCTCAGCAAACATCACCGGACTGCTGCTTAGCGATGTTACGGCTCTGACTTGCTGGCCTCTCTGCTTCTGTTTGTGCCTTCTCACACTACCAGACTTATAATACCATATAAATTTAATGAAGAAGAAGAATGGCAGAGAAAGGAGACCACACAACCCCAGGCAAGTCAGGGTGACCTTGAACACTTTCTTCATTGGCGTGTCCTAACTGTTAACCTGGAGTAACAGGCTAATGCTGCCACTCCGGCAGCGATAAAAGGTGCAGACTTATTTACTAGACACTGAGAGCAGTGATTCATTGTACACAGGTCTTCAAATAGATGTCAAAGGGTTTAGGTCACTAAAGGTGTATCTAGCAGTGATGTATGATGCTGTGTATAAATACCAATTACTTGAGCTGTCAGGTCCAGAGAGAGAGAAAGATCAGCAAAAGAGCCTGCAGAGGAAGTTGAGGAGTAGGGGGAAAACAGGAAAACAGAGGAAATGATACTAAAACACAACCAGCCCTAGGCTGGTGACACCCTGGAAGAGCAGTTCTTCCCCTCAGTGGGGACAGAGATGAATGTCCTCATACGGGCGCTTCTGCACTGCCACCTCCATGCTTCCTTCTGCAGCCTCTGCTCACTCCGCTCCCTCAAAGTCTGGGGATTCCCCATATCGATAGACCCAGATGAGAAGAACCAGTCTGTGACTTGGTAAGTATTTACTGTGGTAAAAACCAATTAGACTGTGTGATTAATACTCCTTGATTTTTCTTGTTCCTTGTCAGTGCTTTTTAAACAATTATCATATTAATAAAGAATCAATGAGAGAAAAGGCTGAGGGAGCTGGGCTTGTTCAGCCTGAAGAAGAGAACGCTGAGAGGGGACCTAATATATACTTACAAATATCTGCAGGGTGGGTGTCAGGAGGATGGGGCCAGACTCTTTTCAGTGGTGCCCAGCGACAGGACAAGGTGCAACGGGCACAAACTGAAGCAGAGAAAGTTCCATCTGAACACGAGGAAGCCCAGGGATGCTGTGGAGTCTCCTTCTCTGGAGATATTCAAGACCCACCTGGACAAGGTTCTGTACTGTAGGTGACCCTGCTTCGGCAGGAGGGTTGGACTAGATGACCCACAGAGGTCCCTTCCAACCCCGACCATTCTGTCATTCTGTGACATGTCAGTGACTAAAATAGTTGAAGTGAGGGCAACGTACTAATCAGAACTCTGTTGCACAGACACTGAATAATTATGACCGGATATAGGCCTTGAACACTTGACTTCTTCAGGTTTGCTTTAACTGGAAATTTTAAAAAATAATTTTGCCATTAGATAACATTGCTCACATTATTCTCAGCTCTCAGGTGATGCACGGTGTACCTCACCTTTGGCATGCCAGGGAACTGAAGGCTGAAAGAGGTCCTTAGGTCACCTTGGCTGATCTCCTTGCACATCAGACATCTCAAATCCCAGCATGCGTTTGCTCTGCAGCTGTGCAACAAAGCTGGGCCTGAAATGACCAAACCATACCTGATCCCATTACAAACCTGAGGGGAAAGATAATGTTCTGTTTGGCAACTGGACATGAACTTTCACAGAATGCATTCAAATGTAGCCCAGCTTTTGCTTTTCTTTCTCTTTAGCGTATTTAACCTTTTAAACATGCGCTATTGTAAAGAAAACATTCAGAACCTACATTCTTTAAGCACAGCTGTATAGCTGTTTCAAGTGTGGTCTGTGAGCTGGCATATTGCCTGGGAGAAGAGCTGATAACTGCTCTCACAATGAGTTTTGTTCACAAAGTTAGTCTTCATACATGTTCTCAGGAAATGTCCAGGGTGAGTATAGGCAGCCCAGGTAAATAATTTCCAATTAATCGTAGTTCCCTCTCTCCATTCCTTGCCTCTCTCTCTGAAGTCTTTCCCTGACATTTCAGTGTTTATTTCATCAGTACGGTTGATAGGATGCAGTCTGTATTTCTAACTTGGACCTATTAGGCAGAAGTGCTTAACACCAGCAATAATTTACAAGGTGGACAGGCAGGGAATGGTGGCAAGACTTTGTGAGAAAGTGGAATATTAAACCAAGCAAAGGTTTCACCAAGAGAAAAATGTACCACAGCTCTGAGCTGAGGCAGGCTTGCGCATCGTTTCAGGACAATGTCAAGTTTTTTCAGAGTATATAATTTATCTTGGAGAACTTGGACTTGTTCTTGGTGAGGATTTTCCTTTTACACCATATCTCATTATTCCCATTGCAAGCGTATGGTAGCTTTTTGTATATGGGGAAAATATCACACACCTCATGTACATCCAATGAGGTCAAATAAGGCTAATTTAAATTGTGAATTAATACTCTGCAAAGGTGAAATTTATTAACATGTTTAAATTAATAGCCCAATATCCAAATGTGCAACTCGGAGTGTTATCAAACACGTTAATGTCTCAGTTACTCAACTGCCTGTTTTATATCACATGGTAAAACTTTCTGTTGCACATAATCCTTGCGAAACCTAAATGTTTATGCAAAGATAAGCTTGCTTTTTCTCCTGTCCTGTGTAGCTTCAGTAAAAGTGTCAACTAAGTTCTTATTACAGAATCTTTGATGAATAATAGGAAAAATGTTAGCACCATTCATGATGCTGTCCACAAAGATGGCAATTAAAAAAAAAAACAACACAACACTAAAGCCAAGAGTTTTTGCATCAAAAGCTGAAGAAATCCAGTTTACAAACAAATGCATTTAAAAAATAATTTCTCTCTCTTCTTTTTTACACTTACTCATTGGAATATAACTTCCAGTATCTTCATATGCTGGCTATTATGTATACCTTTAAAATTTTAGCAACTTTTATAAGATATCATTTTTACAGCCAATGTGCTATTCTTGATATTTGATTTGACATAAATGTGTCAGGCAGACTGGAATGATTGACAGGTGCCCCTTCAGAGCTCTAGTTTTCCAGAAACTTGACAGAGAGTTCTTTTGTTTGGAAGAAAATGAGCACTTCATTTTTAGCCACTTGGTACACAAAACTACTTGTTAATTGCTGATTTTGTGATGTTCCCTGTTGTTCCATACAACTGAGGATCCAGGAATTTGCTGAAAATCATGCATTTATAAGAGCTGAGCATCGCTTGTCTTCGTGTTTGGTAAACTGCTTCTGCAGTTCTCAGGTTTGCTTTTTATTAGTGATGCCTGGAGGCTGTTTTTTAGCAAGATGTGAAACTACTAGTTTTGAGGTTTATTAGCAAATAGATCAGATACACTGGTTGAATTAATTCAACAGAATTAACTTTCAAATCTACTGTAAAGGACCCACCAAAATAAGGACTGTGACCAGAGCTGCTGCATTCTTCCATCCGACTTTGTTTCCTCCTTGCTCAGCCCTTGCATGTCGCTGATGCTACCCGTGGGTCAGAGGCTGCTTCTCTAGGGCAAGGTATGTGTGAAAGGGATTTGGAGAAGGTCTTACCAGACCGCTAATGTGGCGGTATGGCCTGGGAGTAAAAGACTCCCTGGTTTATCGGAAGCAAGGAAGAATCTTTCTGACTCTCAACTTGAACTCTTTGAAAATTTTGTTCTTTCCCAGTATAAGGAATGAATTCTTTCTCTAGGTTGTTGCATGGCTGCCTCAGAGCCTCAGAGAGTTTGACAGACTTTCCTGAAGCTATCACTTAAACGAATTACAGGCATATCCTTTCTACAGCATCTACAGCTGCAATAAGTAAAGTAAAACTCAACCCCCCATTTGCATGTAGAGATTTGTTCATCTGTGAATCCCCTAAACTACTTCTCTAATAAAATCCAGTCACATGGCTGTTTGCAGATACCAGCAAAAAAAACAAGTTGCAAGAGGGTATCAGACCAGGAGTTGGAATTTTGCAGCACAATCATGCATAATTTTTCCTCAATAGATTAAGGCAGCTGATTAGCATTGAATAAAACCATTTCCCCATTTGAAATTATACTCTGCTTACATTAGTATCTATTTCTGCTGTTGGCCATGCCATATTGTAATTTTTCACCCCACAATTAGATGTGGCTTTGTTTTCTCAGTTATGTTATCGCCTCACTGCAGATGTAGCCTTACAATGAGCTAGTCTGGGTGCTCTCAGAGTTCTTATTTCTGCTTAACATCTTGGAAAGATAAACAAACAAAATCTGTCCCTGTAAACCCCTCAAGGCTGACAGGCAAGCTGAGTATGAAATTTGCTATGTCCTGAGAGTCATGCTGTCTACTGATGAGGAATGCTGTCTGTCAGCCTTACTTTGCAGCTAATTTCTTAGAAATCATCCGTATGCTGCAAGGAGGAGGTATGGAAGCTTTAATGAATAAAAAGCAAAAAGCCTATGCTGCCTGGGATATATGTTGCCATTCCTGCTTCTGTTCTCTTTCACCTGTGGAAAAATAAAAGCACCCCAACTCTGAAAGAAGTGGGGAAGCATCATGAGCGGGCATCAAATCTACCCCATGCTAGTAAGATCATCACTTTTCTTCCCTTTGTCTGCTTTATTGAAGCACTTAAAAAACCAGCATCTCCTGAAACTACAAAGAAGTTTCACTGACAAGTGTAATAAAGTGATTTTCAGTAGACACTGGCTTCTCTTTATCTGTTTCTGCTCAGGACAAGAACAGACCAGCATAATCTGGCCCTTCTTCTTCAGTCCTTCCCATACCCCTAGTTATCTTTGGGTAAGTTTGAGGTATCACAAATGATTTAAAAATTAACTTTAATCACAGTATTTGCAACTAATTGGAACAGTTATTGAGGAGCTAAAAATGGGGATGAGCTTCACAGTGTCAATCTCTTCTTGGTAGACATCAGTGAAACATCCCAGTGACCTATGGGCAGCCCACTACTGGAACGGTCCATAGACGGAGGCAGAAAGCAAGTTGTGATCACACGGAGGGACGCGGATCCTGGCCTTACAGCAAACTGCTGCTCCCAGATTTATGGTAACTGCCTTTGGCTTCTTCACAAAATGTAGCATTTTTTTTACCAGAAAATATAGTGCACAATGCTTTTGCCTGCCAAGGTAGATTTCACAGTGAATATACAGCCTCCGGTGAGGCAGAAGAAAATTTATGTATAAGATAACAGGAAAGGTTAGTAAAGTCCAGGAATTGTAACATAAAAAATTTCTCTTGCATGAGAAATATAAAGCAAACAGAAAATGGTAACGTGCATTTTGAACTTAGGAAACTCCTGCATAAATTGCTAAACCAGAAGAGTTCCTCACTGTGTTCCTAGTTTTCTTAGTCAAAGTGATTCTTCAAACAAGGAGTGCTTTTTCTTGATTAGATGAGGGTAAGGAGGACACAGAGGCTCCAGAGAATTTTGTGTCTTGACCCTTATGGAAGATGTTTTTCTGACATGGATGTTTGCTGTTATGGGATGCCTAGGTTAAACACAGATTAGTGAAGCTGAATCTCTTCTAAAGCACCTGATGGAACACCGTTTTCCAGCTCAAAGCATCATTCTTCTCCTTGCTTCCCCATCTCTTCAACTCATACCATCATTAATGCTGCTGCCTGCACGTTACCTTTTCTTCCAGTGTGGAAAACAAGTGGGATGCGATAGGCACCCCTCCTTTAGTCCCCATCCGCCTTTGTATGGGCACTATTTTCGGACCTCACTGGAGACTCTTAAATTTATCCAGTTAGGCTGCCACTTGTCATTTTCCCTCTTTGACTGATGAGCTTCCATTATCTGTGCAATCTCTGTTTTCACTACCAAACTGTGGTATTTTACCTTGTCACATTTGGAGTGGCTATATGTCTTGACTTTGTGCTTTCCTGATTGCAAGCTTCCCTTTAAAGGGGAGATCCATCAGCACCTTGTCACAGAACCACAGAATGTTAGGGGTTGGCAGGGACCTCTAAGGGTCACCCAGTCCAACCCCCCTGCCGAAGCAGGGTCACCTACAGCAGGCTGCACAGGACCTTGATTTTCTTTCTGATTATTTTTTAGTCATCTCAAAATCTTAGCACTTTACTGGGTTTTTGTTAGAAGTGAACTCAATCTTGAGATGGTACTCCGATCTAAGCTTAGAGTTTCTTTTAGGTATACATCAGTTGCTCAGTAGTCTACGTTTTCACTACTAGAAAATGAAATACCTCAACTGAAGTCAAAGGAAGAAACTGCAATGCAGATACAATTTTAAAAAACTGAAATCAAGAGCATTTTTTACAGTTAATTCAGTGCTCCCAGCCTTTCCTGATTTCAGCCACTGGAGGAAGGAAGACTGCTTCTAATTAGAGTCTGACTCTAGAACTGCACACCTTATTTTCAATCTGTTCCCAATGCAGGCAATGAAGATACAGCCTGCCTTACAGGGTGCCAGTTTTGAGCAGTCTGGACTCATCAAGTCCATAGCAGCTGGCCCAGGAGGGGGATAAACCCAAACACATTAATGACGTAGGAAAGATCCAGGCTGGGGAGGGAAGACTGCATCTTAAGAAGACACTGAGATCCCAGGGGTTGCGATGTATTTCTCGCTGGGCTGTGAGAGCCTGTTTCAGTCTTAGTGTCCTCATGGAGTCATTTCCCAGCACTCCTTTGACAAGGGGCAGAAAGACCTGAGGCAGCCTACAACCAGGGAATAAATACACACAGCAAAGTCATTTTACTAAATAGTTTATTACAGGAAAATATGATTTCAAAGTGACAGGTATTTATTGCAAATTCACGTCCAGTTTAGACAATAGCTTCAGCAAAAGATGAAAATGGAAATACCCTTTAGAAGTTAAGATACTTCCAGTTTTATCCTTAAAGCAAGAAATTTAAGACAAATATTTGAGAGGGTTAAAACAGTTGCTCTAAAGCAAAGCAACATTGTTTTGCTCAGCTTTTGTACCACGTAATAGACCCCGTCTTTCAGATGCAGGTGAAGGAAGAGTTAGCATTTTTCATTGCTTGGGAAACTGAAGTAGGGGTGCCTACAGGTTTTTGCCTTTACTTCTGGCAGTCCCAGTATAGAAATTCACCAATGCATTTCAAGCACATAATTATTCTGGGGAACCTACTGAGGCTAGAAATGGAAAAGCCTAAGGTATGGAGGACCTGCTGGGCTGACATTATGGGCCCAGCATGCAACCAGCATCGGGGAGACCACAGCATTGTGGGCAGTGCAGAGAGCCCCGTGGCTGCTGGCTGGAGCCTGTACATGTACATCAGGAAAGGAACAGCTGCTGCTCAGAGAAGAAGATGATTTTGAGGGCTGCCTTATATGGTGTCAGCTTATAAAGTCCGTGTTTACTCAGACCTGCTTGTAAAGTCCATGCTGATTGTACTGGCTGTGATGGGAAATGAATAAGCACTAGCAACGAAAACCTTGATTGTGGGAAGTGACAATGTTAAATGAAGCTATCAGTATTAATTTTATTCTTGCTAAATGTCCTGCTTTACTACAAGCATTCAGAATGACTTTGGGAGGTGGGCTTTTCAAACTTTTTTCTCAGAATCTTGTAATACAATTAGTTAAAAAAAAAACACACTAGTGAAAATAATTTTTAAAATCCTTCCTCTTTTTTTCAATAATATTTGTGCCCTGGCTGCCAAGAAGACCAATGGAATCCTGGGGTGCATTAGGAGGAGTGTGGCCAGCAGGTCGAGGAAGGTTCTCCTTCCCCTCTACACTGCCCTGGTGAGGCCTCATCTGGAGCACTCTGTCCAGTTCTGGGCTCCCCAGTTCAAGAAAGATGAGGAGCTACTGGAGAGAGTCCAGCGGAGGGCTACG
>Ga0065711_1040966_pt1 | contig 16516 bp, 24 predicted proteins | sample Hoacrofraction12_FD_59098 | JGI IMG/M metagenome (GOLD analysis project Ga0065711, IMG submission 59098) | Hoatzin crop microbial communities from Cojedes, Venezuela - Epithelial fraction 12 v2 (version 2) | ecosystem: Host-associated > Birds > Digestive system > Esophagus > Crop | place... | reverse complement strand
GTAGGGAACTTCTCATCTTCCTCCTGTTTGTTGCTTATGGGTCTTTTTCTTGCCTTCCCCTCCTCTTCCTCCCCTCCTTCCTAACAAGCCCCTAGAAAAGCCACCTGGAAAAATGCAGGTGGGCTCAGTCACCTGCTCCAGGTCACTGTGCTGTCACCCAGGGAGCTGTCGGTGACCCCAGGAGCTTCCCAGCTTCAACCCAGCCTGGCCAGACCCTCATGCTCCAGGTGGAGAGGAGCGGATCGGAAGGAGCCCGCGGGGAGCCCAACACCTCGGTCCCCCCTCCCCTGCCTCCGTTGCCCTGAGTGCTCCGGCGCAGGCACCCTGGGCTCGCAGGGCTCGTTACGGCACCAAATTAAGGCAAATATGAGCATTTCCTGCATTGCAAGCTTGGTGCTTTTGAGCTGACACCCGGAGCTTCTCGTTCAGTCAAAGGACTGCTCAGAGCCGTCAGCGACGAGCGCATGCCTTTGCGACACCTCCTCTTCCTCCGGGCACAGGTTAGGTGCTTTCCTGGCTCGGCTGGGGCACTGTCTCGCTCTAAATGAAGGTTTTGTCCCCAACATCTGCACAACCGTGGGTGTTTCCACCCTGTTTCTGGCAGCACGAAGTCTGCTGGCTTTCCTCAGCACGTCCCGAGAGGCAGCACGGGGAGGTCCGCGGGGCCAGGGCTCCCTAAGCTGGGTAAAAGTCTCGTGGGGAGGATGAAGAGGAACGATGCTCCCTCAAAACACGTGGCATTGCCCAAGCTCAGCGCCCAGCGAGGCCTTGCGGGAGGGGGGCTGCCGGCAGCATCCCTGCGGTGAGCGGGGTCATGAGCTGAATTTGCTTTCAGAGGTTCGGGGCGGCGGATCCTCGGTCCCCTCCTCTGTCCCAGGATGAGTCAGAGAGCAGCAGCTCGACAGCCGCCGCCACAGGGGTCCCCAGAGATGGCGATGGCTGGGGGGTCTGGGCCAAACACCTCCACGAGGCCACTTCATCCTCAGGCTTTCGGCAGTCCTTGGCCTGGGCTTCCAGGTGCCGTCTGCAGCTGCTTTGCACAAGGGACTTTGCTCTGATGGTGGTCCCACGCATGACGGGCGCATGCGGGGGGATCCACGTCGGGACCCCCAGGAGCATCCCAGCCTGGGGCTGCAGGACAGGGACTGTCACCACCACAGCCACCGCCTGTGCCCGCGGATGCACCCGATGCTCAAGATAGGATCACTGAGGCAGGGAGGGGAGAAGCCCCATGACAGCAATTGCAAAACATCATCTGTTTTTCTTCAAAGCTCAGGTCTGAGCCACCAAAAAAACCCTGCAAGCCTCACGCAAGGAGGGGACGCAGCCCGAGGTGGCACCTTTCATCTCGAGATAGGGCAAGCCCAGATGCAGCCAACACCTTCAAACCACCGGAAGCCTTGGGCAGAGCAGCACAGGGTGTTGCACGGCCGTCACAACCCCACCAGCTCCCCGCCACCGGCAGGGTTCGGGGAGGGGGCTTTTCACCGGGTGTTTTGGGGATGGGGGCGGCCCTGGAGCTGGGGCCCAGAAGGGGTCGAGGTTGCGGCCGCGCAGCTCCCTGGCCCTTCGGGAAGCCACAAAACATCTTCAGGTCTTGGGTGACAGTGCAGAGGGGACAGTGTCTTGTGGCAGACAGCACTTGAGCAGCTTCTCCAAGGTGACAACCACGACCACAGGTGGGAGAAGGCTCTGCTGCAGCCTGGTCACTGTCCCCTTCCTGGCTGAGCGGAAACCCCCGGGGACAGCATCACTGCGAGACATGGAGTGAGCAGAGCTGTGGGCTGAAGGACATGGCTGCGGCCACGCCGTGCAGACCCTCACTCCATGCCTGAGCATCTCCTTCAGAGCTTTTGCCTCCCTCTCCTGCCTCCAGATCCACTTCCAGCCCCGGCCGCTGCCCTGGCAGCAGCCCCACGTCCTGCCCGCAGCCCCACGTCCTGCCCGCAGCCCCTGCAGGTGTCAGGGTGTGAGGTCTGACCCCGGGCGCTGACACCCAGAGGGTCCTTCCCGGCTGGAGCTGGCCGGGGGTATGGCTGCCCCCGGCACCTCTGCCCACACCATGAGCACTGAAACCAGCAGCACTGGTGGGAAGCTGGGCCAAGAGGAACACAAGGCTTCTCCTGTGGGTACCGCGACGGCAAAAATCAAAACCACTTTTTGACAGCCCGGCCTCAGCGCCTGCTGCCCTCCATCCTGCTCGGGTCAGCGCTGCCGGGGGCACTGACCCCGCACCCAGCACCCATCCCCGCCTGCTCCCCACCGCCATGTCCTGCGCCAGTGCCTCACCCAGCCCCAGCTCCAAGCCCTGTCCCCAAGCCTGCGCTGCACCGTCCCCTCTCCAGCGGGGACACGGGGTGGGCTCCTGGCACCTCCTGGAAAGCAGCAAGGGACCGCGGTGGGTGCAGCAGAGGACAGGGCTGAGGTAGCCAGAGAAGGGGGTGACATCCCCAGGGTGCCCGAGGGAGACAGGGTGGGGGGAGCCCAGCGAGGGCCCCACTTGCACTCACCATGATGTCCCTGCGTCCTGTCCCTGGGGAGCCAGGGGCTCCTGTCACCGAGGGCCGGGGGCCATCCTGAAGTGCTTTGCTTTTGTGTTTCTGCTGCAACTACAAACTGCAACTAAATTTTTTTTTCCTCCTCCCACTTCCTCATTCGATGCCGGATTGCTGGGGGTGGGGAGGACAAGGGTGGCTCTCTGCTGGCGCAGGAGGCCTTGGGGTGGCCCTGCCCAGGGTGACCCCACCTCTGCTGTGGACGGGTGCTGCCGGTGCCAGCGGTCACGGACCTGGGTAAGTGGTGGGTGCTGGGTAGAGCTCAGCAGGGATGCCCAGAGCCTCCACAAAACCCTTCTCCCAGTCCCGCCGGTGACAGCTTGATGTGCCCCACTCCAGGGGCAACCAGTCAGTGCTGGGGGATGCTCTGCTTTAAGGTGCTTTTAGGATCAAGATGCTTTTGGGTGCTGCTTTTCTTTTTCAGGTCTTTTGAACCAAAAAATCCACACTTGAGGAAGTGTTTTGGCTACAGTTGGGCCAAAGCCATCTCAAAGAGACCATAGCTGGAGCTGTGCAGGGAGCAGCCATGCTGGAGTCCCAGCAGGACTGCAGAGCCAGTGCTCCTGCAAACCCTGTGCGCACGGTTCCGTCTCCATCCAACAGCCCTGGGGTGGAAAAGCTCCTCTGCAAACCCCCGGCTCCGTGCGACGGCACCGCACCGCTGACCCTGGGCCGTGCCTGAAGGGGAGAGCCCGTCGTGCTGAGCGGTCCCGGCAGTGGTCAGCCCCCAGCAGAAAGCAGCCCAGAGGGGACAAAGGAAACAGTCATGGCGGGGTGGGAAGCTGAGGGTTCTCCACCGCCGTGTCCCCCTGCAGACCTGCCATCCTGCGACGGCCCCTCCGCTCGCCCAGCACGGCTGTGGCAGAGCCCGCAGCCTCGGGAACCGGCGCCCAGCTCCACACGCACACCGAGCAATGGCAGCCGTGCCCGGGAGTGCTCCGCTGCTGCAGAGCCCAGCCCGGGTCTCGCCGCTGCCCTGGCCCAGTGCAGGTGGCACAGCAGCTCTGGGAGGGCGTCACGCTACGGAGACCATCCATGGCGAATACGCACCGTGCGCTGGGCACGTCTCTCACCAGCAGAGTCTGCAGAAAGTGGAGGATCAAAGCGTTCCTGAGAGCTCTCCTCTGCAAATGAATCTCTTTGACCTCAGCCTTGGGCGACTTTCTGGGCAGAAACATTTCTGGGGGAATAGCTGGAACAAGAGGGGGCAATGCTTTGTCGAAGCCTAACACATCAGACCAGGTCAGGGCCCTCTGCTTTTGAAACTGTCTTTTTCTGCTGCAGAATACCAGCTCAGTCACTTGCAGCCAGCTTAGACTCAGAATCACAGAGTGGTTTGGGCTGGGAGGGACCTTCAAAGGTCCTCTAGTCCAACACCCTGCCACGAGCAGGGACATCAACTCGACGAGGCTGCTCAGAGCCCCGTCCAACCTGACGCTGAACGTCTCCAGGGATGGGGCATCTCCCACCTCTCTGAGCAACCTGTGCCAGCATTTCCTCACCCTACGCATAGAGAACTTCCTCCTTATCTCTAGCCTGAATCTCCCCTTGCAGCTGATAACCGTTACCCCTTGTCCTATCGCTGCCCTACCAAAGACTCTGCCCTGTGGTCCTCCAGAGCCGCGAGACGTGGTGCAAACCTTTGTGTCCATCCCCACAGGAACCAGCCCAAGCGATTCTGGGAGGCATCAGTGCTGTTTCAGACACGTAGTTCTTCAACCAACCCCCGCAAAAAATCCCAAACCAGCATTACCAGTACGGGGTCTGTGTGCCCCCGGGGTGCACAGCCAACCTGCAAGGGGTCTGCCAAGGGGAAGCCTCTTCCTATGTGCCACGCAGCAGCTCTGGGCGAATCTCCACCTCTCTGACCTGCTCCAGTCACGCAGGCTGCAGGTAAAACCCTCCTCTGCGACCCAAACCCCTCCTGCAGCGTAGGAACAAGGAGCATCGTGGCGTGAGGCTGCTCAGACTCCAAGCTTGCCGCTTGAGAAACAAGAGCGGGACCAGAAGCTGCGCCCGGGATCGTAGCTACTCCTTTATTATAAATCGTGGCGTTATGTCGCTCCTTCTCAGAATTAGTATGTTAAATATTTTTCATTATATATATCTCTATATAAAAAGGTGAAAACACCCCCTCCCCTCCCAAACTGTCAGTATGGAGCATGGCACCAGGAAGGAAGGCAAATCAATTCCCGCCCGACAGCCAAACGGGAGTTGCTGAGCACCAGAGAAGCTGGGATCGGCTGATGAGTGGGTGAAAATACAGACGGTAGAGTAACACGCGAGGGCTGGCGGGGCGGAGAGGTTTGCTCTCGGGAAAGAGGGCTGTCCACCTCCCTGCACCCTACGGATGACCCCCAAGGGGAACAGAACATGGCTTTGGACAAGACTTCCCAACTTTGTGATTGCAGAAAGGCCTGAAAATAATAACAATAACGAAAACAAAAAGCACCTGCTTTGTAGATTGGAAATTCAGGTCTCCTCCGCAGGCTGCAGTGGCCCGTGGAGATGTGTGTTGGCCAGATTTGGCCAGGAGGTGACCTGGCAGAATTTCAAGCCTGCTCTTCTCCCATCACTGGAGGTCTCCTGGGGGCAGAGGAGCAGGTGGCACTGGGACCGGCACCTTGAGGCCACAGCGGCATGCGGCGAGGCTGCCTTTGGAGAGAAAGCACCTTTTGGAGGCCAAGCACCTTTGGAAGTAAAGCACCTCTGGAGGCAAAGCAGCTGCGGAGGCCGTGGCCTTCGCTGGGGAGGGCCCTGCCAGGACCAGAAAGACTGTTCCTGAGTCACAACCTGGCAACAGGGACACTGTGACCAAGACAGTTCTCGTCCTGCATCCTCCTCCGCTTTGCTTTGCTTCCTGCAGCCCGGCACGTCCTTGACGCCCGTTAAGTGAGTGCAACCCCGAGCACGTGACCTCAGCTCGTGCTTCAAGGTGTCTCTGGAACAAAACGGGTCCTAATAGTGACATGGGCTTTAAGGAAAAGTAGGGGGACACTCCCATCAAAGTAGGTGGTTAGAGAGTTTCAACAACCCCCTCTCCCAGTTAAACTGGTGTCACTGCTCTGCTCGCTGAGTGACCTGCCCAAGGTCCCAAGGTGACAGGATGCAAACCGAGAAAACAACACTCCTGCTCCGACCCCGCCCCCCCCAGCAGCTCACCTTCATCCATCGCCCAGAAGCCACAAGCCACGCTTGTCACCCAGGCCACCTGAAACCTCCTCCCTGCCTCCCCGGGGACCCCCGAGGGACTGGCAGCAGCCCCCCATGCGCTCAGCCTCCCCAGGGACACCCCACTGCGGAGCGCGATGCCCCGCGATGCCCTCGGGACACAGGCGCGGAACAGGACGAGGCAGGAGCGGGGCGAGCGGTGCCGCTTCGGTGGCTGTCTCGGCGCCTGCGGGCCCTGGGTCCGCTACTAATAAATAACAACGTCAGAATTTCAAGTAATGTCCCTGCTGCCGCGCTCTGCCCAGCTTCTCCCTCTCCCACTGCTCATCAGCCGGCTTCTGGCGCACTGGGCCGTGGCGGTGTCTGCAGCAGCTGGCAGTGGTTTAACTGGGAACCTGCCTTTGTGAAGCTCGGGGGCAAAGGGTGCGTGTCTTTGGGGGACGGGTTTGGGTGACGCCGGCTCCCACTGGAAGCACGACCAGTGTCTGTGTTGGACCCAGGGGAGGTTCCTGGGGCGCAGAGGAAGGGCACAGCTCGGCAGCCCTGCGGCGTAGCTTTTGCCTTCCAGTTTTCCCACGGGGGTCAGCTGTGTCCCTAGTGCCCCTGGCATGTTTTACAGCACATCTGTCGGAAGTAGGTCCGGCTGCAGAACTTGAACTTCAGGACGAGCGGACAGTAGGCCACCTTGTTCACATCCTTGCACTCTGGATGGGTGAGAGGGAAGCAGGGTTACAGCTGCCTCGAGGGGTGAGGAGCCCCAGGGCGGGACTTCTCACCAGCCCTCTGCAAGCTCCTTTTGCCCCCCGATGCCCAGCTCCTGGAGGCTGTTTGCCAGGAAGCAGCAAGATGCAGCCATGCTGAAGAAGCTGCTGAAAGCCTCTCTTTGCCAAGGTGCAGTTCATTTATCAAGGTCACGGCATGCCTGTTTGGCCTGGGACCAGAGGGGAACCCATCAAGTGTCCCCACGAGAGCCTCACCCCACAGCACAGCACCTAGAGCCCAACGGGCTGTGCTGGCTCCAGTGTCCCTGTGCCGCACGACTCTGAAGGCTGGCAGTGCTCCGCGTTTCCCTCCCCAGTCCCCCATCTCCCTCACCTTCAGGGTTGTCCGTAGGTCCCGATTCGCACTTGGTCTCGCACTGCTGCATGCCGGGCGGCTGCAGGGTCTCCACGCAGTCGCTGGATGGCTGCCCGGTGTGAGCCAGGCACTGGACGGATCTTCTTTGCTGGCCAAGGCCACAATGCGCGGAGCACTGCCGGGAAACAGCACAGCACGGAGCTGCGACAGCCGCCACGGCTTGAATGACGCAGGGGGAGAGGGCACGGCCAGGTCTTAGGAGGGGTGAAGGGTGCTGGATGCAGTCGCCCCTTCCCTCCCCAGCAGCTGCAGGGACCTCACCGGCACGGCTGAGCACTGCAGCCCCACTTCCCGAAAAGCTTGGTTCGAATCTCCAGGACTCAGCAAAGGTCTCTCCATCCAGCCCTAAATCACCAGCCTTTCCCTGGCCTCCTGCACCCTGATGTCACCCCACAGCTCGAGGGGTGTTAGAGGGAACGGAGGGGTGTTAGCATCGCCCCAGTGCGGGCACTGGGCTGTGGCAGGTGGCCCAGCAGCGGCCTTGCTTGCAGTCCCAGCCCACCTCTGCAGCTCACTGCACTGCTCCCCATCCTGCGCTGCCCTTCTGCCCCCCAGATAACCCTGGGGGCCCTCCGATGACTTCCCTGGGGCCCTGCTAGGCTCAGGAGAGTCCCTGGGTCAGCTGTGTGCTTGGGCCACCCAGTACAATGGCTTCCTGAGCCACGGTGGGGCAAAGAATGGTGCCGTGGAGTCCTGCTGCCCCCCAGATAGTTGTGGTGGCCACATCAGGTTCTGCTGGCAGTTAAAAGCCTCCTGCACACTAGGTGACGAGGGGCTGGGGACGCAGAGTCTTCTCCTTCAGTAACCCTGTGGGAAGGATGGTCCCTACCTCTCCCCACTCGCCAGTCACCCAGCGCGGTGGCGGGCAGCGCCGCAGGTTACATCTCATGCTGGTCGGGGGCTTGGAGCCTTCGTGGCACTGGGAGGTGGGCAGCGTCGCACTGTGGTCACCGCTCTTGCAGAGGACAATGCGGTGGCGGAAACCCGGCCCGCAGCTTGGGGTGCACTGCAAGGAGAGGACACACGCGGTCAGGACGTATGGCAAAGAGCAGAGAGAGGCAGCACTGGCTCTCCCCACTAGTGCTCCCACCTTGACTGTCTCCTGAGCTCCACCACCATTTCCCACATCACGCTCTCCAGGGCCAGCAGCCATCACCAACGCTCTGGACTAGTGATTGACACTGTTCTTGAAGGACCAGTGCCATCAGAGAGGTGAGGGCTGATGTTAAGCACTTACCTCAGACCAGTCCAGGGCGACCCACTCTGGAGGGCACGTCTGGTTATTGCAAGGCTCAAGCATCTTTGGCCGTGGATGGGTGCAAGAAGCATCATCCAAGGTCTTCTCCTCAGTGGCAGAGATCTTACGCTTGCAGAAGATGCTGCGTGTGCGGACGCCTTCATTGCAGCTTCGGCTGCAGTCAGACCAGTTCCCAATCACCCAGCTGGAGACAGGCAAAACAGTAAAACTTGCGAGGGGCACGGTGGTCCGTGCTTGTCCCCACACTCCTGTACAGAGCCCTATTCCTACTCTGGCCACTGCCTCCCAGGCAGCTTTGGTTGAACCGCGGAGTTCCTCCACATCTCCCTTTCGCCTTCAAGAGAGGGGCCAGCCAAGGAGGGGCTGGGATAATTTCCAAGGGACTGCGCTGAGTATCCGCTCTGCACCAGAGGACCAGATGGGGAGGGCTCCTTTCTGCAGGCAGCACAGCGAGGAGGTCCCGCTACAGGGACCATCCTCGGCCAGCACACCCTGTGCTCGGCACATCTCTCAGCCAGCAAGGCACGGCGCAGCCTCGCGCGCAGAGCACTGCGGTGGAGACAGGTTTCTGCTCCCTGCATCGCCACGGCCCCTTCCCCGCAGTGATGTACTTGGGCTGTGCAGGTTGCGTGGTGTCTTGTGTTCACGAAGGGGCACGGAGGAGAAAACTGTCCCCCCTCCCCAGCAGAGCTACTCCAGCCAGGTGGTGTCACCCCTGGGGACTGTGGCAGGGGCCTCTGACTTGGGAATGGCACAGAGGGGGGAATTTCACCCTCCTCCACACTGTTTTTTCCACCCATGCTCCCTTGATCTCCTCCAAGCCATGGTACTCACGCCGGGGGGCACGGTTCAGTATTGCACGGCCTCTGCCGCTCTGGCATTTTGGTTTCGGGGCTACAGAAATGGTTGAAGACAGTTGAACCATCGGAAAGTTTCTTGCATACCACAGATTGGATCTGGCTGCCTGTGAAAAATAAAGGGGCAAAGGGGAAAGAGGACTCTGAGGCCAGCGCTGAGCCAGGCTGCAGGGACGAGCCCCACAGCTCTGCTCCCACGTGGGCAATGTGACAGGGCAGTCACTTGTCACTGCACCCCGTCAAGCCTGAAGCTACTTCTCTGTTCATAACCAAGGCCTTCTTTGCCTCTAACATCTCCAGAAAAAAATGGATGGGGTGAAGGCTCGTCAGTCAGGGCAGGACCCGGCAGAGTCTGCAGAGGAAGGAGGATCAAAGCTTTCCAAGGATCTCGTCCTCCAATAAAACTGCTCTAACCTTGGTCCTGTGACACTTTCTGGGCAGCACTGAGGGGAATAGCTGGAACAAGAGGGGGCAACACTTTGTCGAGGCCTAATGCACAAGACCAGATCAGGGCCCCTTAGCTTTAAACAGGGAACATGATTAAGCCTTGCTTTTGAAACTGCCTCCCTCTTCTTCCGAACACCGGCTCAGTCACTCGCAGCCAGGTTCTCCAGAACCACGAGACATGGCACAAGGCTGTGTGTCAATCCGCACGGGAACCAGCCCAAGGGATTTAGGGAAGCATCAGCAGTGCTTCAGTTCACAGACACGTAGGTCTGAAGGGCAGAAGGGCTGTTGCAATCGGCTAACCTGTCCTGCATCACATAAGTAAATGAACTTCAAGCATATCATGCCACCTTCCATCACCTCAGTCACCTACACCCATGCTCCAGCCAAAGAACGGCATCCAGGTTGCCTGCCCTGGCACTCTGCCCACGAGATCATGCTGACTGACACCAGCTTGCACATGGCTGAGTGCAAGGTGGAAATATGTAGAAACCTGAGAGTTCCTTTAGGCAAAGCAGATGCTAACGTCCGTGCGCTGACTGACGTGGCCCAGACACAGCGCGTGGGAGTCACAGGAGTGCAGACACGTGTCCCCCCACCAGCCAACACGGGGTCAAACCTCACCCCCTGCACACAGCACGGAGCACTTGGTCCATGGGGTGTAGTGCCAGGAATACTGGTTTGAGGCATCCCTGCCGATGGGTGCGTTGAACTTGTACCGGATCCCCTGCAGCTCCGTCCGCACAAGGACCTGTGGAAAAAGGCACCACCGAGGCATCAGTGCTACCGAAGTCCACGTGACCATCCGGATGGCATCCCACAACCTCAAAACGCTCTTTAAAATCCAGGGCAGCTGAAATCTCCCCCCCTTCTCTTTCCAGTCCCTTCTAACACTGACATGGCAGCCACCAGTGATGACAGTGGTGCAGCCAGGAAGGTGACACGATCAGAGAACTAGCTCCCGTGCACTTAGAGACTGAATCATTCCAAAGCCTGGCAGAATAGGGAGGGAGACCTGAGAATTAAACCCAATTTATCTGTGAGGTCTGTGCCCCTTTACTGCAGACAGCAAGGACGGGCTGACTAGCTCCAATACCCACGTAGTCACGGCAAGGTCTCTATTAGCCCAGACCAGGCCCATACCAGTTGGAGGTACAAAGGAACTGTGTTACCAACCATGACAAAGAGGGTGACGTTGGTGGGTCCCAAGGCCTCCAGGGACTCAGGCTCCTCTGGGGATCTCCTGTAGTGGAACGTCGTGCCTGCGATGTCAAAGCGCCGCGGGGGATCGATGGAGAGCTTCCCGTTGATGTAATACTCGCCGCCCTCCCCTCTCAGCGCTGCGAGGACAGGGGAGCAAGGGTTAGCAGAAAGGTTGAACGCACCTGAATCCAGCTTTGGCCAGGCACTCCTCATCTGCCAGGCCTGGAGCACTGCTACTACGGAGGGTAAATATCATCAGTTGCATTTTACAGGGAGGGAACTGGTGGGGCAAATAAAGTAGGTGCCTGGGTCAGGGTCACACAGAAGGTCCCTAGCAGAGGTGGGACTGATACACCCATCGTCTTGTCTTGGCTTGCCCACCACCTCCCTGCGGAAGGACTGCTGTGGGGAGCTCAGCCAGCTGCCCGGGGTGGTGACGGGGACACCGGCAGTGTGACACGCTGTGGCCGTGAAGCCAGGCTCAGCTCCAGCTGTGCAGACTGGGTCTCGGCTGCTGGGGCTACTGGAGGAGGCTGGTCCCCAGGAGCCTGGCTGTGGTTGCCCAAGCGAGTCACTAGAGGGGGATCGGCTCTCTTGCTCGCTCCTGCTCGCGTTCCCACGCTCTCCCCGCTTGCTCTCTGCCACCAACACCGCGCCGGCACCCAGCTCGGCATCACTCCTGCCTTCGCTACTGGCAGTGACCTCACTGCCATGATGCTTCACGCTGGGGAGGATGCTTCGTACTGATGAGGATGGAGGATGCTCCCTTCCCTCCCAGGGACGGATCCTGGAGTGTGAGAGACTGGTGGCGGCAGTCGACAGAGATATGAGCTTGGGCCGTGCCTCCAAGTGCACAGAAATCCAGTTTGGATGGACATGAGGAGTCCCCAGTGTACCTGGGCTGGGCAGTGAGGGATGTTGGCATCCCTGAACCCAGCAAAGGTTGCTGGCCTGGAGGGATGCTGTCAGGAGAGCCCCACTGCGACATCGCACCGGTGCCAGCACCCAGGCAGGCTCCTGCTCCCGAAGAGCCACTGCGGAGGTACCCGGCAGCCAGCCAGCAGAAAGCACCCCTGCCCATCCCTCCCCGATCACTGTCCCTCGCTTGGAGGACAGAAAGAGAAGACAAGGGGAAAGAAAAAACCCTGTTGTAAAAACCAGCCAGAGTCTGGCTGGAAAATTAAGCCCAAGGAAAATGTGAGCAGGTCTATTTTTAATCCCCAGCCCAACATGCTGGCGGAGGGGGGAACGCCAAGGAGCTGCAGACAGAGCCAGGAACGGCGGGGCGTGGGGTTTGCGCAGGGTTACGCTGCTGAACAGCGAGTGCAGGAGGCAGCCCCGCAGCGAGACAGGGGCTGTGTGCGTCTCCGTGCCGTGGCCCACGCTGGCCTAGGACACGCTGCCCTGCCAGCAGGCCCTGCTGCCTTCCTCTGCCCCCAGCCCCAAGCTGGGACCCCCAGCCCCATCCTCTGCTGCAGTGGGAACTTTTCCTTGCTAGGCCTTTCCCACGCCCTATTAACCGCAGAGAAATGGCAGACCAAGGGGGGTCTGGCTGGGATTTCAGTGTCCCCCAGCCCCAGCTCACCTAGGTAGTTGATGGAGAGGTTCAGCTCCCGGATGTCGATGTGGACGGAGCCCTTGGGAATCTGGATCACCTCCTCGTAACCTGTGAGACAACCCGGAGCTGGTGAGCAGTGATGCTCAGGCTCCGAGCCTGAAGCCAACCCTGCCCTGGGCTGAACGGGAGCGTGTGCCACCCTGTCACCCATGGGTTAAACACTAAACGAGATGCTGGCAGTGCAGAGGTGTTCGTTCAGCCACCCACTGCAATCAGATGGAAAAAGCACTATGGCCCGCCAGGACAGTGGCTTGCTTGCTTTGCAGTGTGGGCTCTCACGATGGGCCCGGCTGTGGTTGGAGGCATTGTGGAGCTGGGATCTCCACGGGCATCTCCACAGCCTGGCTTGAGGGTAGCGTGAGCTGGGGAGCAGGGCAGGAGCTTGGTGCTCTGTGCCAGGGACCTGGGTGCCAGCGGTGGCTGGGGCACGGCTTGGTTGGTGAACGGGAGCGGCGTGCTCCCTGCTTGCAGCCTGGTCCTTCCCTTTGGGGTGCTTCCTGGGATATGTCCCTGCCTGTCCTGCGCATCCCCAGCAGAAGGCGAAGCTGAGGAGGGACTCGAGGGTGGGTGATGCTGGCTGCACTGGCCAGGCCGCTTGCTCCTTACCTCCCTCCGGCAGGGACTGGTTGAAGACGCCCTCAACGGTCTCACAGGAGCTGCCATCTCCCCCACACACGCGACACTTGTCCTCCTTTGCATCAGAGCCCAGGACACGGTCGCAGCCCACGTGCTGGAGGAAGGAGCAGCAGGGAATTAGCCGTCCTGGTGGGGCCTTGTCCTCCCCACACCTGAGCTGCAGCATCTCAGGGAGCGCGGAACTCCCATGGGCTCTTCCTCACTCGCTTCCACTGCAGTGTACACCAGGGAGTGCTCAGCAACATGACCTCTGCCCAGCCCCACCTTTCCATCACTCGTCTCCAGGGACTGCCGTGGGGGTCTGTCTCCAAGGCTGGGGGCATGCAGGCAGAAACCCCGTGACTGCGGGATCGGGCAGAGGTTAGGCTGCCTGTGTGAGCTGGTGCAGCTGCAGCGGCCTGAGGACAGCCATGTCCCCGCAGCACCAGCACCAAGCCCACATGAAGCCTCCGGCTCTGCCCTGCTGCCACATCATATGGGCTAGCAAGTGGGTCACCGGCACGGCTATGGCCACCTATGGTGCAACCGCCATTTTGTTCCACAGTGTATTCAGTCCCACAGAGACAGAGAGATCCCAGAGGCACAGGAAGGGAGACAGACAGAGGGAGCCTGTCTGCCTGCCTGCTGGGGGACATTCGCCACTCCCACAGCGCTTTCTCATAATTAAACTTTTATAGCCCTCCAGATCCCATTTCAAGGGAAATACCAAGTGCCTGGAACTACACGGGCTGTAAATGCAGAGACCCATTGCTAACGCAGGCCAACGTGGCACGAGAGCGGACGGGCACAGTCCCCAAGGAGATGTGCTCCTGCTCCCCCAGGCAAACCAGGTGTTCAGGAGAGGGACGCCCGTGTCCGTGAGGGCAGTTGGCGGGCAGCACCCCCCTGCCCGGGGGTCTGCCCTTGCCTCCCCATCCTGTGCCCGTCCCAGACCCCAGCAGCACCTTGCACTCCCCGTTGACGCAGATGTCGTTGGAGTCCTGCCGACACGGGGTCCCGTCCACCACGGCCGCGGCTCGCTCTGTGTAGAAGTTGAAACCCTCGGCCAGGCAGTTGAGGGAACAGGCTTTCACACCCCCTGGCAAAGAAGCAGAGATTCATACGATGCCACCAAGGAGAGAGAGGAAGGACATGGAGAGCTAGAGCTGGGTCACGGCTCCCTGATCCTTGGCCTCCCCACGACTCCATCCTGGATGTCCCTGCCGAGCAGAGGGACCCAGGCACCCTCCTTATTGATCAGCACCAAGTCAAGACCATTGAACTGGACACTGACACATGGTCAGAGACTGTCCCTTCTGCACAGCCTGGGAAACACAGGGAATATGTGACAAGGAAGGAAATAAACTGACTTATTCTTATCTGGTGTCAGTCATTCCTGGGTCACCTGGTACTTTACAAGGGCTGGCGACACCCTTGTGCCCATTTTACAGACAGCGAAACTGAGGCTGCAGCCCTTAAGTGACTTGTCTAAGGTTTTTCAGCTACTGGACCAGAGCAACCAAGTTTTTCAGCTCCTAGACCAGTTACTAGGCCAGAGCAACACTTCCTTCTGTATAAGGCTAGTAGATACTGACTCCTTCACAGCAAAGACAATGACAGCAGTGTGAGGATGAAGGCGAAGGATGGTGAAGTTATAGCTGAAACACCTGCTTCCCAACACCCCTTGCCAAAGCACGGTCTAAGGAACAGAGATTGGATATCTGGATATTGGCTTCTGGTGCCTGGGAGCAGGACGTGGGTTATGGAAGGAGACACTTTAGCAGAGCAGTTTCCTACCTCCTGTCATTGGCTTTTATCAAATGCTGGTGCAGATCACAGCATTTGCTGCCTCTGCTGAGCATCCCAAGGAGACTCAAAGCCTGCATGACCCTGGCAGAGAGGTACATGCCAGAGCTGTGGCAGTTCACTCCTGCAGGCACCAGCAACAGCCATAAGCTGCGTGCCAGAGCTGGGAAGCACCTAGGTCAGGAGCAACTGAAATCTGCAAAACCTGCAACCCAATACAGGACATCAAAGGGGCAGACGGAGGGGAGGGGTGGCCCAGCAGTGCCTGGGAGCACACGAACGCAGCTGGAGAGAAGAAAGAGCAAAGCCAGGAGAGGGAGGAACAGGAGGAGACACGAGAGGGGAATTCAGCAGCTTGGAGGCATGCTGTCAAGCAGGATGCCTGGGCAAGCCCCTGGAGAAGGTTCTAGATCCACCCTCCTTCTGGACAGCCAACCCCCTCTGCAGCACCCCGGGCTCTCCCTGACCCAGTAAGGGACCTCCAGGGCCACTGAGGGGGACAGCGGAGGCACGACCTTGAAAATTCACAGCCATCTAACCATGGCATGCCACGGCCCAGGTCTGTCCAGCCAGACCTCAGCTGCAAAAAATCACCAGCAAGGTAAGAAAACACAAGTCACGAGGGACCCATGCTGGCTGCGGGATCACCCAGCTCGGAGAGGCCGTGCCACCGAGTCCCACCGGCAACCGCACACCCCACACATGCAGCTGTCCCACCAGCCTGGCAGAGGGGCTTGTCCTGGCCCTTCCTGAGATGTACCTGGGATTTAGCCAGTGCTCGCTGGCTCGGGAGCACCTCTGCTACCGGTGGCCTTGCTCCTGGCTGCGCAGCGGTGTGCTCAGTCGGCTGCACGGGACCCTTCGCCCCTGCCTGCGGGCAGCTCTCTAAGGCCGCGCTCTCTCCTGCTGTCACGGGAGTGCAGGGCAGACTGCAACGAAGCAGGGCTGAGAAACAGCCAGAAACCTGGGCTTTCACTTCAGGGCTCTCAGACAGGTTTGCTAAACTATTCCCATGCACCCCCTATCCCCTTCCTTGTCTCCAGCTACAAGCAAAAGTGAGATCCACTGCATACACCTCGCTGCAGCTCCCTGGTGGGCAGCTAACCCCCGCCACAGCCTGTTTCTGCCTCTCTCCTAGCTCTGGTTCCATTTTAGTCGCTCCTACTCAGCTGCAGGATCTTCCTTTCTATCATCACTCCTCACCGCTGCTGCCCTGTGCCCAGGCTGGTGCCCAGCATCCCCCAGCAGCAAGCAGCCCTGAGCATAATCGTCACCACCTCGAAAGAGGAACCCATGGAAAAACTGGAATGAAAAACGTAACAAGCCAACACACCCTCCCTGGTGACAATTTCCAGAAAGGATTTGCCCCTGGCAGCCAGGTCACCCTCCCACTGCTCAGAGGAAAGGGAGGCTGGCATCGCTGCCCAGCGTGTGTCAGGAACTGGATTTTCCGAGGCACTCGGCCAGACAGAAGGTCCCACCCCTGCGTGTGGCCATGGCATAGACAGGTATTTAGTCAAGCCACGAAAGGCTGAAGTCCTCACGTCACACTTCCACTGACTAAAACCCCAACCATACCCTGGGCTGCATCCCCAGCAGTGTGGGCAGCGGGCGATGGGGGGGATTGTGCCCCTCTGCCCCGCTCTGCTGAGACCCCCCTGAGAGTCCTGCGTCCAGCTCTGGAGCCCTCAGCACAGGGCAGAGCTGGAGCTGTGGGAGTGGGGCTGGAGGAGGCCCCAGCAATGATGCGAGGGCTGGAACCCCTCTGCTGGGAGGAAAGGCTGGGAGAGCTGGGGCTGCTCAGCCTGGGGAGGAGAAGGCTGCGGGGAGAGCTTAGAGCAGCTGCCAG
>Ga0065711_1040964_pt1 | contig 16517 bp, 21 predicted proteins | sample Hoacrofraction12_FD_59098 | JGI IMG/M metagenome (GOLD analysis project Ga0065711, IMG submission 59098) | Hoatzin crop microbial communities from Cojedes, Venezuela - Epithelial fraction 12 v2 (version 2) | ecosystem: Host-associated > Birds > Digestive system > Esophagus > Crop | place... | reverse complement strand
GGGGGGGGGGCTGCTGGGAGCCACAGGGTCCTCGCTGAGCCTGAGCCCTCCTGCGCTGGTGACTGCCCATCCAGCATTTAAACGCCGCAGTACGGGGTTAGGGGGGGTATAGGGGTGTGTCTGGAGACAGAGTGGGGTCCCTGAGAATTCCAGCTGTGCCTGTGTCCCATCACAACTGTGGGTCAGCCTCAGGCGGGCCGCAGGACAGGCTTTGGTGGCAGTGCCACCTTGCAGAGTCCTGCCCCATCCTCCCTCAAGGTATCTTCATCCCAGGCCCCAGAGAAAGGTGCAGAGCAAACCCCGCGCTGCCTGCGAGTTTGGAGGGTCCTTGCCTGGCTTGCAGCCCTCTGTGCTCGCAGGTGACAAGGTGTGCTTCGGCAGGACCCTGCTCGGGGCCACCAGGAGCAGCGTGTCCCAGTGCCAGCACGGCAGCGCGGCAGGCACCCCCTGATTTGTCACAGGCAGGACTCTGCCCGAGAAGTGGCTGCAGGTCGGCACGGGTGGTGCCAGGGCCCCGCGGCTGCTCGATGCCCCCGGGGCGAGCGCTGCCTGCCTGGAGGTGGCATTTGCGGCTCTGGCTGCTGGTACCTGTACTTCCTCCTTTGCTGGGCGCAGCCCCTGCTCGACAGCCGCTTGCAGGCGAATGTGTGGCTGGCAAACAATGCAATGGCTTCGTGGCCTTGTTCGTATCGCGCACATATCGGGGTACAATCACACGGCGATGTGTGCCGGCATGGCTTGTAATGAGGCGATGAGGCACGGGCAGGGCGAGCCCTGGGGATGAAAGGTGGGGGGACTTTGCCAAGCACCCATCCCATGCTGGCAGTGCCGGCCAGGCATCTGCCTGGGGCTGGGCTGCAGAAGGGCACCCCAAGGGCAGCCGAGGTGGTTGTTAGAGCATCCTGCACCCGGTGCCCGCTGGGGTGAGGACCCCCTTGCTCCATGGACCCCCTTGCTGCATGGACCCCTGAGAGCCTGGGGGCTGGCAGTGCTTTTCCCGGGTACAAAAGGGCTGTGCGACACGATGGCTGGGGAGGGGCAGCGGGAAGGGAGAAACCTGCCATGCACTCACAGCCGCTGTGAGCTGCAGCGCTGGAGGTGATGCCCAGTGGTGGGAGCCGCTCTCTGGGGTGAGCAGGGTGTGGGGCCCTCATGGAGGACCTGCTCAAAGCCCTCTCCTCTCCTTGTCCCCCAGAACTGATTGCAGATTTTGGGCAGCCCCAGAGTGAGGACACCATCGAGGAGCAAGTCCAGGAGGTGAGTGGGCAGCTGGGGCAGGGAGCCAGCAACCCCCAGACCACCATGGGCTGGGGGATGCTGGTGGGTGCTTCTTCTGAGGCTGAGCCCTGGGTGCTAGGCAGCAGCAAGGGGAGATGTGCAACCCCCTGGGGGGACCCATCCTGCCCTGTGGGGGTCTGGAAGGGACCCTCAGGGCTGGGGACCCTTCAGGGGCACCAGTGTTACTCTGCCTCTTACTCTTCCTCTCCCAGCTGCTGCTCTACGAACTGGGTTTCCTGGTCTGCATGGCCATCGGGCTTCTCTTCATCATCCTCGTGCCACTGGTGGGATGCTGCTTCTGCTGCTGCCGCTGCTGCGGGAACTGCGGGGGCCGCATGTACCAGAAGCAGGGCCGGCAGATGGGCTGCCGGCGCCGGGCGCTCTGGGTCTCCGTCCTGCTGGTCTCTGTTCTCCTCCTGTGAGTGCGCTGGCCGGGAGGCTCCGGCTGGGACCCGAGGGTGGGTGGAAACGCCGGCGCTTGGCGGCCATGCCAGGAAGCTGCCATTGTTCACAGGAGCAGATCCCGGCACGGCGGGACAAAGGAGAGGAAGCAGTGGCGGTGGGGAGCTGGCCCCGGGGGGCTGCGCGTTGGCACGGCGCGGACCCTTCCTGACAGCTCTGCAGACGTGCCAGGCACTGGGTCCCGCCGTGCCTCAGTTTCCCATGTCCCGCCTCTCTGGTCCCTTGGCTGTGTGCAGGGCATTCGCTGGGATGCTCTGGAAGCGGGGGCACTGCAGCCTGGGGTCGGTGCGGGTGAATTCGGAGGGTCCTGGTGGGGAGCATCGGGACCGACCTCCCCGTGTGCTGACCCTGCCGCCCTTCCCTTGCAGGGCTGGTGATGTCTGCGCCTTCGTCAGCAACACCCGCTTCTCCCAGGCTGTGGCTGGCACCTTCCCCAACGTCAACAACACCCTGGACAATGTCCACACCTACGTGGCCTCCATCCCCCAGGCACGCCTGGTCCCCCTGCCCTGGCTGTGGTGCCTGATGGGGGGGCAAGGGGCCAGGCCGGGAAAGCAGCCAAAATAGCCCCCTGGGGAAGGGTAGCAGTGGGGCTGGAGGCGGGGAAGGGTCCCCACCTGCACTGACATCCCATTTCTGTCCCTTGCAGCAAATCAAATTTATCATTGACAGCAGCGATGTCCCGCTGGGCCACGCCAACCGCAGCCTCCAGGGTGAGGGTGTGCGGCAGAGGGGGGCTGGAGCACCCCCATGCACCCGCGGCGAGCTGCTCTGGCAAGGCTGGGGGTGCTCGGGGAGCGGGGGCAGCTGGGGGTGCTGCGTGGGGGTGCCTCGCTGCCCCACATGTGGTCACCGACTCCGGGGGCCACTGGGCTGCTTCCATGGGGAGGTCTGAAGGGAGTGGGTCTGGGGGCTCCTCCACTCTCCCGCTCTGCACCAGCTGCTGCTTTTCCCTGTTCACACACGCCTCTGGGGAGGGTGACACAGGTGGTGGCAGGGTAGGGGTGTCCTCTCTGCTCCCTGCCTGGGGGTGGGGGTGTCGGTGTTTTTGGCAGCTTCTCTGCAAGCCCCAGGACCCCAGGGGTCCCGTCGTTGACACCGTCTCTCCCATCTCTGCAGACATTGGGCCCAGGCTGGGTGGCATGATCATCTCGAGCATCAGGAGCAGCACGGACAGGGCTCTGGGGTCCCTCCAGAGCCTCTTGCAAGGTAGTGGCCCCATCCCTGGGGGGCTGGCAGGGCCTCGGAGGGGGCTTGGGGAGGGACACGCAGGGTTGACAGCTGGGGTAGGCGCACGTTTGGGTGAGGCTCCCGGGGAGGGGGGTCCATCTGGCCTCGCAGTTGCAGCCTGGGGAAAATGCTGGGACTGTGGGGGGTGCCCCTATGTTGCATTTTTTGATGGGTCCCCGAGGCTCAGCTGGGTGAGGACAAACCCCCACCCCACCGACAGGATGAGGCTCCGAGCCCCGCGCTGTCTCCCCAGGGATGGAGATGCTGGTGGGCGCCTTCGGCAGCATCGCCGGCGCTCGCTCGCGCGTCGAGGAGCTGCAGAGCAACTACAGCGAGCTGCTGGCCAGCCTGCGGGACGGCCTCAACCAGAGCCTGCGGCGCTGCGGCCAGCCCTGCGGCAACGTGTCCCTGGGTGCCCTCGCCTTCAGCGCCAACTTCAGCGCGGTGAGGAGGGGCAGGGCGCGGGGCGAGGGGTCCCCGCGGCCCCCTCCCCAGCCCGCTCACCCCGGGCTCTTCCCTGCAGATCCCCGGTGTGGAGCGGCAGCTGAAGGCACTGCGCGATGTGTCTGGCTCCAACATCGCGGCCAGCTTAGAGGAGGTAAGGGGGGCCCCGCTGCACCTGGGCTGGGGGCTCCTGGCGCTGCGGGGCTGGGCTGCGGGGGGCTGGCTTGGGAAGAGCCGTGCTCGGAGTTAATTGCTGGTGCGTGGAGGAACGTATGGGTCAGAGGTCTGCCTTGGTGGGAGCCCGCCTGCTGTCCCCGTCACCCACGGGTGCTGGCATGGTCAGGGCTGGGTGCTGGGGGGGACCCTGGGTGTCCTGTGCCATCTGGGGATGGGGGAGATGTGCTGCTCAGCCCTGGGCTGTGGGCAGGGACATGAGCTGTACGCTGTGACCCCCTGCCGCAGGTTAACAGCACGCTGGACACCATCCCTGCCAAGGTGCAAGAGCAGTCCCAGGACGTGGTGACAAGTAAGCAGGGCTTTGTGCCCCATGTGCCGAATTTCCCCCCCTCCCAGGGCTCCATACTCCCTTCTCATCCTGTCTCTGCCTGGAGACCCCTGCTGCCACCCCACTGCTGGCAGCCCTGGCTGTCCCCAGGTCCCCACATGCTATCATACTGATGCCATCCTGGACCAAAGCCACCCCCTTCCCATCCTCTCCCAGTCCCCACTGCCCCAGACGAGCAGGACCTGGGCAGCAGTTCACAGCACCAACCTGTCCCCATCCCCTGCAGAGGCCCAGGACCAGCTGGGCTTCATCAGGCAGGAGATCAGGAGCTTGCAGGAGCAGGTGCCACTGCTGGGTGTGGAGGAGAACGTCGGGGCCTTTGTGGGTAACGCCACATCGATGCTGGAGGAGTACAGGGAGCCGGTCATCACCGTCGATGGGCTCAGGTAGGCGAGGGGCTGCTGCATCCCCCGGCTTCCTTGTCTGGAGGGGCTCAGGCTCTCAATCTCCAGCTGCTGGAGCTGGGGTCTTGCTTAGCGGTGGGGCTGCGGGCACAGGGTAGCCAGCTCTGTGCCTTGCAGCCACCCATGCCCCTGCTCTGCCAGGATGCCTGGGAGGGCAGCTGGTGGGATGCCGGGCACTGCTCGTCTGACTCCTGCCCCTCTTCTTGCCACAGGTGGGGCGTGTGTGTCCTCCTGTGCTGCATGGTGCTGCTGGTGGTCCTCTGCAACGCCCTCGGGCTGCTGCTGGGGCCCCTGGGGCTGAAGGAGAGCGTGCTGCCCACCCAGCGCAGCAGCCTCTCCAACGCTGGCGGGAACTTCTTCATGGCGTGAGGCTCCCTCGGCTGCCGAGGACGCGTGTGGAAGCAGTGGGACGGGTGGGCAGGGCTGGCCTGGGGATGCTCAAGCTCCGAAATCATCAAATTACTGCAGCTTAATGGCCTTCCCCATGGCGACTCACCGTGCAGGTGGAAAACGTGAGGGTGAAACATCGTTTGGGTGAAAGGCATTCGAGCGGAGCCCGTTCACCCCGCGCTGGCAGTGTGTGCCTGGCCCTGTGGCTCTGCGGGTGGGTGGTGGCTTGGAGAGCTGGGGGAAGCTATGCTGGGCTCCGAGCCCCAGCGTACAGCCCGGCCATGCTCTGGGGGTGAAGGCAGAGCGGAGAAGAGCTTGTGGGAATTGTGGTGCTTCCCGGCGTTGCTGGGCGGTCAGGGGGTGTGCGGGCTCTGCAAGCTGGAGGCAGTGCTAGCATCAACGCCGGGGCACGGGGCTTCGGGTGCTGACGGCGCCTGTGTCCTGGCAGAGGGGTCGGCTTCGGCTTCATCTTCTCCTGGCTGCTGATGCTGCTGGTGCTGATCCCCTTTGTGCTGGGGGGGAACATCTACATGCTCGTCTGTGAGTCCTGGCGCAACCAGCAGCTCTTCGAGGTGAGCTCCCTGCGGGGAGACACCCCTGCCTGGAGCCGCTGCCGCCTTTCCGAGGGCTGCTGGTGAGCGGAGGCAGTGCTGGCCAGTTCGGGATGCTCTTCCCAGGTGTCCCGCCCTGCACCATATCCAGTTTCTTCATCTCTTCCCTTGCTCTCAGCTCCTGGACACCCCTGGCCTGATCCCTGGCTTCAACCTCTCGGAGCTGCTGGGCCAAGAGGGTGGCACAGCAAACTTCTCGGAGATCTACAGGTGGGTCCTGCCCTACCTGTCCTGGCTGCGGGCAGGCGCCGATGCCAGGGAAGGGGCGAGGTGCGACTTGCCCAGGGGGACGAGGATGTGCTCCTGGGAGTGGGTGGCCCTTGCCTGCCCTGTTTTCAGCCCCATGCCCCCCTCCTGCAGGCAGTGCCAGCGAGACACTGCCCTGTGGCAAACGCTGCACTTGGACCAGAGCGTGTCCCTGGACGAGCTCTTGAACATCAGCCAGGTAAGTGCGGGGGTGCCAGGGTCTGGACGGGCAGAGCTGGAGGTTCAGGGCTGGTGCTGGGGGGCACAGCGAGGGGCCAGCACCGTGCCCCGTCACGGCTTCCCTCCCTCCTGCAGTACACAGGAGAGATCTCCACAGCCTTCGAGAAGTTGACCATCACCCTGAGCCCCATCTCCCTGCTCAACCAGAGCCAGAGAGACTTGCTGCTGAACGCCAGCCGGGACGGGCAGCCCCCTGACTTCACCTCCACGCTGGAGCAGGTGGGCTGGGGGAGCCTGGTATTGCGATGGGGGGTCCAGATTTGTGTTGATGGGTGCACTGCCCCTTCGTCTTTGCTGCTGTGGGAGTCCCACTGCAGGTTCCCAGGGTGTCCCCTGCTATCTGTGTCACCCCTGGGGCAACTGGGCACCTCCTTCACCTGGGAGGCCCTGGCTCCACTCTGCGCCGCAGCGATGGGGTACAGCCCTGCCATTCCCCGTTCTCACGGCTCTGTCTCTACCTTTTCCAGCTGGAGCAGAGCGTGACCCAGGGGAGCCTCCTGGATCTGGCCGCAGAGCTGGAGCAGCTGGCAGACAAAGCGGTGAGAGACCATGGCACCCCGGGGCCGTGGCCACCCTGTCCCCAAAGCCACTGGCTGCAGGGGCTCCTCCACAGACCTGCGTGGGTGCTGAGCAGAGGCGAGGGTCTTCACCCTCACCCAGCTCTTTTCTCCAGCCCGGGCCCACATCAAATGGCTGTGGTGGGGCAGGGACCCTATGCTGGGGGGGCACCACTGACTGCAGCTCTTCCAGGAAGGGAACGTGACAGACGACCTCAAGGCTGATGCTAGCAAGCTGAGGGAGCTAGATGGGGAGATGCAGACGAGCTTCTCTGGGCCGCTGGTGAGTGATGCTGGGGTGGGGAAGGTCCTGGGGGTGCTGGCTTGGGCTCCCCCAGAGTTCAGAGCCTGCTGGTGGGGTCTTGGCTGAGCCATGGGGTCCACACCTCTGACCCCTCTCTCTCCATCTCCAGCAAAGCCTGAAGGACAACATCCACTTGGTGCAGAGCGGGGCTGCCCAGCTGGAGGTAAGCTTCACAAGGGGACCTCCTGAGCGCACCCCAGTCTGGGGCACCCTGCAAAGCACCCTTGAGGTCCCACAGTGGAGGTGGTGGGGCCTAACCTGCAGTCTGGGGAGCTGGTGGCTGCTGTGGGACTCCCCAGGCATGCACTGTCAGGGCTGTTCAGGGGGCAGAGGGAGGGGGCCCACGCCAGGTGCAGGCTCCCTCCACCTGAGGTCCTTGGGTACCACCAGCATGTGACTGCTGGGGACACCACAGCTCAGAGATGCTGCGCCCCAGGGATTGCTGCCAGGCAGGGTGGGGGAGATGTGGGGACCCCAGTTCCCCCATAACGCTGCTGAGAGCACCTTTCATCCCAGGCACAGACAAAAGCTGCGCTGGACAAAGCCAGTGAAACCCAGGAGTTCCTGGAGAGGGAGATGGCAAACATCATCAAGAACGTGAGCTCGCCTTGCCCTCCTGCCGGGCCACCCGGTGGGGATGTGGCCAGACCCCCGCACCATGACTTCCCTCTGTGCAGGGATGCCAAGCAATGTCTGGCTGCTCCTCCTGCCCTCTCGTCTTCCGCAGGGGTCCCCTGCACCCCTGGGTGCCCCCTCCCCTTATGGCACCCCAGGCAAGGGGCCGGGGTGGGCTGGGGCTTGCAGCCCCACTGCTGCTGGGTTGAGGTGGTCTGACAGCCCTGGTCTGGACACGGAGGGGACGTGGGGCATGGAGTGGGCTGGGGCTGCAGCATCTCCACTCTCTGTTTGCCCCCTCCAGGAGTCATGGGCCTTCCTGGAGGAGCTGTTGGACTTCTTTGAGACCTACATCTCGTGGGCCAAGAGCAGCGTGAGTTGAGTCTTCCTCGGTGGGGTGGAGGGAAGGGGAGGGCGGGCTGCAGGGTTCTGGGGACACTGACATGTGCTGTCCCCACCATGTCCCCAGCTGACGGGAGATGTGGCACGTTGCAAACCCATAGCTCAGAGCCTGGATAATGTGGAGGCCATCGCCTGTGACTACATCCTGGACTCTCTGGTGAGTGGGGCAGTAGTGTGTGGGGTGACACGTGTGTGTGGAGTGGCAATGAGGCCCCCTTGTCCCCCTCATGCACAGGATGAGGCACCCATTTCTGTCCTGAGCAAGCAGGGCTCATCATCTCCTCATCGGATTGCTGTGGCTAAGAGCAAAGGCCAGGCTGTGAGAAGGGGTGGGTGGGTGGTCTCTGGGGGACGGCTGGGAGTGGAAGAGGCTCTCCCAGTTGCTGCCTGGGCCCTGATGGTTCTCCCCCCTGCATCCAGAACGCCTTCTGGTTCAGCCTGGGCTGGTGCACCTTCTTCCTGCTGCCCAGCATCATCCTGTCCGTCAGACTTGCCAAGTTTTACCGCCGCATGGACATCGCCGATGTCTACAGGTGAGGAGCCGCCCACCCCATGCAACCGCGCTGGGTCTGGGGTCCCCTCCGCACACTGCAAACTGCCCCTTCATGTGCCCCGCCGCAGCCCATGGGGCTGATCCTAAAGTGGTGTGGGCTGGGGGGTACCAGGGAGGTGGCTTGGGACCTTCAACCTCCAAGAATGGAGATGTGTTGGAGAAGAGCCTGTCCCTCCCTCGGGCAGCTCAAGGTGCATGCAACCCCCCGCAGAGGAAGGAGCCCGGCTTGCATGGCAGGGCAGCCCCCAGCCCAGCTCGGGGTCCGCCACTGGACTTGCTCCAGCTTCGCACCATTTTTAGTGCTGGGGCCTCCAGCTGGGAGCACATCTGGATGCCGCGCAGAAGGCTGCAGGGCTGGTGTCCCTGCCACGAGGGTGCAGTGCTCGCTCACACGCCCATGTCCGCTGGCACCCCAGGGCTCCCCCCAGCCCTCTGGGGCCCTCTCCCTGTCCCTCTGGGGCCCTCTGACCAGCAGCCCCACCGCCAGTGCAGCTCAGACCCCCGAGGGCAGCGAGGGGTTTCCAGTTGGATTTCCAGCTGCTGAGGGCCACGTCTTGGCCCTGTGGCGCAGCCGGTTTGCTGGGGGTTCCCCAGCCTGGGCCCCCCAAACACCACCCCTCTGCTCCGGGGTCCCAGCTGCCTGGGGAGCCGGCGTTCACAGCCCTCCGTGCCCAGTGTGGCCCCAGCCAGCCTTCCTCCCTGCCTGCCCTGCTCCTCCTCGCCCCACACCCCTGCTCTCCCAGGACCTGTGCTGGGGTTGCCGGTGCTGTGTGTGTGGGACGTGGCGCTGAGCCGGGCTGTGCCCTGCCCGGGGTCCCCACTGGTGGCCCCCACGCCTTTCACTTCCCCCTGCAGCCGCCGGCTGAGCTGGCTGCAGACACGGGCTCAGCTACTGGGGAAACTGGGGGGAACTGAAATTGTGGCACGGGGAGCTGTGTGCCACCACGTCGGCGAGCGTGGGGTAGGGATGGAGGAGTGATGCACTGGGGACAGCAATGTTTAGGGGGGCTGTAGGAGCCCGTGCTCTGTGTCCAGATGGAGGGACCACAGCACCCTGCAGCCCACCATGTCCTTGTATGCTCCGGGCGCAGACCCTGTCCCACTGGGAGATGCTGGGCTGTCCCAGGAGGCACATTCTGTCCCGCTGACACTGTCCCCTCTTTTTCTCCCCTCCAGGAATGAAGTCTTGCAGATGTAAGCAGCAGTCCCAGGTCCCTGTGTGTGTTTGGGGGGGCAGCTCCTGGTGGCATGAGGGAGCGACACAGCACAGAGGGAGGGGGGCGAGGAGGGGAGCAGGGCGAGTGCAGGCCAAGGAGGGTGCTGGTACCAGGGGAGGACGGGGAAGGGGCGATCTGTGCAGCGTAGACTGCTCTGGGGTCCTCGCATCATCTTCCCGCATCCCTCAGTTTGGGGGTGCTGCTGCTCCAGTCTCCCCCAAGCTGGTGGGGTGGGGGTGGGGGGGGTCTCCATACCGTCTTCCCTGTGGGGCTGGGTCACAGCTGTAGGATGACATTTGGCCACCCCAGTGCATCCCGGGCTGTCCCTTGCTCCCCGCTCTGGCTGGGGGTGACACAGGTGACTTTGGTTTTCCAGGCCACCCACGTTCAACTTCTACAAAATCCCCCGCCCATCCATGAGGCATTAGCACCCATCACCCATGGTGCAGGCACGGAGGAGATGGACACGGCTGCCCTGTCTGCTGCGCCTTTTCTTTGGGTGCTGAGGAGCAGGTTGGGACCACCCTGGCTGAAACCTCCTCCCCAGTTCCCAGTATGTGATGGATGACGCTCCAGTATGAGTGGGAGGGGGGCCACCCCTTGCACTGCCCCAGGTGGGACCTCAACCCCCCACCCCCAGCCAGACCCCGTGGGCTCAGGGCAGCTCGCGCTGTCCATGCCACCACAGCCCGCACTGCTGGCCAGTGGGAACCTGCTCCACCCGGCCCCTTGCTCAAAAAATGTGACTATTTATTTTTGCAAGGAGCCTGACTTTTTCCAAAGCTGTGATTTTTTTTTTTTTGGTGTCAAACAATAAACGGGGTGTTTGTGTGCGCTGCAGGCATGCGGCTGCGCTCTTCATGTCCAGCTGCGATGGAAGGGCGCAGGGGTAGGGGCAGGGAGGGTTTCCCACGGCTGCCCCAAGCTGGGGCTGTGCCTGGGACTAGAGAGCTCTTGCCGGGGTCCCCAAACGTGCTCTGCCCGCAGCCAGCTCTTGGATTCCTGCCCCAGCCCATGGGTCAATGCAGGGCCACTGCTCGGTGTCACCAAGGCTGGGTGACGTTCCCCTCACCAGGCAGCCCTTTGTGCGTGCGGACGGATGGGTGCCTGGTCCTTCCCTGGGAAAAGCCATGCCAAAAGCCTCTTGGCCATGAGGTGCCCCCCTGCAGCGCACGGGCACTTCCCTGTGCCCTCCGGTGGACCATGCTGTGTGTCATCTGTGGGTTTCCAGTTAGTTTATGGGGTGCCTGCAGCCTGTGCCTCCCTCCCTCTATGGGGTATGGTGGCATGGGGACTGCCAGTGTCCAGCCCTGCATGTCCCACACTGCTGCATGGCACGGGTGGGCACAGCGGGAGCTGCGTGCTCAGATAAGCCAAGGGCGACTTGGTCTGCACCCGCGGTGGGGCAAGCACAGGTGTTGCTTTGTGCTGCGCCTTGGCACAAGCCCAGGGACCATCCCGAAAGCTGGGGTCAGGCACAGGGGACATACGTGAGCAGCTTGAATCATTTCCTTTGTTGCAAAGTCCAAGTCTCTCTGGAGTGAGCGATGGGGCCGAGCTGGCCAGCTCACCCTCTGCTACGTGCATCTGCTTTATCGCTTTTTCCTTTTCCCTTCAAATCTTCTAATCACTATTTCTTCCTTCAGGCGTTATCTGAAGCTGCACCAGCCTTAACTCCTGCTATCTCTCCCTAGCACCCGTCCCGACTGCAAAGAGAGCCCTGTGCTTGCCTGTCACCCAGCTGAATCTGTCCTGGGTGGTGGCTCAGCCCCCCCTCCCCCTCAGGGATGCCCACCCTTGCTGGTCCTCAGCGTGGGATTTCCCGGCACCTCCTTGGAGAGCATTTACCTCAGTTTTGTCTCCACTTGCTCTGCCTTTGCTCTCTCCCACCCTAAACCCTCAACCTCCCAAGCTGTGACTGTTTTGTGCTTGTCTAGGGGCTGTGTGTGGACGTTTCCATCCGCGAGCCCGAGGCTCTCCCCACCGCACAGAGTTCCCCGCTTCCTCTTCCCTCGCTGTGCCTCGGGGACACCAGCCCGCGCAGGACTGCTGCTGGCTTTAGTTCCTGCTCCCCCTCTGCGCAGCCTCCAGCCACGGCCTCTTCTTCTCTGCAGAGCTAGCGCTGGAAGGCAGGGAGCTTGTTCGCTGCGTCACCGTGGCCACCTGCATCCAAACCCAGCCCTGGCAATGAAGATCTCCCGTCAAATTACCGCACAGCCTTTGCCAAGGCTTGGGGCTCGCTCTCGGCAGCTCCCAGTTCAGCATCGCCCCAGGGCAGCATCCCAGTCCCTGGAGTGGCAGCTCTGACCAGGGCCTGGGTCCATCCTCCTCCTCCCGAGCAGCCCTGGGAAGCGAGTGAGCAGCGTCGGGCAGGGCCAGCAGCTGCTCAGGGACGCGGCGAGGACGGCTCGCTGTGAAATGCCTGCAGCGGCCGCCGCCAGCTCTCATTTGAGGCCGGGCTCCCTCCGCTCACATGAGCGGCAGCTGCCAGAATCCACTTCCCTTGCACAGGAGGGAAACGCGCAGCATCCCACAGCCGCAGCACAAGGGCCACCGTAAGCAAGGTCTCATCGAGAGCCAGCCAGCTTCTAAAGAACCGTTGCAGCAGTTCCTCTTCCCCTTTGCCAGGCTTTTCTACCACAGGGAGTTTCTGCAGCCGAGCCCTTGTCTGCGGGAGGCCCTGCCACATCTTTAAAGTGGTTTGACAAACCAGGATCCCTCCAACGGCAACTGTGCCGTTGTGTGCCCACAGCAACAGGCTCTCACCGGGGCCAGCCTGGTGCTCCCTGTTGCTGGTTTTCCAGCCAGGAACAAAGGGACAAACTGCAGCTCTTGAGAAAAAATTCTCCCTTCCTCAACCCTACCTTGGGCCCAGCCACAGCTCCCCCAATGGTCTTTGGGGGTTGCTTGTGGCACCGAGCAGCTGCAGAGGATGAGAGCCATGCACAGGCCGGTCTCCTTGCTCCCAGCAACATGCAGGATTGCCTTTGCCAAACTGCGCGCTGCCTGGGATGGCCCTTCTGGGGCTGTCACCTGCCGGCCGGTGCAGAGTCCTGCCTCCATGGCTTCGTAGTGGTAAAGGGCCAAGCGCCACGGAGGGAATCGTCCAGGCACAGCTGGATCTCCGAGCCCAGCGCGTACCAGCGGTGAGCCATGCTGGGCAGTACCATGGTGAGTTGAGCTTGGCCACTTTTCACCAGGAGCAAAACAAAACCGCCCTCCTCCCGAGAGCATTGCATCCTCACAACATCCACCACCGCCCCAGCACTGCTTTAGGAACCTTTATTTTTAAAAGGAGTCTGCCTGCCACACTTCACCCCCCCCCCAAGAGTGCTAATGCAGGTGAATCTCCCCCATCCCATCCCATCCCAGCTCTGCCAGACCGGCAAGGCAGGAGACAGCTCCTTCACACCACAGCCCAGAAGGCAGGGGCGAAGCCACAGCCAGGGTCTCTCTCCCGGAGGAGGGGGCCAGGCAGCGAGCACCGGAGGCTGGAACCTGGATCCTCCTGCATGACTGCTCTCAAGTTACACTGACTTTGCAAACAGAAGCACAATATGAGCCAGACAACCCTGACAAAGCCCCTTTGTGTGCAAAGGGCAAAGGTAGAGGAGATGGGAAGAGAGGGCCCAGGCGTCCCGCAGCATAATCTAAGCTTCCACAAAGGAAAAGGAGAGGCAGGGCCAGCCCCAAGCTCGCACAGGCTGCTGCTAGCTTCTCAGCTCAGACAAGAGTTCGGGTACCATCTGGGACAGAGAGATAAGGGAATTAGGCTGCTCTCTTCAGCTAAGTAGCTGCAATCAGTCACAGCTACAGGACTGATCCCAGAGGAATCGGAGCGAGACAGCGTGCTGCAGCTGCCAGCGCGTGTGCTGGGACCCCCAGTACCACGGAGCTGTGCCACACTGGCATTTAGCATCTGACTAAGCCCAAAGCAGAGCCCAGTGACCCCACTGCAAAGAACACGCGTAGTTTCTCACAGGCAGAGCCTGGAGGCACCACCGAACCCACCGAGCAGAGAATGGGGGAGAAAGACTGTGTATGTCCCTGCCCACCGCTCCGCCACCACTCTTAGAGGATCGGGGAAGCAGAAGTTATAAAGGAGCCAAGCAGACCAAAACCAAAGTGCTTTGGGCAGGGAGCAGTTCCGTCGTCCTGTAGTGCAGCCCACGCTTTCATCTGCAAACGCACCTGGCATCTGCTCTTCCACGAGGGCACACGCAATTGCACTTGCTAGAAATAGCCAGAAAGCCTGCCCCGGCCTCAGGTGAGATCCCCCAGTCCCGGCCACCCCACGGACTCTTCGAGATGCTGCCGCGGGGAGGCTTCAGAAAGGAGCAGGCTTCCACACTGCCAGGCAGGGCAGAATTTCCTGGGGTGGAGGCGGCTTTCCCCTCCTCGTGCACCCAAGGCTTGGGATGCTGTTGTGCTCCCCCCCTTCACGCGGTGTCACCCTGCACCAGCACCGAGGGGGAGGAAGTCCTTGCCATGGGTGGCTGAGGGGTGTCATCGGCCGCTGCTTTTGAGGGGATCTTGTGCTCTCGGGGCGGGGTGGGAGGGGGGAAGGTGGGGCTCTGCAAGGCATCCGAGTACATCTCGTCCTGGACGCAGGGATGCTGCACAACCCTTTGCAGCAGTGGCTTGAGCAAGCCTACAGTCAGCTGGTTGCCCTCGCTGGAGAAGGGCACTGGGTCCTCCCCGGCGTGAGGGAGGTGCTGCAGGACCACAGTGAGGATGTCCGAGGCGGTAAGCTCAGCGGGGCATAGCGGCCACAGCGTGTCCAGATAAGGGTCCAGCTCCCGGTGCTGGGCAAACTCTGCCAGCAGCGTGGTGAATATCTCCTTGTTAAGCAAGGGGCTGAGCTTGGAGAACTTCTCTGCCACCTCCACCACCCGCTGCCACCGCTTCAGGCGGATGAGAAGGTGCAGAGCTTGCAGCACAGCCTTAGGCCTCTTGCTGCAAAGCAGCAGTTCCAGCTCCATCTCATCATCTGCCTCGCTGCGCTTGTTCTTCCTGGCCAGCACTCCCAGCGCTCTCTTGTACAGCGGCACCCGACCCTCTGGGCCCTCCTTGCTGCTGTAAGCCCAAGAGATGCTAACGTACTGCTGGGTCAGCTCCACAAAACTGGGCAGCCACTTGGGTTTGAACCTCAGGAAAGAGGTGCAGATGAGCTCAAAGAGCGGGATGACCCCATTCTGACCCACCTCCTCCTGCTGCGGCCCTCCCAGGACCTTCTTCCACACCTCTGGGGTGGCCCTGGCTACCAAGAGGCCATCCCCGTTCTGCTGCAGCTGCAGGCAGCTCCTTGTGGCCTTCCAGGCAGCCCTGGGGAAGGAGGCAAAGATGGAGTTCAGGTAGGCCAAGTTGTCCTTGTCCATGTCAGAGTGCAGAACGCGGCTGACCTCCTGCTCTACCAGTTCCTCACAGTAGCTTTCCACCTCACTCTCCGGGGCGCACACCACGCAGGTCTTTAGGAGCTCCAGGCTCATGTAGCTCTGCAGCTCGAGGCTCATCGTGCTCAACAGCTTAGCATAAGTGTCTTGGAGACCTTGGGCCGGCTTCTGCTTCTGGTGGAGGCTGTGCTGCAGGATGGCAGCGAGGGCCACAGGAGCCTGGAATGCACCACCTTTCTTCAACTTCTCCACCGTCAGCTTGGAGCTGCTGAGGCTCCTCCTCTGGTAGTATCTGCAGGCCTCCTCAAACACCATCTCCACCAGGCATGGCTCAGGCCGGCTGCTGTCCTCAGGTTTGGAGAGGCTAAAGCTGTAGATGCCAGTCTGAGTGAGGAGGTGGATGCTGTCCTCCTCCCCTGGGGACTCCACAAAATGCACCTCTTTCATGCTCAGGATTTTCTTTTCTACGAGCCTTCCACTGTTCTGATCAACGAGGTATAGGACACCAGCCAGCACACAGGCCAGGATGCTGCCACAGGTCTTCAGCTGGACAGGACTTCCTTGGGCCAGGGGGCCCCTCTCCAGGTCAAAGATATGTCTCTGTGTCCCATCTGGCTCTACCATGTTCACAGCACCCTTCGTGCTCACCAGCAGCAGACCCCTGCTGTTGGACACAGCAGAGGTGTGAATGTCCAGAGGTGCCAAACCTGAAAGAAGTCCCACAGAGCCAAGCAGGAGCTTCCTGAAGTCTGACTCACTGCTGGAGCGCAGCACCTTGCTCTGGACGAAGCCTGCGGAGGGGGCTGTGATGGTGAGCTTTGCCGTCTCAGGATGCCAGATGAGGAGGAATTTGGAAGTGGTGGCAAAGCTGGCAGTGTCGGGCACCAGGAAGACGTGCTGGGGGGAGGCCAGGACCTGGTACTCGGGGCTGTTGTGCAGGACTATCCTTACGGCGCCCAGCCGCAAGCCTTGCTCCCCCACCTCCAGAGCCCGGCTGCAGACGCAGAACCTGAAGGCACTCTTGCTCATGTCCGAGTGGGTGTCCAGGGGAGGCCTCTCCTCACACCACACCAGGCTGGCTCCCTGGCCGCACGCGGAGACGACGCGCGCCCGGGCGCCCTGGCAGAGCTCCAGTGTCTGCAGCAGCTGCCAGCCCACGGCCACCACGAAGTGCCACACCTCGGTCCGGCCGTGCTCCCACACCAGGGCCAGCGCCCAGGAGCCCAGCGTCACAGGGCTCTGCAGGAAGAGCAGCCCCAGCAGGGCCGGCTGCGGCGGCTGCCAGTTCCTCTCCAGGTCGGCTCCCCCGACGCCGTGCCGCTGGAAGGCCAGCACCCGGGGCTGGGGGGGCGGCCGGCTCTGCTGCAGGACCAGAAGGTGCTGCCCGTCGGGGCTGGACTGGACGCGGCGGGGCTCGTCTCCCTGGCACAGCAGCTCCTGCAGCCGCTGGCCTCGGCCGAAGTCGCTGAAGTCGGAGACCTGCCGCAGCATCCCGGCTCGCTTCATGGCGGGGCGCCCGGCCCGCTCACCGACAGCGTGCGCCAGGCCGAGCGGGGGCACGGAGCCGAGCGGCCCCCCCACCCCGCACCCCGCGGCTTCCGCAGCC
>Ga0065711_1040963_pt1 | contig 16518 bp, 9 predicted proteins | sample Hoacrofraction12_FD_59098 | JGI IMG/M metagenome (GOLD analysis project Ga0065711, IMG submission 59098) | Hoatzin crop microbial communities from Cojedes, Venezuela - Epithelial fraction 12 v2 (version 2) | ecosystem: Host-associated > Birds > Digestive system > Esophagus > Crop | place... | reverse complement strand
AAAAAAAAAAAAAAAAAAAAAAAAAAAAAATAAAGTGAAAAAATAAGGAAAGACCTAGGAATCAATGAATTTCGGTGAGTGTCATTCTTGATTCTGCTAGCTGGAATAAAGGAGGCACCGTAAGAAACTTCATTCACAGAGGACCTCTTTGTAACATATTGCAGGAATGAAACTGCCCAAATATCCTGACAGTACTGTACTAAAACAGCTTTGACAGCAACTTTACTTCCAGTGAAGCTATACCAATTCATATTGGCTGAGAATCTAGCCCATTTTTATCAGACTTCCAATGAATCACTTCTAATACAGTGCAGATTTATCTCTGTAGAATTTCAGACCAGACTTTGGGTACACAGAATTAGTTACATCTCATAATGACATTATTTCCAGATGTCTGAAAGAGATCAGAAGAAAACTAACATGTGGTGAGGGACCAAAAATACTGGGTACTTTAAATTATGCAGCAAGAAATACATCAAGTTTCAGAACAGGGAACATTTCCTAGGAAAGCTACAGTAATAAAATACACAATACTTTCAAGATAATATTTCTAGCATCAAGTTGTTCTACACATTCCCCCACTTGAGAGGAAGTTTATAGTCTTCTCCTCCACAAATTAGGTGAGAGAATGATATCACATATGAATCAAAATCCTAACAAAGAACCAGCATTCTTTAGTTTCAAAACACAGGGGAATTGGCACCAAATCATCATTTAAAAGTCACCAATGCTACACACTTTAATCTGAACAGAGATAAATTACCAAAATTCGCTATCTGCTTTCCAAAAGGATATATTTAGTGTGACAGTGTTATATTTCTCCCCACTGTTTGCAAGACAGCTGCCTTGCTATTGCGATCCTGATTCTTACAGATTCAGTTCTGAATCACAGAGATGCACTGGTTTTGTGCTGCAGCTGCCAGTCATGTAAGCCACATCTCATAACGTCTTAAGTTATATCCTAGTCTTGCTTGTGTTACAAGCCCTGGGCTCCCGAACAAAGCTATTTTCATTTCAAAGAAACCTATATAACTGCCAATGAAGATGATTTTGACATATATTCTGAAGGATCTGGGATATGTCGTTATTTGTACACTGCCACTGGCATTTTATAATACAAAAGAAACATACACCTATATAAGATTACTTCCTGAAACAAATGGAATAAGACTAGAATACAACAGGACAAGGACAGAAAAAAACCCCTTCCACTTCAATGAGAGGAAATTGCAGGCAAAACCAAGACAACTACCTCCTGTCCCAAATAACAAAGCAACATAACAGAGAATTTTGCACTTCCAAATTGCCCTATTACGATCATGTTCAGATAGTAGATCACCCCGCTTGTCTAAGACAGCTGATATTCAAAATACATTATGAAACTGAACAGGCAAATATATAAAAAACAGAGAAGTCTAATTGGAAGGCAACATGTACAATTGTCCTGGAATTCATTTATGGATAGATCCAAAGTACTAAAAGATAAGCTAAGGCAGGTTTTCCTATGGAATAGAATCCTATTAAATTAATAATTAAGGAGTCTCTGATTCTTCTATGCCTACATTGTGCTAATAAGAATTGGTTCCATGTAGTAACTCCAAAGGGAGCCACACGCTGACAAGACTTAAAAGCTTCATAAATACCAGTTGTAACGCTTCCCAGTTGTATTGTTTGATCTGAAATGGCTTAGAAGTACAGGAAAACCATGACGGACACGCACTTGGAAAGTCTATGGATAAGATTAGAGAGAACTTCTTCAGTGAGTGGGACTAATCAAGAGTCAAAGATAATACCATATGCAGCTTCTATATTATGTATAGCTTTATTGTGAATTATCTAAACAAAATCTAAGCAAGCTTTGCCCTTTTATTAATTTTATCTCTAGGTGATGCCCCTGAGCTGCTTCTGTGTGGCGTTTGCTGGAGAGGTTTTGAGGTTTGAAAAGTTCTCCTAGGTTCTCCCAATATGAGTTTCAAGCAAATAACCAGCTGACACGTTTTAAGAGGTGACCTAATTTAAGATCCTTTGTGAATCATTAATTAATTCATCATGTTGATTTATGCCATCCATTGCCTACTTTGTCTATTCCCATTACTTCCTGAGAAAATTAAAAATTCTTTTAATTATTAAAGACTAAAGAAGACTTATGAAGTCTTTAATTTATTAAACTATTTTTCGTGGATTACAAATACATCATACACAAGTGACTTCTATATATTATTTTGCATAGTAAGATAATTCACACCCCCAGTGTTCTAGAATAAACCACTCAGACTGACTGAGCATATCCTCTATCACTAACTCAGACCACTGTTCACAAGATGTCAGTGGTAGCTTATCACTCCGACTACAATTGATAAAAGCAAGCTTATTCAATAGACCTGTGATGTTTTAAACAAGGTTCAGCATGTTATAGAACAAAATATATATTTCTGACTGTCCACTAACCATTACATATTACTAACACCTCAAGGAAACAACTTTATAAGCAAGTTATATTTTAAAACGTAGCTGGCATCTGTTATTTATGTTTCAAAACTCAGCACATTCCAAATTTCATTCATTTGGACAGCAAGTGCAGTTGGAAGGGCCTCTCAATGGAAGCGTAAGTGCGTCCAGTATTTCTCTGAGCTGCTTGGGAAAAGCTCCCGTAAGTGCAGAATTTAATTCTGTTGTTATGTTAGCTGCTTCCCTAAATGCAAGAAAAAAGTAGAAAACCAGAGATGAAATGAAAGAGATCTTTTCCTACAATCGCTAGTCCGTATTATAGATACTATACCATCTGTATGACAGAGAGGTGCTATGAATAGCATTATGTTTACATTAAGAGGTAAAATAGCATACTAATTTTGTGAATTAATTGCATTTCTCATTTTATGCTTTCCTTCAAACTGTCCGATGTGTCTCAACCCCTGTTCTCCCCCCTCGGATATCTAGTTGTCTCTATCTGTTGTTGAGAACAGTTTGAGAAATGAGTGAATGCTAAAGGCTCAGAATCAGAGAGGAATATGAAAGAAAATACTGTTTCCTGCTTTTAAATCTCATCCTTTGTGTCACATTTTTTTCTTGTGGGTTAACTTGGTGATTTTGCAAAGATTACATTTAACAGGAATAGTTATAGTGTTGCGGTGTAGAGAGAAGCAGAAACCAAAGAGATCTGATATACCCTGTATAATCCCATGAAGCTGAGGTTTCTCAGAACTTCTGCTGCACAGAGGCTGTAAAATACCCCAACACGTATGCTTTCATGAAGTGGAGAAATTTAAATTTACAAACTTCTGTGTGCAAAGAACAGGGAGAAAAGTTAAGGAGTTACATACGTTATGAGATGCAAGTACCCTAAAGCCTTCAGAGAATGCCCCCATTAAACAGCCTCAATACGCCAACATGTTTGGCCTCTAAATTACCCAGGTTATATTCTCCCCTGTGCTGTCCTGAGTGGGAGCATCCACACGAAACTAATGCAGCTCATTATATTTTTCTGAATGCCTGCATGCAGGTAAGCAATGCAAAAAATACATAGGCTGAATTTTTTCAATTTACTTTTGTATTCAGTTAAGAGAGTTCAAATCCCAAGATTCCTGAGAGTTAACCTTCATATAGTAGTTAAATACAGTATACAGCTACCATTTTTTGTTAAATTACTTTTTGCTTGTTCAACATCATTTCTTGCCATATGGTATGTACAACAACATCTGAAATAAATTTCAGAACAAGGGTGATATGTAATCCCTTTTTTTTCCCTTTAAAAATAACCAAAATCCAAAGTGCTCCATAGATTATATGATGGTCACCATTTGCTACTCAATTTGGCTTTCCTCTGCTGCTTCAAATTTGGATTCAGATACTACTGTTGCAGAATCAGATCAAAATTTGAGTTACCATTATAAGTGTAAAGCTGAGACTGTCATGAAATTAGGCAGTTTCTAGCAAACTGGTTTGAGTTTTCAGAAGAAACAGTGCAATTAGCTAATACTTATCTAATAGTTTATTTTAATACAAAACAAAGTTCACACAAGTGAGTTAAGCCTGGTGCATGTACCAAAACCTCGTTCCTATTTCTGAAGTTCTCGCTAGTAAATTCTCCCCTCCCCCCAGTGGCTTTTCTTTTTCCCAAACCATTGCTCTTTGTTCCTACAGTTGTTCTTGCACTAAAAGGCTTAAAGCTTATTAAATACTTGTGGACTTAAATTGTTTATTGAGCAATGTATTTAACTAAAGTGTGCTAGATGCTATTTTCAATTTCTAATAGTTTTGTCTTTAAGGACAAAGGGGAAATAAAGTATTTTAAAGGAGTGAGCACAGCTCACTGAGCAGATAACTTCATCAATAAGATTTTCCTAAAAACACTCCCCGGAAATCTGGAGCAGGGATGGAAAGTGGGGGGTCTGGGGATTTGTTCAGAGATCTTTTTGTTGTTGTTTTTAGTTTGTTGGCGTTATTTTTTTCCTCCCTTGGTTGGTTTGGTTTTTTACGTTTTCATCTTCGTTGCCTGAAATGAAAAACACAAAGTCTTCCTTCTTTTATGTATACCCTGACATGTCTCCCTTCTCTTACAGACCTATTTATTTCTGCTCCAAGACCACAGGTTCTAGCGCAGTTTAAACACCTAGGTATCAGCTGTGCTGAAACTGACTGAGCAGCAATATGCCACAGCCAAAAGAGCCCTTGTCCACTGTTACTGACAGTTGGAGTCAATGAGAGAAACCTAAGAGACACAAGGGATACTGTCTTTCATTTCTTAGCTTTCCACACCAAAACACAATTTCTGCACCAATGAAAGATGCAGTCTATGCAGGTTTCTGAAGAGCAGCTCAAAGTCTGCTCTTTGCCACTTATAATTAAAGACAAGAAACATAACAGGATTTCACTGTTTCATTCTAGTATTTCTTTCAAACACAACTATTAATTCCATTCAGTTTTATGTTTCATTACTTGCCAGATTCTGGGCCGGAGAGAAAACAAAGTCCTCAAGATATCCAGTGCCATTTCCAGAGTTCCTATTTGACAATACTCAGGTCTGATTTCTGAACAAATGAAAACACAGAGGTTTTGCACACCAGTCTCTACTTTGGTCCATAAGCAAAGGATTCCAAAGATCCAAATTTTCAAGAGCTTTCAATAAATTTTAAGGATGCGTGTACATACGTATATATTTGTGTATTTTTTTTTCCAAAATTATATTGAGATGAATCTCTGTGGTTTGAAAGTCAATTTGGCTTTCAAAATAACATTAATTTCTACATATAACCTCTCTAATTCTAAATAATAAGTGTTGCTTGTGTTGGCATATTGAACAATTCTCCCACTTTCTGCAAAAACTGACAGTTGCTAGCAGTGAATAAGGTATTTTCACAACACACAGAACCAGGCAGATCGTTTATACACAGCTGACTTTGGTTTCGGTTTCAAATTGTTCTTGGCCATCTCCTGGATTTCTGGTAACATTCAAGGGATGTACTGTAGATTAAATGCTTACGTGACCCAGAGCAGATCCAAGTTTCTAGATTATCAATTTGCCACCATGTTCACTTCAGAGCAAATCTAATAGTTCTATAGAATCTATAGAATCTATGGATGTGTTTTTTCATTGTTGTACACTGACACTCCTTTTAATAACTTCAAAATTATACCATTGTTTCTTAGGGAAAAAGAATAATACTCCCTAGTTTTACTCAGTTATTGCTTAAATTAGAGCTGAAGTAAATCTTTGTAGCATGTAAAACTAGCTCTGTATTTTTATTTTATTACGAATATTAAAAATGAAAACATAGTGACCTGTTCCAAGATTTTATCTGGAACATCTTCAACATTCTGTTCTTTGGTGTAACTAGTTCTAAAGCTTTCCAATGACTTCAAGTTTGTTTTTCCCCTGCGTGCCATGTTGGCGTGCTGCCATTCTTTTTGATGTGTTTTTTTTCAGCTTTGCTTTTTCTCGCAAAATGGAGAGATGCGAATGTTAAAAGCAAACAAACCATCTTCATCCAAACTGCATTTTGAAGTACCCAAAAGAAATTTAAAAACCCCCATGTCCCTAAATATAAATCAGTAACCATAGTAATATATATTAGTAGTGCTTAGCTTCGTTGGCTTCTAAGCCATTCTCTAAGTAGCTGCAGGCTGCCACTCTTATCACCGTTGGCCTTTTCTCTGACAGAGAAGTCAACCTCTCCTGAGAGACCACATGCCCATGAGTAACATCTGTAAGGCCCTCCACAGGATCCATGCCAATTTTTCAACATTTCTCTTGACCCAGATTCTGAGGGTTTCACCAGCACTCAGTGAAGGAGTACTGTAAGATCCCTTAGTCTTATTTTTCTTTGTTTTGTCATCATTTGTGCATAATCTCTTTGCCACTCGTGATTTGAGTTATACTAAAACCAAGCAACCATAGTTCTTCACAGGCAGCATATCTTTTAGTCACAAATATATGCAATAATTTAACTAGCCAATGCCACAGAGAAGCTGCAAAATTTCAGTCCCAGGGGTGAATATTTTCCAATTCAGCTACAGTCTGGCAGCAACTGAGGGACAAAAAGATACATTTAGACTGAGAATACCTCAATATGTACTTCTTCAACATAAACAAAAAGAATTGAAAACTGTTTCTTCATTTTGCACAGCATAATGTAATATGGCATTATCTGATTAACCAGGAAAAGCCGCATCTGTAAATGTGAGAACCACAAGGCAGTACAAATATAAAGCTATGCTAAATATACTTAAGCTCTTTGAACTTGTAGACATCTCATGTTAAATTTGATTATGCCCAAGCTTCCAGGGATATGCTTAGCCATAGGCTGAAAAAAGCCTGAGACAGATTACACTTTTGCATAAGATCTAATAACAAAGACTTTTAAGATTCCTTCTGTCACATTCCAAACAATAAAAGCAAACTAACTAAGTAAAGTAAATTTTCATGAAATATTTAAAATGTTATTTTCTTCTAAAATTATTTTGCTTCATAAAAAAGTCACAATAAGCTATGATTTTGCATACAGCTATAAATATAGCTATTGAGTTCTTAAATGTTACAACAAACAAAATATGTCTGGCAAGATACTGGAGCTCTATTGTTCTATGCAAAACCTAAGCAGCACACTAACAGCTGAACTGTGTTGAAATCAGCTGTGACTCAAAGCACTGTTTTATTACCACATTTAAAATACTTTCCTCATTTACTTAAGATTTAAGAGAGCTAAAATGAGACTAATCAGCACAAAACAATGGCAGGTGATTACAAAAACCTACTGCATTTTATAAAAAATTTCTGTTATTCATTGCATCTTTCTCAAAATTAAACACTAGATAACTTTTTATTGATATGTCATCACTGTAATTCCTCCCAATTAGAACGCAGACAGTCATGCTGAAAAGAGTAAAGAGCTTATATTGAACTACTCCCATGGTAAGGATCATATCTAGGTGCGGACAACAGTGTTCTGAGGTGGGTAGATTCCCCTTATTTCAGGATTGTCCCGAGCACTGCTTTTATTTTGCAAAAGCAACTCTCACCTGTCAAGAACTTCTGTGCCTCCTATATACGCTGTTAAGTTCATGCAAAGATTTTGGGACTGTTTCTATGATCACATTTCGGTTGGAAGGGACCTTAAAGATCATCTCATTCCAACCCCCCTGCCATGGGCCAGACCATGTCGCTCAAACCCCTGTCCAACCTGGCCTTGAACACTGCCAGGGAGGGGGCAGCCGCAACTTCTCTGAGCAACCTATGCCAGGGCCTCACCACCCACAGAGTAAAGAGTTCCTTTCTTACATCCAATCTAAATCTACTCTGTTTCAGTTCAAAACCATCACCCCTTGTCCTATCGCTACATGTCCTTGCAAAATGTCCCTCTCCAGCTCTCTTGTAGGTCCATTCAGGAAGGCTGCTCTAAGGTCTCCCTGGAGCCTTCAATTCTCCAGGCTGAACAGCCCCAACTCTCTCAGCCTTTCCTCGCAGCAGAGGGATTCCAGCTCTCGGATTATTTTTATGGCCTCCCCTGGACCTGCCCCAACAGGTCCGTGTCTGTCCTGCGCTGAGGGCTCCAGAGCTGGACGCAGGACTCCCAGTGGGGTCTCTCCAGAGCAGAACAGAGGGGCAGAATCCCCTCCCTCACACTGCTGGCCATGCTGCTGGGGATGTAGCCTAGGATACAGTTGGCCTTCTGGGCTGCAAGTGCACACTGCCAGGTCATGTTGAGCTTTTCATCAACCAACACCCCTAAGTCCTTCTCCTCAGGGCTTCTCTCAATCCATTCTCTGCCCAGCCTGCATTTGTGCTTGGGATTGTCCCGATCTATGTGCAGGACCTTGCACTTGGCCTTGGAGAACCTCATGAGGTTTGCATGGGCCCACCTCTCAAACCTGTCAAGGTCCCTCTGGATGGCATCCCTTCCCTCCAGTGTGTTGACCACACCACGTGGCTTGGTGTTGTCGGCATACTTGCTGAGAGTGCACTCAATCCCACTGTCCGTGTCGCTGACAAAGATGTTAAACAGTGCAGGTTCCAGCACCGACCCCTGAAGAACACCACTTGTCACTGGTCTGCCCTTGGACCTCAAGCTGTTGACCGCAACTCTTTGAGTGAGACCATCCAGCCAATTTCTTATCTACTGAGTGGTCCATCTGTCAAATCCATGACTCTCCAATTTAGAGACAATGATGTCATGTGGGACAGTGTCAAATGTTTTGCACAAACCCAGGCAGATGACATCAGTTGCTCCTTCCTTGACATGAAAATAGTTGTTCAAATACTTTCCCCTTCATAGGGATAATTTTGAAGAGTCTGGCAGCGTGAAAGTTCCACTGTCACACTTGGAAGCCAAATAGGTCATTGACACAATATGTGGATTTCCATATAGTAATTATTGTTGAGATTCTGCATTTATTTCTAAACTCTTCGAAGTCTAGACCACTTTTTTGTCAGAAAATACCACCGATCTGAAAAGTTTCTGGAAATGTAGGTACCTCAGGGACTCATTGCAGGATGATACCATGTCAACATCTAAGTAAATATTTCCATTGTGCCTTTTTTTTTCTCTTTGATTCTTCAAATCAATGTTGTCATTTTGTTGGCAGTTATGAAGTGTTTGTTGATTTATTTTTTTTAAAAAACAACCAGTAAGTACTCTTAGCAGATCATTACATGTATTGAATTACTAATGTCATTTTTTTCATAGGTGAGACTAAAAGTTGTAGTTTTGAAGAACTTAGGCAAGAATTCTGAATGCCTACTGATGCTATGTACTTTTCAAGTGAAAAAATGTCAACTTCAAGTGCAATAATGGAACAAACATCTCGCTATTTTACAGTATCTGGGAGAGAGAGACTGATTCTTTGTGATTTTCTCAAAGTACCTGAAACTGCTAAAAAATCACTGCCATAACCATAGAGAAGGAAAGATTTGCAGGCTTACAACTGAGCCTTTCACCAACTGAAAAGTATTGCCTTTTATTTATTCTTAAACCAACCTCCTACTAGCTTCAATGAATGCACCCCAACTCTAGCATTCAGTTCCATGCCCACCTTCCACAAATCAGAGTCCTGACTTGTTTTGGTCTCTCCTTGGAAAGCAGCTTCTGCATCCCCTTAATTGTTTTAATTGCTTTAATTGCTTTAATCCATACAATTTTCTAATTACATTATACATTCTTGAGATGTAGTAAATAGAACTGCACACAGTGCTAAAAACTTGGGAGTGCCAAAATTATATACAGTGGTAAAGCAATGCTTTTTCAGCTTGAAGAGTCATATGCCATGTTCTAGGGTAGTGCAGAATGGATCAGTACAAAAAGCAAGGGGAGTAACTGGAGTTATATTCATTAAAATTATCCCACTATAGCCATGCATTTGATGCCCTTGTGCAAATAATTGCCACATCACAATAACTGGGAAAAAAATGGGTAGATTTTAGTAGACGTTACTAAATAATGAGATGTTTAAATAATGAGATGTTAGAACAGAAATACTCCAAAACAGTGGAAAGGATAAAGAACTTGTATTGCCAGAGTCAAAACCATAGTTGCTCTGAAATTCAGCATTTAGGATGGACCAGCATAGCAACAGCCTTAGAAATGATTATGAGATGTTCAGAAGCTGAACAGTGCCTTTTAGAGAACTCGGGTAAAACTAAAAAGAGTCACCTCTAACTCCTGCCTTCTCATAAAGACCAGGCAGGATAGCAACCTTGCCAAAATCTGTCAAGAAATCTTCCTCATCTTTTAAAAGCATAGCACATCTTATACGAGTGTTTCCTCCAGGCAGCACGTACAAATTCTTAGGTCTAGCTGCTTCAAACCCTTTTATCCCATGCAACTTCAAACACTGCATTAACCTTCCTTCACTTTCAACAGGGAGCACGTCTCCAGAAGGCAGACAGGCAATGCATGGGCAGCACAGAAGTCATGCAGCTCATTTATAAAATATCGAAGTACAATCGTGCAATTTGTCCTCAGCATATTAAAACGCAGAGCAAGATGCACAGAAATCTGCAGGGTTGACTTTTGGTCCATACCTCTGCAAATTACACAAGCTCCTTAAGATTGTGCTCATAAATTATGATTGACTGTAACAGAGGGTAACATTTCCATAAAGAGATCAAAGTTATTTGGGTAATATTTAATTTCAAATTAATAAATGCAAGTAAATAACTCCGTGTCTCAATCAAAACCAATTTCTAAATAGAAGGATATGCTTTTGGTAAACAAAAGGTGAGATGTTCACAACTCGGGCACTCTGTCTGGAAGGCTGATGTGTGGAGAAAATCGGACTATGTTGCTCACATTGAAAGGCAGGGCTGGAGGAGAGTGTGTATGGATGGGGATTACAAACTCGCTTTGCGTTCCGTGTGTCCTTCTGCAGCTAATCGCGATGGATACTGCTTCACATACACGTGGCACAGCCATAATATGAGACTGCCAGCACACAAAGCTCCTACTAAACCCAGGGAGAACTGAAAGCATTCTGCACCTCTAAGGTTTTTAGCCTTCTACTTCACTGTGGGAGAGAGCTGTTGACTCTTTGAAGAACTAACTGTAATTTAACAAGTAATTTTACAGTATAATAATGTAACACCGGTGCTGTATCATAAAGAAAAATCTCTATCCATCTGATTGCTCCAAACAACTCAAAAATCTAAAGCAGCATTTCCTTTGTCTGGATGCCATTGGTGTCAAGGCCAAAACTCTTTTTACTTTAGTGGGCTCAGAATGAAAGAATAAGGAGCAAGATATTCCCTTGTATTTTCTGCTTTATAATTAGGAAGTTAAACAAAATGTTTCAGAAGGTATTGCACAAACTTCTGCAGGAATCTCACACATATTTCAGTAGTTTTAACTATCTATTCTATAAATAAGTTAATTGGTAGAATAAGATAGAATTGTTTGATGTAAACAATTTTGTGATCAAAATATTCATGTAAATAGCACAATGAAAAAAATATTTACCTTCATCTCTCTTAGGCTTATGAATTTGTGTGCAAGTACAAGCTTCTGTATAACTGCAGAAACACTTCAGAAGAGCAGAAAAGCAGCTCAGGCTACACCAGTCAGAAGTAATTCGCATAGCAACTATGGACCTCAGCCTGAAGAGTAAACCACGCAATTTTGAAAAACTGGGGTAGATCTTGACTTATGCTGAAATAAGTCACACGCAGAAGTGCATGCACAAGATTCCTCAGCTATGTTAATGTCACACCAACTTGTCCTTATCAATAAGAACCAGAATCTGCAGTAGCAGAGAACCTTCTAGTCTTGATTTCTATTCAAGCAAGAGTATCAGCACCTCCAAAAAAGCGTACAACCTTTTGATTCTTCCCAGCAGATGTCATTAGATTCGCAGCTTTTCAAGAATAAAAGCAGAGAGCTTTATTTCAATCTACCATGATTGTAATATAAAAGGCAAGCAGATTGAGGCTACTTTGCAGAATCACTTTAAATGAGCTGTCGTCTTCTGCTAAGCAAATATTTATGAAATTTGGAGACTCAAAGTTTATGGTCAGCTCTACAGAGCTGGTAGCTCATACAAATTCAGTTATTCTCCAATGACAGAAATAATAAAATATAAAATATTTGTTCATAATAGGAATTTTACGTTGTATAGTTAACGTTTTTCCAGCACAGCAATTCATTTTGCCGATTAAAAAAATTCTTATTGATCTGGCAAAAGTAAAATAAAATACAGGATTAAGTATTTAAAATATGAGTTCCTAAAACCTTAATTTGTATTAATGCCCCCTTCCTAAAGTTTTTGACAGAATTCCATTCATAATGAAATGTTCAGAGATAATTATTTCTCTTTCTTCTGTGTGAATTATGAGAATTATTTATATGCTCAATATCATAGCTTCATTGCCTAATAGAAAAAATCCACAGGATATGAATCATTCTGAGAAAGAATTAAAATCTTTTCTTATGTTTTAAATAAAAAAAGAAAGATGAAAATACTTCTAATGACATAAAATCCACGCTGCTGCAGGCTCTGCTTGCAAATCAGAGCTCTTGCTACGTTAAGTCAAAGCTACTGGTTCACACTTCCAGTCTCCTTGCCTGTAAAGCTATAAACCGCAATGCTATAATGATTAGTTAATGAAATAGTGGAGTGATAATGAGGCTATAAGAAATGTAAGTTAAATTATTAATTAAAAAAGGTAAAGACTAAGTAATGAAAGTAGCAAGTTTTGTAAGAGTATGGTCAAAAGATACAAACCTCGCAGCAGTTTAGCACCTAGCCTTCAGCCTGCGGTCAGGTTGTAATGAAACTCCTGACATTACAAATACATTCATCTGACAGTTGTTCTCACTCATAAAATAATGGGCCACGCACAAAGCTTGTTACAAATTGCAGATAAGCTGTAAAAGCCATAAAAATTTCTACTGACATTTATTGCCAACAAGTAGCTTGAGGATGTTGATACATATTGATAACAGTCTGCTTTGTGACATTTTGAAAGTTTACTCCTAATTCACTTACAGAATATGCAGAGATATTTTTTCTACCACACCTTCAGGTCATTAAGTCATTGCAATATCCACCTGTATTTTTAATGGATTTTTACCTCTCTCATAGATATTCTTCCATATGTATTTTATATGCTTATCCCCAAAAAGACAGTTTTTCTAACAAGAAAAAAGGTAGGTTCTCATGAACATTGAAGTTAATTATAACTGCAACAAGAATTTTTTTACAGCTAGCTTATATCATCAGCAATAAATAGTAGTGTTACTATATAAAATCCCTTGAGAGATGAGAGGATTGTATGTTTGCCACTACATATATCTTTGTGTATACATACACACGTACATATGCCAGTTGACTTCACGTGGAAACAATTCTACCTACACTGCCCCCAGTTTTACTGATTGTTTGGAGGCACCAAGCAAGGCTGCATTTCATACAAGTGCCTTTTGAAAGACCTGATCCTATTTCCCCTGAAGTGAGCTGTACTTTTGCTATTCTCTTTCTTAGCGCAGGAGAACTCCATGATAATATCCCGGCACATGTGTGCTTCAGCTGTGCAGAAGGTAGAAGTTGTAAACCACCCTTCTTGTTCCTCTGAACAAGAGCCAGTAATTTTTTTAGCATTTAGAACATTAAAGTGTTGTAACACTTTTAATTACTGCAGCTGAGACTCTGCAGTGCTTCACATTACTCCATTCCACCACCCAGGACATTCTCATCTAAAAATTTTATTTTCCTGAATTTGGGAACACTTAAAAGCTCTGGACACTGCACTTCTGTTCTTCTCCATGCCTTGAAAAAATTTGGGTATTAATCTTGTTTTAGTACCTCTGCAGAAACCATTGAAGAAACAAGGCCTGCTTATGACAGAAACTGCCTTGTGGTAAGATCAACACATTGACATTTGTGATTTTTGGTTTTTTTAAACAATATCATGAGAAGTCCTGAACACACTTGAAAATGTATTACAGCTAGAAACGTTCTTTACTGCTTATGAACTTTCAAATAAGTGGACTGCACAAAAGCGTGTTTCTTTTAAATAGCATTAAAGATAATGAGAGCAAGATTTTATCTGTCACACATGAAAATGTTACATTTACAATGGATCTCACTGTACTAATCTAGTCATTTGTTTATTATCTACAATTTTCCTTTAGGAAATGTCACAAATTCACAGGATGTCCTTGAGCTTTAAATTCTGCATTTTATCTTCAATTTAACAGATAAAAGACATAAACTTACATTTGCCCAGATAATTCCCAAGTGACTATACATCTGCAAAAGCCTAGAAATAAGTTGTTCTAGTCAGCATATTATATAGATTATGGTCAATAATTTCTATTTCAAAGGGGCTTTTTTCAGGCATAAATACAAAAAAATTTGGTCTCAGAATAATCACCAGGGTTGTACACATCTTCTTTTCAGAAACCCACGATGAATGCTTGGAGTGTGTGACATACGTTTACTTATAAACACAAACATAATGCCCCCAAAATGCATCTTTTGAGCAGCAACTGCAGCAGCAGAGCTCTATAAGATGCAGGCACTGGCTAAACAGCAAATATATATTTAAAACATACCCCTGAGGTAATAGGGATTTGAAATTAAATACTATGAAATCCAAAGTGTTCCAGTATGAAAAAGAATATATCCGTAAGAATTTTTTGCAACAGCTGTTTATTAAAACAGTGGTTTTCTATCTGTTATTTACATGCCATGTAATATTAGCATGTAACAAAAACTGGGGGAGAAGAGTTTGACCCCATAGAGCTAGAAAGGCAAAATAGCCAGCCCCAGTACTTACATCCTAGCCTTTCCAGAAAGTCGGTTGTGTGCCACAGATCAAACTTGACCATATACATTTGTACAATGTACCTTCTTGCAATAGATGTATTAGCAACACTATAAAAAACTTCCTCTGGGATGAAGCACAGCGAAAAACTGAATACTGACTACATTCGACAGGAGGATATCCTTTTTCTGCCCAAGTCACTCAGCTCCATCATATATGCATTAATTAGGACCTTTCAGTACTTAGCTCCACTGGGAGCCATCAAAAGCATTTGCTACTTACAACCCAAAAGAAAAAACCAGTAAAACAGAGCACAGATATAAAGAAATGAAAACAAAACCAGAGCAGTCTGCCCCAAATGAATTAGCCCTATATTCAGAAAACCAAGTTGCAATTTAGGATAACACCGAGAAGAAAAGCATTGCTTTGAACTCTAAATCTCCAGTTCTAATAGGTATAATAGGTCTTAGGAATTATAAATAGGCCAAACTAAAAGGCTTAGAAACTTAAATATAGAGAAGAATTATGTATCCGTTTTACTTTTGATTTTAATTTTGTTGCAGAAATCCTGACATTGAATATTGTCCAGCAATGCCTTTCCTTTGTGATACAACCATCCTGGATTTGGGGACTAGGACAACAGGTTAAACAACAAAAAAACTGCCACAATGTATTGTTCCAGTAGAAAAAGCGGAACAAAAGAGAGCAAGAAATACAAGTTACTGTGATAGAGGTAAACTTTTGTCGCAGTAAATTGCTAGGACTTTCAAAGCAGCAATTTTCAGGCTAAGGAAGGACATCATCATGTTCTTTCAGATACAAGTGTTGGAGAAAAAGGCCTTTCTTCCAGAGTACAGAAATGCTTTGTTTGAGAGGCAGGGGAGTCATCCTCACGCCTCAGCCACAACTTAACACTGCTCTGGGGAGATTGCTTGCTCTTAATGTAATTGTGCACTCGTAGCCAGAGCCACTCTGTTCCTTAATTAGTTGCTTTCTCTTCTTCCAAACACAGAAAAGGGAATCACTGAGAATCAAGAATTTACATGAAGAAGATGCAATTCTGGACAAAGAACTACTTGTAAGCTTCCACTTTAGTTCAGAACTTCCTTTCAAAATACTGCATCTTTTTTAGTTTTCTCCCTCTTTCATCTATAAGTGATTCTATGTTATTTAGAGAAGTAAAAAATCCGATACAAAATCTTCTATGGCTATTTGAATATTATGAAGAGAAGCTACCCTCCAAATCCCCAGTTTACCAAAGCATTATGTTATTTTTGAGGTCTGACTAAAACTAATAAAAATGCAAGTGTTCTGGATTATTTCTATTTACTAGAATATAAACCTTGACTAGGGAGTAACCAACTTGCACATACTTTTTCATTAAACCACATAATATCAAAAATATGATCTTCTTTTTCAGTATAGCTGCAATGAATTTTGGGTGGGTTGAACTCAAACTTTATTTGTTTTAAAGGAACTACCCCAAGTTTTGTGGCATCAGTAGAAAAAACATGCAGGATTTTAAGCTGACTGGATAATATCTGTGGTGTAATCTCTAAAAATCCTGTATAGTTCTGAGCATTCTCTGATCTTTCTCCACTGCAAAGTTGAATGTTCAGAAAGAAATAAGGTAGAGGAGTCCAACAAAGACTCATTGCTTCCGTGAGGGGAGTCTCACCCCACACTTCCCATAGCTCACAGATCGACTAATTTATTTCTTGCCAAATGAGCTCCTAGTTACTATCCTGCTATTGCAGCGAGGGGGGGGG